>JAEEGH010019132.1_pt1 | contig 14392 bp, 7 predicted proteins | sample 9134181 | NCBI WGS metagenome assembly JAEEGH01 (sample SAMN16246544, study PRJNA631951) | gut metagenome | biome: gut microbiome; feature: rumen; material: DP-attached | host: Bos | place: Iran: Karaj | collected 2018-10 | reverse complement strand
GGCCCGTCAAACGACGGGCCTCGTTACAGAATCTGTAAAATCGGACAGGCCGATATTACACTTTAGACCCTTCCGCCTTCTTGAGAGCCGCCGAAACCAGCCCGACGAAAAGCGGATGCGGAGCGGTCGGACGAGACTTGAATTCCGGATGGAACTGGCAGGCGATGAAGTAGGGATGCTTCTCAAGCTCCACTATCTCGACGAGCTTTCCGTCCGGCGAGACGCCGCCGACCTTCAGCCCCGCCTCCTCCAGATTCTCCCTCGCCTCGCCTTCGAACGCAAGCTCGTAGCGGTGGCGATGACGCTCGGAGATTACTCCGTCTACAGCCTCCGCCTTGTACAGCTTCGCGGCAAGCGAACCCTTCGCAAGCTCGCACGGGTACGCGCCAAGCCGCATCGTGCCGCCCTTCTGCGTTATGCCGCGCTGCTCCTCCATGAGATCAATGACCGGGTGAGTCGTTTTCTCGTCGAATTCCGTCGAATTCGCGTCCTTCCAGCCAAGTACGTCGCGAGCGTACTCTATCACCGTACACTGCATTCCAAGGCAGATTCCGAGGAACGGGACGCCGTTTTCGCGCGCATACTTGACGGCGGCTATCTTGCCCTCCACACCGCGCGAACCGAAGCCGCCAGGCACCAGAATGCCGTCCACGCCGGCAAGCGGATTCTCCGCTGCGGAACCGACAAGCTCCTCCGCCTCGATAGGCACTACCTCCACCTTGCTGTCCTTCGCCATGCCGGCGTGCTGGAGTGCCTCGTGGATGGACTTGTAGGCGTCGCGTATCGCGATGTATTTGCCGACGAGCGCTATGCGGCAGTGTCTTTTGGGCTGAGTCGCCTTTCTGACGAGCGTGTCCCAGACCGTGTGCTTTACGGGCCAGATGTCGAGACGCAGCTGCCGCAGAACCTGCTCGTCCAGCCCCTGCCTGCGAAGCTCGCGCGGCACCGCGTAGACGGAATCGGTGACGTCCTTCTCCTCTATCACACACTCGCGCTTAACATTGCAGAACATGGCGAGTTTCCGCATATGCTCTTCAGGTATCGCCATTTCGGTGCGGCAGACCAGGATGTCGGGGATGATGCCGATGTTGCGGAGCATTCCGACGGAATGCTGGGAGGGCTTTGTCTTCAGCTCTCCCGCGGCCTTCAGATACGGCACAAGCGTCAGATGCACGAAGCAGGTGTTTTCGGCGCCTTCCTCGAAGCGGAACTGCCGCGCCGCCTCAAGAAACGGCAAACTCTCGATATCGCCCGAAACTCCGCCTATTTCGCAAAGTACGATGTCGCAGTCATGCTCGCCCGCGCTCCTTATCGCCGCCTTTATCTCGTCCGTTATGTGCGGTATCACCTGCACCGTTCCGCCAAGGTACCCGCCAGCCCTCTCGCGCGCCAAAACGGACGAATAGATGCGTCCCGACGTGAAATTGCTGGCTTTTGTGCATGTAACTCCCGCAAATCGCTCGTAATGGCCGAGGTCCAGATCTGTTTCCGCACCGTCATCCGTCACAAAGACCTCGCCGTGCTGATAAGGGGACATCGTACCTGGATCGACATTGAGGTAAGGGTCCAGCTTCTGCATGAAAACCTTGTAGCCGCGCGACTTGAGCAAGAGCGCGAGCGACGCGCTGGTGATCCCCTTTCCGAGGCTGCTCACAACCCCGCCTGTGATGAAGACGTACTTGACCTGCTTTTTCATGCCCACACGGATTGCACAACCCGTGCCAACGTCCCAGACGGCGTTTTACGCCCCCGTTCTGTACACTTTCTGTAATGGCATTGTCTGCGGCAAGGCAACCGCCCTTCCCCTTAGCTGTCGACTATAATGGCGAGACGAGGGTCACGCGTCCCGCGTGACCCCCTACTTGCGCACTGGCAGCGCGGAATCCCCATCGCCGCTTAGCGCCGGAATGTCGGCCCAACTGGTGGAGCCTCTTGGCGAAGACGCTTATTCTGTTGGAGCGGACGACATCTGGCTCTCGTGCGACCCAACGGACAGGAATGCCGTGTCGTGCGGGGCTATGCGCACCTGGAGAATGGTCTTGACCGGCAAGGACGGGAAGTCCGAATGCACAAGCACGTCGGAGATCATGCCGGCCTCTCGCCGTGCGTCAAAGCCAATTGTCGCGTTCACATAGGCGTCGGTCTCGTTGCGTCCGAACACGGCGAGCCTTCCGTTCTTCATGCGATAACCGAACAAGCGCACTTCCTGGCGGACGTCCGACATGAACGGCATGGAATACCGGGCCGTCAGGTCTGCCGCGCGTTCAAAGGCGATTTCCTCCGGCATGTTCTGGGGAATTGGGCGCTTCCAGTAGCAGGAATCCTCGTTCGGCATGCCTGGGAATGGCGGCGTGTCCGCAGGGAGCATCACATATTCAGATGCGTATGGACGGCGCGCACCGCGGCCAAGTTCAGAGACGAACGCGGGCCTGTCGCGCAACGCCTCCAGTTCGTCCTTCGGGAAGAACTCCGGGTTCAGCAGCACGATGGGCATGTTCTTGTCCGCAATCGCCTGCTCTACGGACACAATCGCGTTCAGCCCTGCGCGATGGTGAATGAGTTCGTAGAGAAGCGTGTTGGACGAGGCGTCCCTTGACACAGTGCAAGCGTCGAACTCCGCGTCAAAAGCGCGGTCGCTCCACACCACGCGCGCGCCGATCGGTCCCTGCGCTGGAGTAAACGCAAGGTTCCATGTCTTCGCCAGCGCGGCCCACTCCTCGCGAGAGAGGCCGTCGCCCAAGCAAGCAAGCACGCCGTCCAGCGCGCGCTTCTCTCCAAAGAACACGCTGCCGAGGGCCAGCGCCTCCGAAGCAGTGCGAGCGGGATCATGCCTTAGCGCGCTCCACTGCTCCGTCCCGTCGTTTATGCCGTGCAGAAGGACGAGAGGCATCTCCGGCACGCACGCCTTCAGGCGCATCAGCATCGCAGTGGACCTGTCGATCGGAGAAGACTCCTCGTAGTCCCAGCCGTGGATGGACTGCGCGGCGGCGGAGGATTCCACTATGAACCCGTCTATGCCCGCCTTCGCAAGAAGCCGATAGTCCACGCCATAGCGATACAGGGCCTCGAACGGATCGCGCGTCCAGCACGTGTTGATCCAGCATTTGAGGCCGCGCGGCTTCAGAGCCGAGACGATCGTCCGCCAGTTCTCCGCATACTGCGCCGCGGTCTCGCGGGCGATGCGCGGACGATCCGCATTTGAGCATTCAGGCAGAAGATAGCGCGGCGGAGCGTAGCCGTCGGAGCCGTGGAGCCCGCTGAAGCCGTAGTCGGAGAGGAACGCGGCGAGCTTGTCGGCCACTACCTTTGCACGCGCCGGCGGAACAGGATACTGTTCACGCGCGAAGAACGACGCCAGCACCTCCACGTTGTGCCGCTTCAGCTCGGCGACAAGGCCCTTGAGCTGGTACGCCGTCCACGTCTGGCGGTGCCGTTCGCGGTTGAACGGCCTTCCACCATATGCCGCGACGTTCGGCGGAAACGCGAAGTCCGCCGGAAGCCCCTCCTTGTGCGAAAGGAAAAGCCCGTCGTTGTCCAGGAGCAGCGAAACCGCCTGCGGCTTCACGTCCATGCGGTCGAGATACTCGCCCACGCCGAAGTCCGGCTTTGCGTTGTCGAAGCCAATAAGCTCGACCCATACGAAGAACGTATATGCGAATAGTGAAGTCATTTGTTTACACCTTTTGTTCCAGCGGTCATTTAACCTTTACGATGCGCTCGGCCGTGAGGCCGGAAGCGCGGTCGCGGCAGACGATCTTGTAGTCGCCGTCGGCGTCGTTAAGGTTCGTCATGAATTCAACGGCGCAAGTGCCGCCCGAGAGGCAGACCCAGCCGGCGCCGTCGATTTCGCGTCCGGAGGCGTCGTAGAGTCGCATCTCCGCAGGAAGAAGGGCCTCGACAGGACGTCCCTCGGCGTCAAGCGCCGAGAACACGACCTTCAGAGTCTCGCCTTTTCGCACGGAGTCGGGAGCCGAGACATTCACCGACGCGATCCGCGTCTTGAGGAACGCGAAGAGCCGACCGTCGTTAGTGGAATACTTGACCGGCACCTTTACGCGCCCGCCCCCGCGGACAAACGGAACTTCGCCGCCGCGCGAAAGCTCGTACACCGCCTTCACGGCGCCGTCGCCATCTGCAAGCGACACCTCGCCCTCGCAAGGCATCCCCTTCTCCATCACAAGTCCCCACTGCCCCACATAGTCGCCAAACGTGCGACTGTCGTTGATCGCGAAGACATAACGCGCACCGTGCCAGCGGCGAGAGTACGTTACGATTTCGGGAGACGAGCTGTCCGCCTCAGGCGTGAAGCGCGATGCAAGTTGCTTGCGCAGGTCGTTCGCCTGCCTGACCATCGTCGCCTTCGCGCGGATCGTTCCCGCGTGAGTCTTGGCGTCGCCGTCGCGCGCCGCCTCCATCGCGTTCACGTCCTCGAAGTGGTCCGAGGCCGGCGGAGGCTCGAAACTCACCACCGGCACCTCTAGGTCGGACTTGAGCGCCGACATCAGCTGGGCGTCCGCCACGAGAATGCCCCCCTTCGACTGGAACTCCCTGATCTTCGCCACGACGTCCGGCGTGAGGAAAATGCACTGCGGCGCATATAGGACTTTCACGTCATCAAGGCCGTCGCGCAGGATGGTGTCCTCGTACACAACGCGCGGGTCAAGGCGTGCGCGCTGCAGGAACGTGACCGAAGGAGCCTTCCATCCGCGCGAAGACGGGCCGCCGAGCGCACAGGTGGTGAAGCTTTCGAGCAGTGCAACCGGCGAGGCTGCGCGGCCAAGCCGCTTCAGCGTGGGGCCGAGGGGCGCGACGACGTCTTTGAGCAGATGCCGAAGGCGATCGGCGGATTCCGGATTCGTGTAGACGTAGCCGATGGTCGATCCCATGTCGTAGATCGTCCCCCAGCCATGGTACATGATGGACTGCACGGGCTTTGCGATCATCGACCAGGTCGCTTCCTGAAGGACATCCGGCGGGATGGTCGGGAATCTCGCCTTCGGGAACCGCCTCGCCCATTCCGGCTCCGGCGTCACTTTCTTGTCCACCGGAGCCATTTGCGAACGATAACAGATGAGCTGCGTCATGATGGACGACTGCTGCCCGCGGCGTCCCGCAGCCATAGCCAGTATTTCCTCGGCAGGCCCCGCCACATTCATCGGCTCCGGAATCGCATAAGTCCACTGGTTGATCATGTCGACAGCGCCACCAGAGCCCCAAATTGGAGGGCAACGCACGGCGGGATCCCAAAAGACGAGGAAGTTCGGACGCGAAATCCCGCGATGGTAGAGATCGGCAATGCCGCCGGTGTAGGAGGGCCAGCCGTCGCCGCCCTTCCAGAACCAGCGGTAGTAGGAGAGAACGGGGTCGTCCTTCGGCACTACGCCGTCCGGAAAACGCTTCTTGAACTCGTCCAGCTTGTTCGGATTGATCGTGATCGACTCGACTTCAGCCGGCACATCCCGACCCGTCTCCTTCTTGTATCGAAGATGCTCCGTGTTGAACGACGGGGCCGTCAGGTCTCGCTGCTCAGAACTCGGAAGTGCGCCCGCGAAAGCCGGGTGATCGCCGTACTGGCTGACGTCCCTTTCCACGACCGGCTTGATCGCCGTAAGGAACTCCGGGTTCGAGACCTCCACGCCCTTGCTCCCGCCGCCGAAGTCGATCACCTTGCCGCTACGGTCGCGGCGCATATAGGCGTCGTCTTCGGACTTGCCGGACGGAAGCACCGGACGCAAGGTGTGCGCAAGCCCAATGCCAGCCACGAGCGCGTCGTCGTACGACTGCAGATCGGACGTTTCGCCAGTCCAATTGCACACGAGCCCATGCGAGAAGCCAAAGTCGGCAAGAACCTTGGGCGTAGCATGGAACCCCCACATTAACGCGGTCATTCTGTCGGCGATGCGCGGACCAACGCCTACGCGGAGAACGTTCGTCTCGCACACGCCGGTTCCGTCGTCCCTGCGCCCGGTCACGGTCACGCGGAGCGAATGCCAGCCGGGACGGAGCCGCGTCTCGACGGAGCAAGGTACCACGGACTCCGCGTCAGGCGGCAGGACGCCAAGGGCGACGCCCTGCTTTCGCACGAGGCTTTCGTCGGCGAACTGCTCGACGGCCATGCTCACGTCTGCCAGGCCGGCTTTCGAAGCGTTCTTCACTTTCAGCCGAACCGACGCAGGCGACTCCCCTCGTATGAAGGCGGCGCGTCCCTCCGTCGCGACGCTGACCGCCTCGCTGCCGACTGCCGCCGCGGCCAGTGCCGTCGCAAACGCTCCTGTCGTGGCCATCCTAACAAGTCCGGATCGCATAATGCTCCTCTCCTCTTCCTTCCTCTTCCTGTTCGCTATCGAATGACCAGGAGCGTCCCGTTCGGCTTGATCAGCCTGACATTCGAGAAACGCCATCTGTAATAAGGAACGGCAAGATCGCCTTCGCCGGCGTCATTGCCGAACGCCGCAGGTCCGACATAGACCGTATCTCCATATTCGCCGGCTGCGCCAGTGTACTCGTAGAGCTTCGTCCACTCCGATGCGGACGACGGCCTGTAGAAGAAGGTGAAGGTGTCGCCTGTGCGCTGCAGCTTGACATGCACCGTCTCGGAAATGTAATAGACGTCCCCCTCGGCAACCCCGTCAACCGTCGTTTGCGCGTAGATGCCTCCAGGCGCGGCAGCCGTCCTCTGCCGGCCGACAAGGACAAGATATTGATACAGGCGCTTCACGCCATACGCGCTCATCTTGGACGTCGCGTCCAAGGAGTTGCGCACCATCAGCCCCGCCTTGGGGCCGGCCGCGCGGTTGTTCGCGGGGATTGACTGTATCACGGCCCTCAGCGTGAAGTCGCCCTTGACCGGCTGCCACATGAAATTGTATCCGTTGTAGGAGTAAGACAGATCTTCGCCGCCGTACGCGAAGTCGATCGTTCCGTCTCCGTTCACACGCACATTGCCGACGCACGTGACGTCGGCGGACCGAGCGTATGTGCGGGAGGCGGTCCAGCCATTCGGCAGCGCTCTCGGCACGACCGGCACAAGCTGCGTCGAAGGTATCGTGCCGCGCGGGACGGCTCCGCCCCAGATGAGACTGCAGCGACCAGTCCCGCTGCCGTGCAGCCATGTGACCGTGACGTCATGCTCTCCCGCAGTCAGCGCAAGGCTGCCGGATGTCGCGGTCTTGTGAAGGACGGGACTGCCGTCGATCCAGAAGCACACGACGCCGTCGGCATCAGCCTCGAACGTGAAGTCGCCGGCATAAGGGGCGACGAGCTTGCCGGACCAGCGGGCGAAGATGTTCTCGGTCGCGCCGCCGACATTGGCGTTCGCAACGTCGATCGTTGCGTTCGTCGTGACAAGCGCCAGCGTCTCGCCGCCAGTCGTGACATTGTAGTTCGTCCACCATTCGCCGTGCAGACCGATTCCGTTCCCCGCAAGATAGGGCCGAATTTCGACTTCCTCCGAATACGCCTCGTTCGCGCCGTTGACCGTAGTGACGCGATACGTGTAGCGGGTTCCGTCGCAGACGACGGCGGTGTCCGTCCACGTCGTCGTCGCGATTGGAAGCGCGCTCGCGACAGTCGTCCACGCGCCACCGCCTGTCTTGCGTTCGATCTTGTAGGTGCTGCCGTACTGGACAGGCGCCCACGTCAGCGTCACCGAAGGCGTAGTGCCGCAAGTCAGGGAAAGATCGGTGGTGCCGGCCGCAAGCCCCGCAACCTCGGACTCCAGCCAGCCATAGAACTGAAGTTCCGAGAGTCTGTTTTTCCATCCGTTGTAGACGGCGCTGTGGCAAAAGAGATAGCGGTATGCTGTCTCCGCGTCAAAACTTTCGAATTCAAACCATCTTACCGTGCTCTCGTCACCATTTACGATACCGTCGGTTTGTTCCGTGAGTATAGTGAAATTCCTTCTGTCGCTCCAGTTTTCGTTGTTTGATCCAGTGGCGACGACGCCATTGCATTCTACAAGGTAAGTGGGGTAAAGACGAAGGAAGGAGAAGTGGGCAGGTTCACCAAGGTCAACGCCGATGCATGTCGGATTGGATTCCTTGGTGTCAACGTAGTCGTAATAATATTCGAAACCGGCACTTGAATACGCCCCGTCGTATTTCCAAAGAACGTTGTTGAACGCAATCATAAGGCTGTTGGTGACACCCGCCAACGAGGTTTTATCGATTCCTCTTGGCGGCGTTCCGCACAAATTTCCGCCTCCTGTTCCCAGCGTGTATATGAGATTCACGCCGGACCGCAGATGCGTCATGTCGCTCGGGTCGCGTTCCAGAAGACGCCAACGGCGAGGCGCGGCGACGGCCGTCTTGTTCGTAAGGGCAATATTATCGCCATCGTATGCGAATTCGGTAATGGCGCGGTAGTAGCAGATGGAGCCGCCGGGTGCGGTCGCATCCGACCATGTATTGACGCCGTTCAGCCGCGCCACTTCCGTCCACGGGCCGCCCGGACCGAACGCGCGCTGGATTGTCGTCTCGCCGAACGCCGGGCTCCAGTTGAGGACGTTGGCGACTTCGGGGTAGTCGCCACGGACTACCGAAAGACTCTGCTGGAGGTCACCGGCTTCCATTCCGTAGAACTCAAGTTCCGCTGTATTGCCGGCGAACGTGTTTTCCTCTCCAGTCCGCTTCTGGAAAATCCGGAAGTAGCTGAACGGAGCCGCCACGTCCGGCACCATCTCAATCCATCTTTGATTGGTGTACAAGTCAGCCGGAACTTTCCCGCTGAAGCTGTAGACATCGACCGCGTCGGAGAAGTCGCTTGCGTTCGCGCCCTGGATGACGCACCGGCTCAGACGGTCAACCGTGTGGCTTTCGTCGCGAGGGTAGAAGCGAATGCGAGTCAGCACGCAGGGACGCGTGAGGCCATACCCCGTATACGTGTCGTAGGCCGCACTCCTTGGATCGTAGTACGTCGACGTATCGCCGTCGAACGCCTTGTCAGCTTCGCGTCCAACAGCCCAGACCTGACCTCCGTCCGAATAAAAGACAATGTTGCCGGAGCCGTCTTTTGCAGCAAAGGTCTTGAGGTTGACCTCACCCGCTGCCGCCACGTCCGCAATAGCCACCGCGCCGATTACCGCCATCAGTAGTTTTTTCATTTTTGCCTCCTTATTTAGAAGTTGGGTGCCTTCAAAGGGTCTAAGCGTCACATTGGATTCTAGAGTCTGCACATCATTCGATACGTTTCTCTCCCTGCAGCAGAGCCGCCCATACGAGACGCGCAGAGTTCCTGGCCGACTGCGGCGTCTGGAACGAAGAATAGTAGCGCTCCGCCTTCTGCATCGCGGACGCCGCACCGTCCGCGCTGCGGTTCTCAAGAACGGCGATCACCTGGCTCAGGAACGCCGCCGACAGCGCCCTCGCCTCTTCGAGCTGCCGAACCGCCAAAGACGACGGCGAACAATTCCCGAGCTCCCCCTGCGCCCTCTCAAGCGTCCGCAGATCTGAGCGAGCCGTGTCGAGCAGGCGCTGACGGCCTTCCCTGGCGTCAAGTTTTCCAAGCTGCTCGGAAAGGAATCCCGGCGTCGCCGGACATGCCCGCTTCTCGTACCCCCAGAAGCGCGTGTCGAACATGGAATAGTCCCACCGGCCATTAGACAGACGGTCGAGGACGTCTACGGGAACATCGCCCCAGCGCTTCCTTACTATTTCGCCAAAGGCGACCTCAGGATCCTCGGCAGGGTTCCCGAGCCGCCGCGCCGCGAACTCCATCAGCGGATACTGCAGCGTCTTCGGGTACAGATGGACGGACCACGACGTGACGCAAAGCCCGGCGAGCTTCTGGGCGCGGACGTCATCCGCGCAGGCCGCGATGTTGTCGCGGTGCATCTTGAACTGCGGCAGGAAGGGGCTGTCCATCGCCGACTGCGACGCGGCGGACAGTATCACCTCGTATCCCAGCTTCGTCAGCAAAGGCGTCGCGGCGGCGTCGCCCTTTTCCGATCTTGCGCCGTGGTAGTAGTCCCAGTTCCACAGCGTGAAGATGCGCGGCAGCTTCTGCATGGTCTCGTCGGCGGCGTCGGCCTTGCCGCGGTCCTTCAAGTCACCCCCCCGCAAGACCATGTCGGCCCAGACACCGGGGCGGACGCCCCTTCTGACAAGTTCCTCCGCTATGGCGTTCAGATGGCTGACGTACAGGTCCATCTTGCCGAAGGCGCTGCAGCGCGGACACGTCCCGAACGCAAACGCCTCGTCGCCGCCGAGATGGAACCGGCGGACGCGGTCGCCGAACAAGTCCAGATATTCCCGCAGCAGCGCCTTCTGGAACGCGACGACCTCCGGCCTCGACACGCAGTAGCAGGCCTGGTTGGTCGGCGACTCCCTCCAGCCCGCGTACTTCTGCTGGCGCAGGACGTATTCGGCGTGTCCGAACGTCTGCATGAGGGGGATCGGCTCAAGTCCGAGACGGTTCGCCTCGGCGAGCACCTGCCTGAACTCGTCCTTCGTGAACGCCTCGGGATCGACGCATTCCGGACATGTTTCCCAGCGAACCTTGTTCTCGACTTCCCATAGGACGGCGTTGTATCCCATCCCCGCCGCCTCGCGAAGACAGCCCACGACGGCATCCTTCTTCATCTGTATCGTGTTGAAGTCCAGATGAAGAACGACTAGAGTCGATGCAAGGGAGAGAATCATGCGCGGCCCTCCTTCAGCTTTGATGCGGCCGGCTCGTCCAGGAAGAGCGCGCAGTCGGGATGACTGCGGAGGATCGACGCGGGGCACATGTTCGAGAGAGGTCCGTCCACCGCCGCCGCGACCGCATCGGCCTTGCGGGAGTCAGGCACGATGACGACGATCGATCTCGTCGACATGATCTGGGGAACGGTCATCGAGAACGCGTGGGTCGGCACGTGGTCGATGTCGGGATACCACCCTTCGCCGACCTGCTGTCTGCGGCACACCTCGTCAAGCGCGACGACCGCATACGCCGCCTTGGTCTCGAAGTCCGCAGGCGGGTCGTTGAAGGCGATGTGCCCGTTCTCGCCGATGCCGATGCAGGCGAGGTCGACCGGGCTCTCCCTTATCGCCTTCTCGAGCCTGGCGCATTCCGCGGCAGTGTCGGACGCATCGCCCTGCACGAACGTGAAGTCCTTGAACGAGACCGGGAGCCTTGCCAGAAGCCTGTCTTTAAGGAACCGCCTGAAGGACGCGGGATGGCTTTCCGGCAGACCGACATACTCGTCAAGGTGGAATCCGTGCACCTTTGTCCAGTCGATCTCGCCGTGCGCCACTAGCGCCTCTATGAAGTCGAACTGGCTCGCGGCGGATGCGAATATCACTCGCGCCTCGCCGCGCTCCGCAATTGCCGCGCAGATCCGCCTGGCCGCCTCGGCAGCGGCGCGACGCCCCATCTGCTCGCTTGTCTTCTCGATTATAATGTCCATTTCAGGTCCTTCCTCCCATGAGATTCAGTCAGCTCCCGCGCCCGACGGCGCGGAGCCTTCCAGTTTGTCGAAGAACGCGTCCACCAACGCCCTGTCGCCCTCTTCGTCACGGAGGAGCGACGAGCCTACGGCAAGGCACAGGACCGTGGCGGCGGCCGTAAGAGGGAACGACCATGTCATCTCCCTAAGAAACACCCATTTCGCCCCGGCCGCAAACAGTCCCAGGCCTATTGCCGAGCCTCCCACAAGCCCGACCATCCCCGCACGGCGCGATATGCCGCGGACAAGTATCCCGCCCAGCATGGGGATCGCTATCGGCGGCAGAAGAACGCCGAACACCTTGTTGGAGAGGTTGAACAGGTCGTCCGCGCCCTGGGCGTACTGCATGACGAACGTCAGCAGCACCACAAGCCCGCCCACAAGCACGGTCGCGGCGCGCGCGGCGACCATCTTGGCTCTGGCGGACGGATTCCTGACGACCTTGAGATAGAGCTCGTTCACCGCAACCGCCGCCGCCGCGTTGAAGTTGCCGGCGAGCGAGCTCATCGTCGCCGAAAACATCGCGGCCACCACAAGGCCCATCGTGCCGGCGGGCAGCACCTCCCTGCAGAGACGCGCATAGACGCCGTTCATCTCGCCTTCCGGCAGTCCGGGAAGGAATATGCGCGCCGCCATCGCCGGGAAGAAGAAAAGCGGCGGGCCGAGGAACAGCAGCGCAGCGACCAGATAGGCCATCTTCTTCGCGTCACGGTCGCTCCTTGTCGAGTAGTAGCGCTGCACCAGAGACCAGTTTGTCGAGAGGGTCGAGGCCACGCAGCAGAAGAACACGAGCATGTAGCCCCAAGTGTACTTGCCGGCCGTGAAGGAGAAGAAGCCCTGCGGCGCACGGTCGACGAACACGGCAAGCCCGTGCGCGACCCCGGCTCCGCCGTCAAGCGAGGCCAGCCGGCCGAGACACAGCGGCGGCAGGGCGAACACCACCACAAGGATCACGAAGAACTGCACGAAGTCGCATACGAGCGCGGCCTTCAGCCCGCCGAGAAACGTGTAGGCGACGATTATGAGACCCGACGCGCAGATCGACCAGAAGAGAGGGAAGCCCATCCCGACGCCGACAACCGTTCCTATGGCCAGCAGCTTGAGCGCATTGTCGAGAAGCTGCATCGGAAGCCCGAGAACCGCGAGCGTCGAACACATCTTCGAGGTGTAGCGCGTGGCCACGAAGTCAATCGGGCTTCCCTTCGCCGCGCGGCGCCACCGCACCGCGAGGAACCTCGCCGCGAGCAGAACCGCAGGGACGGACAGCCAGCTCACAGTCACCGGAACCCATCCGTACTTGTACGCAAGCGCGGAATACATCACGAAAGCAAGCGCGGAGAAGCTGTTCATGTAGAACGATATGCCGGACAACCACCACGGAACCGTCTTGTCCGAGCCGAAGAACTGCGCCGACGAGGACGTGCGGCGCCCCCAGTATGCGCCGACGCCTACCATCACCGCAAAGAACACGATGATGACGACATGGTCGAGAATGGATAGCGATCCTGTCATATGCCCAAATTGTACCACATGCAGGCGCAATCAATCAATTACAACATTTCAAGGCGTTCATTGCGAACGCCAATCATTTGCGCAAACCGCCCCGAACTCGCCCGCGACCCGCTTTTCAGCCCCAAACCACAGCCAGATCAGACCCACTCAAATAGAAAATGTGCCTGGAAGGAGACAGAAAGCGCCTCCTCGACTGCAATCGGGAGCTCTTCGCCTTCCATCCGATTGCAGCGCGCCTCCTGCTGGCGGCAGGCGAAGGCTAGCTCTCTTCGGAATCGGCCGGACGGCGGCGAAGCTTGTCCACGATCATCGCTATCGCACCGTCGCCAGTCAGGTTGCATGCCGTGCCCATGCCGTCCAGCGCCATGTATACTGCGACCAGTATCGCATAGCGCTCCGGCGTGAACCCGAGCGCGGTCTCGGCCACCGCCGCAGACGCAAGGACGACGCCGCCGGGAACTCCGGGCGAGGCGACGGCTATGACGCTGATCATGAGGATGTACTCGACATACGAACCGAAGCCGGCGGTTTCGCCCGCGAGGACGAGCATGCCCGCCGCGTAGACCACCATATTGGCCATCGAACCTGCGAGATGCACGTTGGAGCAAAGCGGTATCACTAGATCGGCGGTTTCATAGGAGACACCGTTGCGCCTAGTCTGGCGCAGCGTGTACGGTATCGTCGCGGCGGAGGAGCAACAGCCCCAGCCTATCAAATAGGCCGGCAGCATCGTCCACAGTGCCTTGAACGGATTGCGATGCGCGACGGCGCCGGCGATTATGTACTGCACAACGACTATCGTCGTCGTGACAACCATCGCGAGAAGCATTATCTTGACGCATCCGCCGCCGACCGCGGCGAACTTGCCGCTGGCGGTGAGGTCGGCGATGACCGCGCAGATGTAGGTGGGCAGAAGCGGCACGAAGACCTGGGCTATCGTGAGGGTGACGACGTCGCGTAGCTCGGACGCCGCGCGCGCAAGCACTTCGGCACGGACGGACACAATGCCAAGACCGAGCATGAACGCCGTGAACAGAGCCGTCGTAACGTCCATCAGCGGAGGAATCGGCATCTTGAAATAGGCGGGCAGGAACTTCGGGTCGATCTTGCTCAGCGCGCCGGGCTCCATGACCAGGGGGAAGACGGTCTGTGACATGAAGTACGCGAAGAAGCCCGAAAGCAAGGTCGAGGCGTAGGCTATACCGAGCGTCAGCAGCAACACCCTTCCGGCGTCGCGCCCGGTGTCGGCTATCGCCGGCGTGACCAGTCCGATTATGATGAACGGCACAAAGAAACGGATGAACTGCCAATAGATGTCCCGCCAGCAGTTAGTCGCGCGGATGACGCAGTCAGGCGCGCAGAGTCCAATGACCATGCCAAGGACTATGGCCACGAACAGCCTCGGAAGGACGTTGGGCCTTCTTCTCTTCTTCCTACTCTCCGCCATTGCCGCAG
>JAEEGH010019127.1_pt1 | contig 14394 bp, 7 predicted proteins | sample 9134181 | NCBI WGS metagenome assembly JAEEGH01 (sample SAMN16246544, study PRJNA631951) | gut metagenome | biome: gut microbiome; feature: rumen; material: DP-attached | host: Bos | place: Iran: Karaj | collected 2018-10 | reverse complement strand
TATCGTGAGCGGGCACGGCCATGATAGCACCCGTGCCGTAGCCGGTCAGAACGTAGTCGGCGACCCACACCGGAATCTTCGTGCCGGTAAGCGGGTTCACGGCGTAGCTACCGGTGAACACGCCGGTCTTTTCCTTGGCGAGTTCGGTACGGTCGAGGTCACTCTTCAAGGCGGCGGCGTGCACGTATTCTTCCACGGCGGCCTTCTGTTCGGCGGTCGTGAGTTCCGGCACCATCGCGTGTTCCGGAGCCACAACCATGTAGGTGGCACCGAACAGCGTATCGCAACGGGTCGTGTAAACGCGGAGTTTCTTTTCGGTCGGCTTGCCGTTAGCGTCGGCAATCGGGAAATCCACTTCGGCGCCGTAGCTCTTGCCGATCCAGTTCTTCTGCATGTCCTTCACGCCCTGCGGCCAGTCGAGCTTGTCGAGGCCCTTCAGCAGGCGATCGCCATACAGCGGGATGCGCATGAGCCACTGCTTGAGGTTACGGCGTTCCACTTCCTTGGTGCCGCACTTTTCGTGGCTGCCGTCGTTCAAGACTTCTTCGTTGGCGCAAACAATCTTGCAGTGCTTGCACCACCACACCTGAGCGTCGGCGTAGTAAGCGAGGCGCTTGGAATCCTTGTACTTGCGGACTTCTTCCTTGCCCTTTGCTTCGACGTCGGCAGGAATCGGAAGCTCTTCGATGGGGCGGCCCTTCTGCTGGTCTTCATCGAACCAGGTGCCGTAAAGGCGCTTGAAAATCCACTGCGTCCACTTGTAATATTTCGGGTCAGTGGTGTTGACTTCCTTGTTCCAGTCGTAGCTAAGGCCGAGGCGCTTGATCTGACGGCGGAAATTGTCGCAGTTTTTCTTGGTGGTAATGGCCGGATGCGTACCGGTCTGAATAGCGTACTGTTCAGCGGGGAGGCCGAAAGCGTCCCAACCCATCGGGTGGAGCACGTTGAAACCGCGGCTGCGCTTGTAGCGGCAAATGATGTCGGTGGCGGTGTAACCTTCCGGGTGGCCCACATGGAGGCCCGCGCCGCTCGGGTACGGGAACATGTCCAGGCAGTAATACTTGGGCTTGGACTTATCTTCGCCCGTCTTGAAAGTTTGATGTTCTTCCCAGTAGGCTTGCCACTTGGTTTCGATCTCTTGCGGATTATACTTTGCCATTTTTTCCTCTAGTGCCCCGGCGGAACCGCCGCGGCCTCATTAAATTTTTCGGGTGTAAAGATAGAAACTTAAAAAGCCCCGCATTGCGGGGCCAGTAGCAAAAGAGCGTTACAAAAACATCAATCCGATATTATCTATTCCGGTTTCTGTTCACCTAAATTATTCCATTTGCCGCTAGAACATTTAAAATACAAGTCCTTTGAAGAATGGTAAGGCGCATAATGGTATTTCTCTACTTTTCCTTCATTTGCCGCATCACATTTTTCTTCAGTCCATCCAGCATCGGTATAAGTGAAGACCGCAATATTTGCCGTTTTTAATCTATTAAAACGCGGATCCCCGCCAGCACCAAGTACCAAATCTCCACACCAGTAATCCGTTTGCACGTCATCATAAGAGGCGAGACTGACGCTATTATGGTTTTCTTCGCACTGAGCCTGAACAGCGGCAGCTAAAGGAGCAGCGTGGTTCAAATCGATCCAAGTTCCTTGTTCGCATTTGAAATAGTAATTATTTCGATAATAGGAAGCGGAATCCGAAAGCTGAACTTGCATCGAGTCAATAGCTCCTTCACGTTCCGTACTGCATGTCGGAAGAATTCGCAACGCTCTCTGAGACAGGGATTCATTCCAAGTTCCCTGCTTGCACTCGTAATAAGTCCATTCCGAAGGACCGACATTCACAGAATCGACTGCGTTTTCGTTATCGGCCTTACATTCAGGTAAATCCTCCACCTGATAAACAGACGTCCCTGACGATTTCGAAGATACAGAACCGCCATTATATTCATCAGCTCCAATTTTCACCCACTGACTGTCAGCGCACTTGTAATATAAGGCTCCTGGCAAACGCATATTCTGAAAGCCATAAATTTCCTTGCGGCCTTCGTTTTCGGCATTGCATTTTACTTCTTGCCATCCATTTTCTGCATAGGAATAAAGAGAAATTTCAGCATGGTCCAAAATCGAAAAAACTTCTTCGATACCAGCGCCATAGGCTTCACCTAAACAAAAATACTCCGTTTTCGCGCCATCGAACGCAACGATACTAACACCATCATGTTGTTCGTTACATTTTTCATTCAACCTTTCCATCGAAGGGCGCTCAATTTCTTGAGCCGAACTACTCGAAACCTTATTGCTGGAAGATTCCGAACTTGAAATAGCCACGCTGCTCGACGATTCGGTCGCCACGGGCACAGGGTTACTCCCAGCATCGTCACTGCACGATGTGAACGGCAACAACGAGAAAGACGCCAACATCGCCAGCACAGAAACATGATTCCTTTTGAGCATAAAAAAGACCCCCTAAAAAATGGCTCAAAGATTCATACTCAAATTACGAACTTACTTTATAAAAAACCAATTTTTCCTTGAAACGTAAGCAAAAGTTTACTCAATCGAAAATCGCAACCGACAAGGAATTAGGGGCATTTCTTCCCAATTTCCAATCTGTTGTGTTCCTCTATACACGTTTATCACTCTGTAAACAATTTTTTCTTATCATTTGACCCTTAATAAAATATTTTTAAGGCGTTGAACCAACCTTGTTTTGTTATAATTCAGTCATGCTTTTTAGAAAATCTTGCTTTTTCGCATCCATGGTTTTAGCGCTCTCCACGAGTGCTTTCGCTCAATCTAGTTCCGATGACGACGAATGGATTTCAGCCGATTCCCCTAGCACCTCGACTGCAAGCCAATCCACGAGTTCTTACGACGGAACTTCTGATAGCGAATTTGCAAACGATGAAGAATACGCCAGCGCATACGCAAGGTACAAAACGCAAACGACTTCGCGTTCCGAAATTAGCAAGCAGCGCAGTGAAGGATTTTCTCAGTCCGTGTTCCTTGGAGCACGTATCCAGGGCGGTTTCAACACGTTCCTCGGTTCCAATTCCGATGGTTGGGGCGCAGGTTGGAATGCCGGTGCAGGTCTTATCATCAAGATTTCCATGTTCACAAAGAACTTCAGCCTTGTCCCGGAACTCACGTTCAACTACCGCCGGTACTACTACGAAAAGGACATGGACGTCTATACGAACAAGGCCAAGCTCAACATTATGTTATTTGAGCTTCCGATTATGTTCCGCTACACGTTCGACCAGTATGATTTCTTTGCAGCAGCGGGTCTGCACCTCGGACTTAAGCTGATGGGCGATACGGAATTCAGTTCCGAAGCCAACGACGGCGTGGTCGCCAATAGCGGTGGCACGAGCACGAACACATTCGTTTCGACGAACATGGAAGTCGGCCTCGCTATCGAAGGTGGCTACATGCTCACGAGAAATACGCATATCAACCTCCGCGTTGTCCAGTGCTTTACGAACCTTCTCAACCAAGGTTTGACAGTCGAGCAGTCGTTCACAAATTCTACGCTCCTCACGTTCTACACGAACCTCGGCATTTCGTTCCTGTTCTAGTCAATAGGTCGCTAGGAGTTAGGTTATAGGCTTTAGGAAATATCGTTATAACAATATTTAAAAGGAAGCGCCAACGCTTCCTTTTGTTTTTATGCATTCGCCATGTTTAGCACAAAGATTTCCGTCATGCCAAGTCCAATGACAATAGCACGTTCTTCAGCCATGTTGAGTTCAAAGATTTCCGTCATGTTGAGCCCAAAGCATCCCGTCATGTTGAGCCCGCAGGGCGATATACGATACTTGGGACTTTAGTCCCTTAGTAGAGTTAAGCTCTTTGGGCTAACATCCAGTGACGATCAACAACTGAAAAACAGCGCAAACGCGGCATGATGATTTTGTCATGCCCGTCCCGGAACAAGTCCGGGATGACAATCGGGCATCGCCTTTTCACACTTCAAGAATTAACTGGATTCTTCACCCCTTTCGGGGTTCAGAATGACGAGATGCGCTTCGCTTACTCAGGATGACAAGATACGCACCACTTACTCAGGGACAGCGCAAGCCGTTACTTTCTGCGGATTCTCGGGATTTCCTTCTGAATCAGGAGTTTTTCGATAGGCGTAAATTCTTCGTGCGGTTTGATAGCTTCCTTGTAGAGCACGTCGGCGAGCGTCGGGTTGTGCGCGAGGAACGCAATCAAAATCGCATTGCGCAAGAAAAATTCATCCATCACGCCAATCTCGTACTTCTCGTAGAAATTCGCAACATAGAATGCGGCCAACTTGTAATCCTTTGCACGAGCCGCTTCCATGATGTTGAACTCATCCACAAACGATTCCGGCAGCGCCCCCGCATTCACGAGGTTACGCATTTTTACGTAAACCTTGTTCGTGTCACGCGCTTCCATCGGAACGCCACGCATCCATTCCACATATTCCATGCGGAACTTTTTCCACTCCCGAGAAGATTCGGGAACCTTGAATTTCGGACGCACGAGGCTATCGACCGCCGTCGCAGAATCAGCAACATTTTTAGCAGAAGCAATCGACAGAGAATCGGCGACCTTAACAGAATCGTTGCTGTTCACAGCAAGCATAGCCGAGATACCATCGAAAATTTTCATGCGTTTTTCTACTTCCTTCATATACGCCAACAGCGCACGTTCGCGATACTTGTCCGTCCCCGCTTTAAGCATCGACTGAACAATCACCGGTCTGCGTAGTGCATAATCCGCCGAATCCAGATATTCCGGCCAGCAAATTTCGCAGCTGTCGAACACCTGCACAATGCGCGCATTCGAATGCACAAAGCGAGCTTCTTCCGCCTTGTTATCGACCATCGGGATAAACGTGCTGTTCGGTTCCACGCCATCCAAGAGCGACTTCACCATCTTCGACGTAAAGAGGAAATTCTGTTCGCCAAAGAAATCCGGATCGCGGTGGATACGCTTGAATTCCTTCACGAGTTCGGGATCCGTATGGAACCTTCCAATCGCGCGCTGCATCACGGGCTCGTCACTTGCGACAATGATAATGTCCGGTTCCTCGGGGGCTTTATACAAACTCACATACGGGAACGTCACGTCGAGCGCCTTCAAGATGTTGAGGAACAGCAAGTCATTAAATTCGTATGTCTGAATCCACTGCACCCAAAGTCCGCCCGGTTTCATATAGCGACGCATTTTCGCATAAAATTCATGGCTGAACAAGCTTGCGACACCGCTCACCCACGGGTTACTCGGCACGCTGATCATCAAGTCGTACTTGCGGCGGTTCGTGAGGAAGAACGTCTGCGCGTCATCAATGAAAATGTGAATGCGCGGGTCATCGTAACCACGGGCGTTCCACGGATAAAATCCGCGAGCGAGGTTCATCATCTCTTCTTCGATTTCCACGCAGTCAAAGTCGCGCAACAGCGGGTCTGCGAGCAAGTAATGCGCACCCATGCCACTGCCAAATCCGACCATTGCGGCATCGTAAGGTTTGTCCTTCATTGCCATCGGCATAAACGCAGTCGCCGCCTGCGTGAGTTCGTCGCCCTCAATCGGCTTTTCACGATTCTTGCTCATGCTCGCATCAGCCTTGCCGTTCGTCTTCACGTAATAATGCACGTCGGATTCGTGGAAGCTGATTGTCGCCGTCTTGCCGTCACGCACGATAATCTTTTCGTCCGGATGCAAATTCTTGTAAGCGCGGAACGCACCCGACGTAATCATGTGCGGGTCAAAATTCATAAAGAACGAAGGCAAAATCATTATCGCCGTCATCACGTAGAACAGCACGCTATAGCGGAACTTTTTACGATAAATGACGAGCAAGATAAAGCCAATCATAAAGTCGAGCACGGCAGCGAGCACCAGCGAGCCCTTGAGCTGCAAAAGCGGTAACAGCAAAAGTCCACCGCCGGCAGAACCGAGAATCGAACCCACCGTATTCCAGCCATAGACCTTGCCAATCGGGGCCTCGCTCTTGAACGCACGCGTCAAAATCAACGTAATCAGCGGAAGCGTCATGCCCGCGAAGAAACTCGTCGGCACCATCCAGAAAATCGAAAGCACGTACTTGAAAATGCTCCAGCAAACATAACCGTCATTCGTCGTGTTGAAAATCTGGTTCGCGACATTCATGCCTTCCCAGAACGGCTTGTAGAAATACAGCGTGCAAAGCGCAAAGAATCCCATGAAAATCTGCGCGAGCGAAAGCACCACGAGCGAATCCTTCTTCAACAGCTTTCCGCTCACGGCGCTGCCAATCGCAAGACCCAAAATGAACGCCGAAAGCATCTGGTCAAAGCTGTGGCTCGAAGAACCCATCAACAGCGAGAGCAAACGAATCCAGACGATTTCATAGACAAACGAAGTAAGACCCGTAATCCCCGCAATCCAGAACCACATATTCTTCGGCGGCATCGGGAGTTTGTGTTCAGCCGCATAATCTTCGTTGAGCGGTTCCGCAGGCACATTCGCCGAGACTAGCCCACCTTCTTCTTCAAGTTCTTCTTCGTACGTCGAAGGCGTCGTATAACCGATAAAGCAGAACACCGCCGCCAGCAAGAAGTTGATCGAAGCAGCCACGCAAAGAGTCGCATGGTTGCCCAACACAGGAATCAACGTGTAGCTTGTGAACAAAATACCAATCGCACTACCGAGACTGTTCGTAAAGTAAAGCATCGGGAGCGAAACTTCGGCGCCGCTCTTTCGCATGAGCCCAGCCGCAATGAACGGGAACGTCATGCCCACCGCAATCGCAATCGGGAGCGTCGAGCCTGTCGCCAAAACGACCTTCACGATTTCTGCACCGCGAGAGCTCAACCCCGCCACATAATTCGAATCGTAAAAATAATCCGTGAGCCAAATGTAAAGCGGATGGTAGATGATTCCGCCGATGCCAATGCCAAGTTCCACCGCCGCATACCCAAGCAGCGGGCGCTTCACGCGCTCCACGAGTTTTCCCGCGACAAAGCTACCAATCGCAAGCCCGCCCATGTAAATGCAGAGCGTGAGCACCTGGCCGTAACTGGAATGTCCGAGGAAGAGTTTAAGGTACCTGGCCCACGAACCTTCGTAAATGAGACCCGCAAAACCAGAAAGGGCAAAAAGCGCGTAAATGAGGATATTCATGGTGCAAATCTATACTAATTAGATAGTTATAAATTGGTCGGCGTCTCTTTTCCCTGTAATTTTTTGGAAATGTAAAATTTCCTTACTCCCCTTGCCAACTTTTTAGATATTAGGTACATTAATGCAGCACGTGGTTCTCTGTCAAATGGAGAACCGCGTCTTTTTTTTATTCTGGAATTCTGGGATAAGGGGACGCCTCAACTACCCAATGGAGGCGCAATGAATAAGGAAAATCATTTCGTTGAATACAAGCGCGAATTATCCGAAACCTTCGAACGTTCTGTAATCGCTTTTTTGAATTCAACAGGCGGACACATCTATATTGGAGTCAATGACGACGGCTCTGTATATGGCGTAAAGGATATAGACCATGTACAGCGTCAAGTAGCAGATAGGATTTTGAACAATATCAAGCCGAATGCGATTGGGCTCTTTGAGGTCGTGGCGGAGGAAAAAGGCGATAAAAATATCGCTCATGTGGCAATTTCTGGTGGTCCCGAAAAGCCGTATTACTTGAAAAAGGCGGGCATGACGCCCGAAGGTTGCTTTATGCGTGTGGGCAGTTCAGTCCATGGAATGAGCGAAAAGATAATTCTAGAAACGTTCGCCTCTCGTGCAAAAGTTTCTCTCGCTAGAATTCCAGCTCCACGGCAGGACTTGACTTTTAGCCAGCTGAAAATCTACTACGAAGAAAACAAAAAGCCTTTGAACAGTCAATTTGCCAAGACGCTAGAATTGCTTACTCCTGACGAGAAATACAACTACAATGCTTATCTTCTTGCTGACGAAAATGGAGTGTCATTAAAGGTGGCACGGTACAAAGGTGCGGACAAATATGACCTTATTGAAAATGAGGAATTCGGCTATTGTAGCATTATCAAGGCGGTAAAATCGGTGCTCACACGATTGCAGGTGGCGAACATTACTCATACGAAAATCACTCCTATGGAGCGTATCGAAAAACCTTTGGTTGATCCGGTTGCTTTGCGTGAGGCCGTAATCAACGCCGTCGTTCATAATGATTACACGAAAGAGGTCCCGCCCTTGTTTGAGATTTTTTCTGACAGGATGGAAATAACTAATTACGGTGGGCTAGTAGAAGGTCTTTCAAGGGAAGACTTTTTCAATTGTTGCTCCATGCCGCGCAATCGTGAATTGATGCGTATTTTCCATGATTTGGATATGGTCGAGCAACTTGGGAGCGGTATGCGACGTATTTTGCGCTCCTATGATGAAAAAGCTTTCTCGTTTACTGATCATTTCATGCGGACATCGTTCTATTTTGAAGGGCAAACGCGATTGGGTGATAGGATAAATGATAGGACAAGTGATAGGATAAGTGATAGGATAAGTGATAGGATAAATCTTACGGAAACAGAATCGCTGATTTACACAGAAATAAAACGGAACCCCTCCATTACTGTTCCCCTACTTATGCATGAAACAGGTTATTCCGAGCCAACGATTAACAGAACTTTGAAAGCTCTTCGAGAAAAATCGTGTATTGTTCGCGTTGGGGCTCGAAAGAACGGACGGTGGGAAATCTTGAAAGTTCTATAGGAATATGTAATTTTGGGTATTATGGGTTCATTGCTAGTGACAGCGTGCCGTGCATTTTCTATCTTTTATGCATAAAATTAGATATACGCATAAAAAACCGGAGCTAAAATGACTCTTCGCGAAGCTTTCGAATCAAAGATGATGCTGCTCGATGGCGGCATGGGCTCTGTTATCCAGACTTACGGGATCAAGGGCGCCAACAACGATATGCTCTCGATTGAAAAGCCGGATATCATTCTCGACATCCAGCGCCGTTACGTGGATGCAGGCGTCGATTGCCTCACCACGAACACGTTCTCGAGCCAGCGCGTGAGTCAGCACGAATACCATCAGGAACACCGCATCGCCGAGATGAACCGCGCCTCCGTGAAAATCGCGAAGCAGGCCGCTGAAGAAGGTTTCAAGAAATACGGTCGCAAGGTCTATATCTTGGGCGACGTCGGCCCCACGAGCAAGATGCTCTCCATGAGCGAAGACGTGAACGACCCCGCAAGCCGCGCCATCACTTTTGACGAACTCGAAGACGCGTACTTGGAACAAATTTCCGTGCTCATGGAAGAAGGCGTTGACGCCATCCTCATTGAAACGATTTTTGATACGTTGAACGCGAAAGCCGCTCTCAGCGCCTACAGCAAATCAAACGAAGCCCGCATTGCAGCCGCAAAAGCCGCAGGCACTCCCGAAAGCGAAATCAAGCCGATTGAAGTCATGCTTTCGATGACTGTGAGCGATGCCTCCGGCCGTACGCTTTCGGGCCAGACGGTTGAAGCATTCGCCGTGAGCGTGATGCACATGCACCCGCTTTCCATCGGCTTAAACTGTGGTCTCGGTGCAGACGGCATGGTGCCTTACCTGCGCCGCATGGGAGTTGTCGCTCCGTGCTATATCAGCTGCCATCCGAACGCAGGGCTCCCGAACCAGTTCGGCGGTTACGACGACACGCCCGAAGACATGGTGCGCCTGATGCGAGTTTATCTGGACGACAAACTCGTGAACATGATTGGCGGTTGCTGTGGAACGACTCCGGAACATATCGCCGCGATGCGCAAGATGCTTGACGCATTGCCAGCCGACTATGAACGCCGCAAACCAGCACCCAAGTACGTCACCAGCCCGCGCCTCCGCCTCGCGGGGCTCGAACCGTTGTTCAGAGAACAGGTTCGCCCGAGCAACGGCGCCGACAGCTGTAACGCCGAAGATTTCGTGAAAGTCGGCGAACGTTGCAACGTCGCGGGCTCCAAGAAGTTCCTGCGACTCATCAACGAAAAGAATTACGAAGAAGCGCTCGACATCGCCCGCAAGCAAGTCGATGACGGTGCCGACGTCATTGACGTAAACATGGACGACGGCCTTCTCGACGCCAAGCAAGAGATGCGCACGTTCCTGAACTTGATTGCCTCCGACCCTGCCGTGAGCCGCGTACCAATCATGGTCGATAGCTCCCGCTTCGAAGTCATCGAAGAAGGCCTCAAGTGCATCCAGGGCAAAAGCATCGTGAACTCCATTTCACTCAAGATGGGCGAAAAAGCGTTTATCGAACACGCGCTCACCGTGAAGCGCCTCGGTGCCGCCGTCATCGTGATGCTCTTCGACGAAGAAGGCCAGGCCACCAACTACGAGCGTCGCGTACAAATTGCGTCCCGCGCTTACGATATCATGGTGAAGCAACTGCACTTCGACCCGTCCGATATCATTTACGACCCGAACGTTTTGACAGTTGCAACCGGCATGGCCGAGCACAACGCTTACGCCATCGACTTTATCCGTGCGGTTCGCTGGATTATGGACAACCTCCCCGGTGTCCGCATCTCGGGCGGTCTTTCAAACCTCTCGTTTGCATTCCGCGGCAACAATTACTTGCGCGAATCCATGCACACCACGTTCTTGCATTACGCCATCCCGAACGGCATGGGCATGGCCATCATGAACCCGAGCGCAATTGTCGAATACAAGACGATTCCGCTGGAGCTCCGCATGGCGATTACCGAAGTCATCTACAACACGGAACCGGATGCCAGCGAAGCGCTCATCGAAATTGCAAGCCGCATGACCGCGGCAGCCGCAGCCGCCAAAGAAGCGGGCACCAAGTACGACCCGAAGGCGATTTTCGCCATGAGCACAGGCGCAAGCAGTTCTTCTGATGAAGGCAACGCTGCCGCCGATGCCAAGCCCACCACGCCAGAAGAGCGATTGCAAGAAGCCCTCCTCAAAGGAACCTCGACAACGCTCCAGCCGGATTTGATGGAACTCATCAACCGCGGCGATAGCCCGGTGGGCATTATTTCTGGCCCGCTGATGGACGGCATGAACGAAGTCGGCCGCCGTTTCGGCGAAGGCAAGATGTTCCTCCCGCAAGTCGTCAAAACCGCCCGCACCATGAAAAAGGCTGTAGAAATTTTGCAGCCCTACATCGAAGCCGGCAAAGACGCAAACGCTTCAAGCCGCGGTAAAATCGTCATCGCCACCGTCAAGGGCGACGTGCACGATATCGGCAAGAACATCGTCTCCGTGATTATGGCTTGTAACGGCTACGAAATGGTGGACCTCGGCGTGATGGTTCCCGAAGATGTGATTGTCAAGGCCGCCATTGAGAACAAAGCAGATATCTTGAGCCTTTCCGGTCTCATTACGCCATCGCTTGAAGAAATGTGCACGGTCGCGAAGGCCATGCAGGCCGCCGGCCAACGCATCCCGATTATCGTCGGTGGCGCAACGACCTCGCCCACGCATACCGCCGTAAAGATCGCCCCATGCTACGACGGTCCTGTTTTCCACGTGCGCGATGCCGCAAGCAATCCGGGTCTCGTACAAAAGTTACTCGACCCCGCGACAAGCGAACAAACGATACAAGAAAACCGCGAAGAACAGCAGCGCATCCGCGACAAGCAAAACGGCATCAAGACCGAAGCCGCAAACGCTATGGCCGCAGCCGCCTCGACACCCGAAGAACGCCGCTACAAATGCGACTGGAGCAAATACCAGCCGGTACAGCCGCCGTTCATGGGCGAAAGCAAGCTCCCGCCGATTCCTATCGAAAAAATTATCCCGCTCATCAGCTGGGAATACTTCTTCTTCACTTGGAAAATCAAGCCGGACGAAGAAGAAGCGAAAAAGCTCAAGGCCGATGCCGAAGCACTCATCAAGTCACTCACAAAGCCCGAATACGCACTCCGCGCCGTTCAGGCGTTCTACCCTGCTGCCGGTACTGAAAAGTCCGTCATCTTCAACACGGGCCGCACAGGCACAGATGCTGACCTCATCGAAGTCTCGACCGCACGCCAGCAGAACCCCGAAGGCACTTGCCTTGCGCTCTGCGACTACGTTGCTCCGGCAAACGCAAACACAGCAAGCGTTTTCGCATCCCCCGCAGGCAAGGATGTTTTCCGCGACATCGTCGGTGCATTCGCAGTGACCATGAGCGACACGTTCGTCAAGCGTTTGGAAAAGCTGAAAGCCGAACAGGGCGGCAGTGACTACGACGTTCTCCTGATGCAAACCGTCGCCGACCGCCTCGCCGAAGCAGGCGCAGAATACTTGAGCCAGGAACTCGACCGCAACAATGGTTGGAAAGGCATCCGCCCGGCCGTCGGCTACCCCGTGCTTCCGAACATCAAGGAAATCTTCAACATCGCGAAGCTCATCGACTTTGGCAGCGTAGGCATCAGCCTCACCGAAAACGGCGCCATGTATCCGCAAGCATCCGTGAGCGGCCTCTACATCAGCCACCCCGAAATCGATTACTTCCACGTGAAAGTGTAAAACTTAGGCTTTCTTTTCTGCAGTCTTGGCGTCAGCCTTCCACGGCGTAAGCCCAACCACATTATCGACCGGTAGCGAAAACGCAATCCCCTGCCCCATCGTATCGAGGCCCGCCTTCTCGTAAAGCGAATGCAGAACCGCATCCTTCACGTTCAACGGCACAAGAATCATCACCACTTCCTTTTCGGGCTGTATAGCGATATGGAAGAACGATTCCGCTTCTTTATTCGCCGTTCCACGAGCGTTCAAAACCGTACCGCCACGCGCTCCGGCATCCTTTGCAGCAGCCATCACCGTATCGGAGAATCCGTTGTTCACAATGCAAATAATGAGTTCATGTGTATTCGTGGCCATGGTTATTTTCTCCCCACTTGGGAACGGTTATCGCTCAAAAAATTAAATACAGACTTGCCAATCACGCTTGCCATCGGAATCGTGTAGGCAATTCCCTTGCCATTCACAATCGTCTTGAACTTTTCCTCAAGGCATTCCAAAACCGCAGGCACATGATCTTCGCCGATGATGCTCACAATCACGGCACGTTCAGGGTCCGCAAGCCCCAGCGCCGTCATGATTTCACGCGGAGCCGTGCCATGCCCGTACAGAACAAACTGCACGTTCGCACCAAAAGACTGAATGTAGTCCATGTAAAAGTCGGCTTTCGAACGCATCACCGTCGTCACGAGAATCTTCAAACGATTCATCGAGACCTTGGAATGGACTCTTTTGCGTACGCTCGGTTTCTTTGTCAAATTCTTTTCTTCAAACATCGCCGCCTCTACACAAAGTCAATAATTTGTTCATCATCGGCATCTTGCAAGCGACGCATCATCATCCTGTTGCGCCAAAGCCTTGCGACAATCGCCTTGAAGCCAAGAACCTGAATGGTAATGAGCGGAGTCATCGCGACCATCGCCACAATACCAAACGCATAATTCAAAATGGAATCGCCACCGTCATGAATCACGGAACATGCGCCAATCGCAAGCGGCAAGATAAAGCTCGAAGTCAAAGGACCGCTCGCCACGCCGCCAGAGTCAAACGCAATCGCCGTATAAAGCTTCGGGACAAAGAAAGAAAGCCCAAGTGAAATAAAGTAACCCGGCAGCAGGTAATAAATAATCGGGAAACCGACAATGATGCGCAACATCGAAAGTCCAATCGAAATCCCGACGCCAACAGAAAGTGCAATCAGCATGGAGCGTTTCGTCACAAGCCCGCCCGTCACTTCTTCGACCTGCTTGTTGAGCACGTGCACCGCAGGTTCTGCAAGCACCACCACCATACCGATGATAAAGCCAGCCATCACAAGCGCATGCGGGCGCGTCGCCAATTCGCGGCCAATTTCAAACCCGATGGGCATGAACCCAACAATCACCGCCGTGAGGAAAATCACAAGTCCGGCAAATGTATAGAAAATGCCAAAACCAATCTGCACAAGTTTTACTTTCGGAAGCTTGAGCACCGTAAATTGCAAGGCGCAAAAGAACACGACAATCAATGCAAGTGCAACCAAGACCTCTTTTGCGACTTCAATCACGGTCGGCAAAAAATGCTCGCCAAGGCTCGCTTCCACCGAATACGCCGCCATTGAAAGTTCGTAAGTCAAGTCGCCCTTCGAAAACACGACCAGCCCCATCAGCGCAAGAATCGGCCCCACAGAACAAAGCGCAATCAAACCGAAACTGTTTTCCGAAGCGTTCTTACCGCCAATCGCACCTGCGACACCCACGCCAAGAGCCATGATAAACGGCACCGTAATCGGCCCCGTCGTCACACCCCCCGAATCAAACGCAAGCGGCACGAACGCGTCCCGCCCGACAGACACCATGAGCATCCCGAGCATGAACAGCACCATGTAAAAGAAGATGATAATCAGGGAAAGATCTTTCTTGAACACGATTTTCAAAATCGCAAGTACCAAAAAGATGCCGACGC
>JAEEGH010019126.1_pt1 | contig 14395 bp, 8 predicted proteins | sample 9134181 | NCBI WGS metagenome assembly JAEEGH01 (sample SAMN16246544, study PRJNA631951) | gut metagenome | biome: gut microbiome; feature: rumen; material: DP-attached | host: Bos | place: Iran: Karaj | collected 2018-10 | reverse complement strand
CTGAGGATGAGAACTTCAACTACATCGTCCGTATCGCCAACAGCGATATCGACGGTCAGAAGAGGACTGTCATCGGTCTCCAGAGCATCAAAGGTGTCGGAAAGAGGGTCGCTGAGATCATCGCCAAGAGGGCGGCAGTCGACCCCGCAGTAAAGATCGGAGCACTCCCCGATGACAAGATCGCGGAGCTCGAGAACCTCGTCACGTCGTACGTCGAGTACGCCCCCGAGTGGGCGATCAACCGCCAGAACGACTACGAGACCGGTGACGACATGCACCTCCTCGGAAACGATCTCGACCTCATCCAGAAGGACGACATCAACAGAATGAAGATGATCCGCTGCTACCGCGGAATCAGGCACGAGGGACACCACAAGGTAAGGGGTCAGAGGACCAGGTCCAACGGACGCCACGGACTCACTATGGGAGTCACCAGGAAGAAGTAAGGTGGTTTGAATGGGAGATCCTAAATTTTCACGCAGGTCATACGACACACCCTCACACCCCTGGCAGGGAGAGAGGATCAAGGCAGAGGTCGTTCTCGTCAACCAGTTCGGTCTCAAGAACAAGACCGAGGTATGGAAGGCACAGTCCATCCTGAGGAACTTCAGGAAGCAGGCAAGGGAGCTCCAGGCTCTCCTCAGGACCGGCGACGCACAGGCGAAGCGCGAGTCCGACGCACTGCTCAGGAAGTGCGGACGCATGGGAGTCCTTCCCATGGAGGGATCCACCCTCAACGACGTCCTGGTGCTCAGCGAGGAGGACATCCTCGGACGCAGGCTCCAGACCATCGTCTTCGAGAAGGGAATGGCATCCACCGTCAAGCAGGCAAGGCAGATGATCGTCCACGGACACGTCTTCATGAACGGCCACAGGGTCACCGTCCCCGGATACATCGTTCTCAGGGACGAGGAGTCCTCCATCGAGTACGCTCCCGCATCCCCGTTCACCGACGAGATGCACCCCATGAGGATCTCTGCCGAGCAGGCAGCGGCCAACCAGGCGGCAAGGGCAGCAGCGGCGAAGGCCGAGGCGCCCAAGGTCGCAGACGAGGAATCCGACGATCTCGGACTCGCAGAGGAGGAGTGAAAATGGCATCTACACAGAAATGGGGAATCGCCAACATCTACGCCAGCTACAACAACATCATGATCACCCTCACCGACATCACCGGTGCCGAGACCATCACCAAGGCAACCGGAGGAATGGTCGTCAAGCAGGCCAAGGACGAGTCCTCGCCCTACGCCGCACAGAGGGCAGCCGAGAAGGTCGCTGACGCAGCCAAGGAGAAGGACTTCGTCGGAATCCACGTCAGGGTCCGCGCACCCGGAGGAAACAGGTCCACCTCGCCCGGTCCGGGAGCACAGGCAGCTATCCGTGCACTCACCAGGGCAGGACTCAAGATCGGCCGCATCGAGGATGTGACCCCCGTACCCCACGACGGTACGAAGAAGAAGGGCGGACGCAGAGGACGCAGGGTCTGAGGAGGTCTGATTATGGACATCGAGATTCTCGAAATGGCGGACACGAAGTGCAGGTTCATCCTCAAGAACTCCACCCCCGCCAAGGCGAACGCCCTCAGGAGGACCATGCTCACCGACATCCCCAAGATGGCCATCGACACGGTGGACTTCCACCTTGGACCCATCGATGTCGACGGCAGGGAATTCGAGAGCATCACGCCCCTGTTCGATGAGATCATTGCCCACAGACTGGGTATGATACCCGTACCCACTAGGCCCGACGGATTCGAGTTCAACTACAAGAGCGAGTGCTCCTGCGGCGGAGAGGGATGCCCCAACTGCGAGGTCATGTACAGCCTCAACAAGCACGGCCCCTGCACCGTCCTCTCGGGAGACCTCATGCCCCTGGGATCCGAGCACTTCAAGGTGTGCGACCCCAACATCCCCGTCGTGGAGCTCGCGGACCGCCAGTCGGTCCTGATCTACGCCCACGCTGTCAAGGGAACGGCAAGGAAGCACGTCAAGTGGCAGGTCGCCAACGGCGTCGGCTACAAGTACATGCCCGTCATCGAGGTCGGCAACGTCGCCGATCCCGAGGATGTCGCGGCAGCGTGCCCCAAGAAGGTCTTCGAGGTCGTCGGCGGAAAGCTCACCGTCAAGAAGGACGCGATCTACGACTGCATCCTGTGCAACACCTGCAGCGAGATGGATGACGCGATCAAGGTGGTCCCGAAGGACACGGACTTCGTGTTCAAGTTCGAGACCGACGGATCCCTCACCGCCCAGCAGGTCCTTGACGAAGCCGTCAAGATCCTCTCCGAGGACGCGAAGGACCTCGGCGAGAAGATCGCGGCGCTCGCATCCGAGTGAATCCAAACCATTAACGGCGGGGCAACACCCGCTTTCATACTTTTTCCATTCCTTTTCGAGATTAACATACGTTAAATATCTACACGATGTGCCAGGTATTGCGTGGCATCGTTCAAGAACAGGCAGTCCTCCGAGAACAACCAATCCGTTCCGGAGACCGGTTACGTGCCGGAGACTCACAGTTATCAGGAGAAGCATTTCCAGCCCGTTATGAACGAGCCTGTCGTCGAGGGCACCCAGTATACGGAGGTCGGAACCACCGTCACGCCGGATCCGATCGAGATGAACCCGGAGAGGCATCAGCGCAGCGACGTGGTCGATCAATCCGACCAGCCGGGAGAGAACGATCTCCTCGGCCAGCAGCTCCGTCAGAATCTCCAGGGCAACTCCGATTCGGGTACGCAGTATTCCACTCCCGACGTAAGCTCCGGAGTGTCGTCCGGTTCAGAGGGAACATTCACCGGAGCGAGCTCCGCGGGAGCCGCCGGAACGACGGCCGCAGCGACTACCACGGCAACGACGACCGTCGCAGCAACGGCCACGACGGCATCGGTCGCTGCAACCGTATCATCCGTGGCCGTGGCGGCCGCGGGAGCTGTGGTCATCGCGGCGACGCTCATCCTCCCGCTGTTCGTGGGTGTCCCGTCAGCGATAATATTCGAGGACATATCGGTGACCGATACGTCCGTCTACTACACGATATTCTTCGAGGACTACGAGGAGGACATGGAACTCACCGTATGTCTCCATAATAATTTCACCAACCGTACGCATACGGTGGAATCCCATTCCATATCCATACTGGAAGAGAATCTGAAGCCAGGGATGGAGTATAAGATAACGGTCTACGGCAGCATGTCCGCGGTCCTGGAAGAGAGGACCGTCAAGACCGACAAGACCTCCAGCGGCTCGCTCGACGTCCAGAATGCGGAGTTCAGCATGTCCGACGGATTGATCCATCTGACGGCGTCGCTGAAGGATCCGAAGGGCAGATGGAGCGACTTCAAGGCGGTGTTCTACGACACCACGGACGGCAAGCACACTGCCGTCAGGTCGGTACCCATCGACAGCTTCGATTCCGAGATAACCATGGATGTCGGACTGGCCGCAGATACGAGGCTGGCAGGTGTGTTCGCCGTGGAGGCCATGGAGGGCGAAGAGTCCGTAACGCTGTACGAGACGGAGATGACGGCATACGGAATCCCGTATCTGGGTCTTTCATCGCCGTTCTCCATAGTGGATGACAGCGTGTCCCTGGAATGCGAGATCCTCGACCCCAACTCGGTCCGTACCGATTATATGGTCGCGCTCGCTGTCACCAACGCGAACGACCCTGGTATGAGCCACGAGCTCACGGAACCGCTCGTGAACGGAAGATGCAGCTTCACCAAGATAAACGAGAACGAGGCCACCAAACAGGTCTACGCGTTCTACGACGTCACCTGGATGATAACCTGCACGGAGAACGGGGTGACGAAGGTCGTCCAGAGCGGCAGCTGTTCGTCATACAAATCGCCGGAACTCTCCCTCGAACGGAGCGGTCTGAGCATTCAGCGCGATACGTCCGGTGCAACGGGAAGCGTGACGCTCCTGATCAATCTGGAGGTCATTGACAAGAACGACGAATGGACGGATCTGAAAGCCGTCCTCAGCGGTTATGACGGCCGCGGCAATCTCATGACGGCCGAACAGAGCTTCACCAAGCAGTACACGACCGTGTCCGTCGACGTGTCCGGCAACAATATGTCGGAATGTACGAACTGCACCTTCGCCATCCAGAACGGGGATCAGGTGCTCAGGCAATTCACCGGCCTGTACATGACCCCGACATTCAGCACGGGTAACGTATCCTACGACAGCACCTCTCATACGGCGAGGGTTGAAATTCTGGATGTACACGATTCGTTCGAAGAGTGGATCTTCAGCAGTACCGGTGAATGGAAGACCGACTACAGCAGTTTCCCTTACGCCGAGCCCAAACTCTCAACCTCACCCATTACCAAGGGTACCGTCGAGACATCATCCGGTGCGTACACGGCGGTGTTCGAAATCTCTGACGAGGCGAATCTGAACACCTCGCTTTCCTTCACGATAGGCAATACCTCAATCGGCGTGGTGTTCTACGATTACACGCTGCAATCCTACGAAGCCGTCAAGGAACAATCCGCTCTGTACGGAAAGCTAAAGACCTACGGTCCCAACAATATACTGGGCAGCACCAGTTCGCTGATGGTCACCTTTGTTGGAGATATCCAGACGTTCAATGCCCAGTATTCGCAGGATGAGAGTGACGTGGTCTACATCACATTCCCGATATCGGAGTCCCAGCTCGGTACACCCGGAGCGATCGTGCTGACACTGAACGGGACGACCATAATCGAAGATACGATAACGTTCGTCTACCCCGAGGCGGTGTCGCTGGACTATTCGATCTCTCCGCAGACTTCGACGGGTACCCTGCAGGTCGACTTCAAGGGACTGGATACCATGACGCCGCAGCTGGTGAAGATAGGGGGTACTCCGTTGGCGAACGTTGTAATCGGGGAACAGGTGTCCGGTAGCGTCTACTCGTTCACGTTCGAATACGATGGCTATGGTTCGGAGCTATTTGTGGAGCTGGAGGTGGATGACAAGGTCTACGACATCACGGCGACATATTCCCATAATTACACTCTGGAGTATGCGTACGGAACCTATTCCGGTGACAGCTATCAGGGATGGCTGGTGCTGAACGGACCTATACTCAGCGGCATGAAGGCCTACTTCAGCACAGGCGGCGGCGAAACCGAAGGTTTCGACGGTTCCGGTATGATACCTTACGATTCGGAGGAATTCTCATTCAGTGTCGATGAAGACCAGCTCAACGTCCAGGGAACGCTCATCCTTGAGGATTCGGACGGGCGCAGGTTCCACACGATGCCTGCGACCTTCTCATACATCCGTCCGATGGTCGTATCCGCGACATTCTCTTCAGGCGGTTCACCGCAGGGAGATGCGGTCATCGTCCTGGATCTGAACGGCAACGATGCCAGTGAGGTATACATTTCCGAGGGATTGGGAGTGGCAGGTGAGGGGGCCGTCCTGAATACACCGTCCGATGGTCAGTGTATGTTCAGTTTCATCATGAGCGATAGCTATGCGGCTGGAACCAATCAGGTTACCATCACGGTCGGAAATGCCACGGGTGGAGATAGCGTCTTCCTGGTGGAAATAGAATTCGTGACAACATAACGATAAAAGAAAAGAGAAAAGAAAAGGGGGCAAAAACCTTGAGCATGAAAGAGAAAATGAAGAAGGAGCTGTCAGAGAGCAAGGACTTCTACGCGGTCCTGCTGATCTGTGCAGTCCTGACGATACTGTTCTTCGTCTTCCAGGAGAAACTGGTCGGCGAGGACTCGGTATTCAACGACAACATAAGCGACATACCCGTAGTGAACACCATCTATCACTACATCCCGCTGGTGCTGGAATGCATCGTGATAGGGTTCGTGGCCTTCCTGCTGGTCAAGCTGGTCCAGTTCGTCATAGAGAAACTGTTCTCGCACAGCAAGGGCGGGATCACCGCCGCGAAGCTCTTCGCAAGCTTCGCCAAGTACATCATCTGGCTCATCGCGCTGATCATGATGCTCGGTACGCTGGGTGTCAACACCACCGCCTTAGTGGCAAGCGCGGGAATAGCGGCACTGATCATCGGTCTCGGTGCGCAGAGCCTCATCGCCGACGTCATCGCCGGACTGTTCATCGTCTTCGAGGGCGAGTACAAGGTGGGCGACATCATCGTCATCGACGGATGGAGAGGAACCGTCCTGGAGATCGGTATCCGCACCACCAGGATCGTCGACGCTGGCGGTAACGTGAAGATAGTCAACAACAGCTCGATCCACGCCGTCATCAACCAGACCAAGCAGCTGTCGGTGGCCAAGGCGTACATCGGAATCGAGTACGGCGAGTCCCTCCAGCGCGTGGAGCTCGTCATCAAGAACAACCTCGACAACATCAAGAAGAACATCCCGCAGATCGTGGAGGGGCCGTTCTACAAGGGAGTGGACGCCCTCGGCGAGTCAAGCGTGGACCTCCTGTTCATGGCGAACTGCAAGGAGGAGGACATCTACATTGTCCAGAGGGCGATGAACAGGGAACTTAAGCTCCTGTTCGATGCCAACAACATCAGCATACCCTTCCCGCAGGTCGTCGTCAACGAACCCACCGCATTCGAGGATGCGGACCTCTCCAAGAAACAGGAGAAGAGCGCGAACAAGTTCGTCGCCGAGCAGCAAGAACTGTCCAAGGAGTTGGAAGAGGTCAGCGAGTGACCTCCTCCTTTGCCCCCAAACCTTCGGCGGATGCTCCGGCATCCGCCTTTCTTTTCATTCTCCGAAGGACGTTCAGGCCTTCCTTCCGACGACGCATATCCACGGCTTGGCGCTGTCGGTGTATGTCTCTATGTCGGTGAATCCCGCATCCGACATGAGCTCCCTCAGTTTCTCCGGGGTGTAGAGGTTCATGCCGTCGATGATCCTCGCATACTTGACCGAGGCCTCATCGGTTCCCGTGGACTCGTTGGTGACTGCGAAGGTGCCTCCGCTGCGGAGTACCCTGAATATGCCTTTGAAGGATTCCCCGATGTCCGGCCAGAAGTACACGGTCTCGAATGCGGTGACGGTATCGAAGGAACCGTCCGTGAACGGAAGTTCCCTGACGTTGCCCTGTATGATCTCGCATCTTCCCGATTCAATATCCTTGGCATTCACCTTGCGGGACTTCTCGACGCTGACCTCGGAGTAGTCCAGCCCCTTCACCGAGGTGACCCCGTCCATCGCCAGTATCCTGCTGACGTTCCCGCCGCCTCCGCATCCCGCGTCGAGGACGTCCCCTTTCACATCGAAATGCGACATCCCCCAGACGGCCAATCTCATGTGCGGTCCGCCGTTCATGCCTCCCGCCATCATCTTGCCGATGAATCCCTGCGGTTTCTTGGCGTTTCCGAATACCTTGCTCCGTAATCCCATGATAACGGAATCGCTGACGTTATAGATATATTTAGTTACGCCTAAATATTATGCGGATATGACAATCCGACATCAGATATCCGATGTGCCAGACGTTCAGAAGAAGTCGGTGAGCTTGCACTTCTTGACCTTGTCGTTGTTGAACAGCGAGTCCATTCCCAATTCAAGGATCTCAATCCTCTCGCGGGTGTAATCGGAGAGGCCGTACTTCTCGCTGACCTCCTTGGAGACCTTCAGGTACTTCCTGACGCTGGCCTCGTGGACGGTCATGGTGAGCTTGTTGCCGCATTCCGTGCATACGCCGGTGAGCGGCACCCTTCTGTACTTGGCGCCGCACTTGGTGCACCTGAGGCTCTGCGTGGAGAAGCTCCTGAAGTTCCCGATCATGTCGGGCATGAAGTGCTTGTCGATGACCCTGGTGGCCACGTCGTTCTCCTTAACGGCGCGTATCTTCTTGGCCAGCGACAGCTGTCCGTCCATCTTGTCCATCATGGTCTCCAGCGTGGTGTACGCGGAGTGGGTCGGTCCGTCATTGATGTCGTACGTGTCGTGGGTGAATCCCAGGGTCTCGTACTGCTTGTAGGTGCCTATGCGGCCGGCCACCAGGTCCATCATCTTCTCGACGTCCTTGGTGTCCTTCATCTGCATGGCGGCGCGGTAGAACTCTATCGGGTATCTTCTAAGGCAGTCCACGTTCTGCGCCTCCTTGTCGATTTCCGACGGATCCAGCCTCGTGGTCAGGACCAGAGGCGCGTCCATGAGTCCCCCTCTCCTGTCGGGCAGATACATCTTGGAGAAGTTGATCAGACCGTCCAGCAGGAGCATGATGCAGTCCTCGTCACCGTCGCAGTTCCTCCTCTTGGCGGCGTGGAAGTATGGGTGCGCGTAGCATCCCGACGCGGTGGTGTATCCTATCAGACGGCAGAGGATCCCTCCGGAGGTGTGCGGTGCGAGCGCGATGAACATCTGTCCGATGAGGTCCTTCCTGTTGAAGTCCTCGCGTTTCTCCGGGTTGTAGAACCTCTCCATGCCGTAGAACTTCTCCAGCAGTTCGTCGATGAACTTCGCCACGTTGCAGAGGTACTTTCCGCATTCCACGTTCGGGATGAAGTCCTGCGGCTTGATCTCCACGATCTGGTTCTCATCGGTGAGCGGAGCGCCGTTCCAGTCGTGTGTATATCCTAATTCGTGGGCCTTCTCGATCGAGAGCCCGATCTCCCTGGGTTTGAAGTGTGTCGTGGGGATGTCCGACATGTCGAAACGGATCGTACCGTCCTTGTAGACGCCCAGATCGTACTTCTGTCTCAGGATCCCCTTCTCCAGCGGTTCCGGCACCTTCAGTCTGGAGATCAGTTCGTCCTCCACCTTCAGTTCCGGCACGGTGTTGATCCCGAGCGTCTTGCAGGCCGCATCGAATTCCGAGATTATGTCGACCTTCATGGGATCGCGGACGGGCATGAACCTGCCTTCCGCATCCTTCTTGACGTTCGGTTCGGTATGCGCGTTGCAGTTCCTGCACCATGAACGGAAGGTGGTCTCGCCGCAGATCGGACACACCCTGGGACACATGACCAGATCCAGGCTCTTCTTCTGGAAGCTGCCGGTGCGGAGGGTGTTGATGGCGTCGATGACGCTCTTGGTCGGGGTGGCATCCGTCTTGATGGGGAACAGCCCGTGCAGGATCGGCGAACCCTTCCTGTCCTTGGCCTTCTCCGGCCTCCCCATCCTCATACCGATTCTGGTCCTGGCCCTGGCACGGACCTCGATGCCCAATGCCGCCGATACGGCGTTGAGCACGGTATCGCCCTCAAGAGGCCTGACTTCCTTGATAGTCTCCCCGTCATGAATGAGTCCGAGGCATTCGATGAGCGGTTCGCTGTATCTGGTATCCACGACGACCTGTCCGTCCAGCACCCTGTGGAGCGCGCCCAGGTCCTCCATCACCCTCTTGGAGAGTGCCTCTTTGGGTACGTAGAGCGAACCGTCCTTGAAGGACCCGTTCTCCAGGATGAACCTCCTCAGTCCCTGGAGCCTGTCCAGCGCCACGTCGAACCAGAACAGGTTGTAGTACGGATGCATCGGGACGCCCATGGTGCGGGACATCTCCTTGCACCTCTCCCAGGTGGGCTGCTCCCAGTCCTCGGGCAGTTTGGAGTGGGCATCGGCAGCCTTCTTCAGTTCCGACCTGTACTTGGCCTCCACGTCGGATTCGAATTTCTTCTCGAGCTTCTCCTTCTTCTCGGCATCGGTCTCGGCATCGATCTTCTCCCTGACGGCCTTCTCGGCCTTCTCCCTCAGGGCCTGTCCGATCTCCCTCCCGTCGGGACCGGTCTCCTTGGCGTACTGGTTCTCGATGTACTCCTCGATCTCCTGGACGTGCCATTCGATGGGATATCCGCAGGGTACGAGGAAGTGGTTGTTCTCGCAGAACTCACCGAAGGGCACGAGGACCTCTCCGGTATCGACGATCTCTGCGACCTTATTCGTGACAGCTTGTGCTTCTTCGGATGTCTGGCACTGTATCAGGTCGCCGTTCTTCAGCAGCACTATCGGGCCGTCGAGCTTGTCGCACGGGGTGACGACGCAGGCCTTTCCCGGTCTCTCGATCTTGAGCTGTGTCCCCAGTGCGGGAAATGAGTCTAACACGTACATGCTGGCCGGCGAGAACGCCAGGGACGCCAATCCGCTGGTCCTCGCCCTGCCGTATCTGAGCCTGAATCCTCCCGTAGCCATGGGGTGCCCGAAGATCGGTCTCCCAGCTACGATGTCCTTGAGGTACTTGTCCGAGGGCTTGAGCTCCCTCTTGGCATCCTTGTCCGTGGCGACGGCGGCGCCCTTCATTGCGAGATACTGGTCCATGAACTCCCAGCCCTGCATCTCCAGCTTCTTGACGTGCTTCTGGAGCTTGGCCGCCTTGAGGCACATTCCCTCGGCGACGACCAGACACGCACCTCCCCTGACCTGGTTGGTGCCGATACGGGGCAAATCCCTGAATCCAGAGATCTCCATCCTCTCGGTACCCTCTCCGTCGATCATGATCGGGCAGTTGCCCACGATGAGCTTGATCTCCTCGTTCGAAGGTGAATATTGGATATGCTGGCACTGCTTGTATAACGGGATCTCCTCGAGGAACCTGTTGATCTCTCCCTCGGTCGGCTGGTATTTGCCGATCCCCAGTTTCACCCTGACGATGTCCGCGAGCAGAACGCTCATCGCCTGTGCCGTACCTCCGGCGGCACGGATCGGACCTGCGAACATGAGGTCCACGAACTCCGTCCCGTCGGCGTTCTGCTTGATCTTGGTGTCCGCGATTCCTTCCAGCGGCGCGACCAGGATACCCTCGGTGAGCACGGCGAGTCCCACACGGATGGCCCTGTCCAGGGCCTTCTCCCTGCTCATCCCTTCGGATTTGGTGGCCATGTACTCGGCCGCCTTCAGGGAGACGATCTCCCTGTTCCCGTATTCGTCGGTGAGCTTGCGTATGACCTCTGCGACACCGGTTACGTTGTAATCCTCCAGAAGCTTCTCGACCCTCGAGGCCAGATCCTGTGCCTGAGGCACCTCGACCTCCGTCTTGGGGTCCTTGCCCACGCGTCTCGCCTTGCGGGCGACCTCGTAGCACTGCTCGTTCTTGGCGGCAAGGTCTTCGAAATAATTGCCGATCTCCTCGCTGTATACGAGCTTCGGCATGTTCACTCCTCGTCGGGGGCGATCTCTAACCTGATCTTCCTGAGTTCGTTTATGACTGCCGTGCGGAGGGTCTCCATGTTGTCGCCGGTCTTGGCGGAGAAGTTCAGGCGGCCGCTGTCTGTTTTAAGAACGTCGTTCTTGCTCTCGGCGACGATGATGGGCACTCCCTCGAATCCCTTCTGCAGGGATTCCAGGAGCTTCGTCTGCTTCTCCATGGAGTAACCGCAGGTCTCCGAGGGGTCGAGGACCACCAGCATCACGTGCGTGAGGTACTTCAGCGCAAGGATCGCCTGGAGCTCGATGTCGTTGCGCTCGGAGAACTCCCTGTCCAGGAGACCGGGCGTGTCGATGATCTGGTATTTCCTCCATTCGTCGTCGATGTGGCCGACGATTATTCCCTTCGTGGTGAACGGATAGGGTGCGATCTCCGGGGTCGCGCTGCTCAGCACGGTAACGAGGTTGCTCTTCCCGACGTTGGGGAATCCCGCCACGACCAGCGTGGGCACGTTTGCGTCCACCGAGGGCAGCTTCCTGAACTTGTTCTTGCAGTCCTGCAGGAACAGGAGGTCCTTGGAGATCTGGTCGAGGAGCGACGAGGTGCGTCCGTAGAACTGTCCCCTCACGGATTCGATGATCTCGGGATCCTTGCTGCGCCTGATGTTGCGGAGGGTCTCGTTCTTGAGCTTCTCCATGCGGTTGTAGGCCCAGTTGATCGCTCCCAGCGATTTCTTGTACTTGTCGAGGCCGATGATGATGTCCACGAGTTCGGGCAGGAAGTCCTCGTCCTTCTCGATCCTCGGGAACTTGTCCACGTAGCCCTTGAGAGCATCGGTGATGATGTCCCCTGATGCCGTGACCTTGGCGAGGACGGTCTTCTTCTTGCCGTCGAGGAAGTTGGATCCCTTTATCGAAATCTTCGATGCTCTGTGGAATGCCTTGTCCAGCAGCTCTTCTGCGGTGAGCACCGTCGGGATCCTGTAAGTCTTCTCGGCCATGGTCTTACTACACTGTCGCCACCTATTAAAACCTATCACGCGCGCATTTTTAGGCCGTTTCCCTCTCGGTGAAGACCATCCTGAAGAGCCAGAGGTCGGATTTCATGTAGCTCTCCGACTGGAAGCAGTCCGGAACCATCTCCGTGGGCACGTTCTCGAGGACTATGCCCGCCTCGGCACTCCACTTGCCCTTCTGCTCGCCCCACAGGGTGGATACGGCGGAGATGTTGAACTTCACGGATATCGCCGCGTCCACCTCGGTGTCCTCCATCATGACCTTGAGGAACTTGGGTGCGGAGATGCCGGTGTAGGTCATGATCCTCAGGAAGACGTCGTCGTAGAGGATCTCCTCCGCGGTCAGCCCCTGGGGGCAGGCGATGTATTCGCCGATGGTCGGGATCATGGATGCGATGTATCTGAGGACGTCCGCAACGAGGTTGGAATCCACGCCCAACATGATCTTCATTCCGAAGTGCTGGCTCTGTGAGTAGTCGGTGAGTTCGAACCTGACGAAGGCGCAGGCTTCCACGAGGCATTTGGAAACGCTGTCGATGAACTTGTCGATGATCCTCGCCATCACCCTCTCCGCGTACTCGATGCACTGATCCGAGCCCTCGATCCTGTCGCCCATCTCGTCGAGCACCTCTATGGCTGCATCCTTCGCGAACTCTATCAGGGCGGTCTTGAGCATGTAGCTGCCGGGGAATCCGCTGTTGTTCCTGGCATCCTCGGTACCGGGCATGAACGACCAGTTGACCGAGGCATCCTCGGTCCTTTGCCAGGTGGACCCGTTGTTGTCCTTGTCCTTCATGGCGGGGGTGCGGTCCACCAGGTTCCCGTAGGTGTCATACAGCATGATCCTGATCCCGGATTTGCTGCCTGAGCTGCCCTCGTTGTTGAGCGATTGGCCGGGGAAGTAGACGACCGTCCTCTCCTTGGGAGCGAGGACGATGTCGCCGATGGATATGGCGTTCTTCCCGCCGGAGGACGGGGTTAGGGTGTAACCGAGGAGGTCGACCGCGCTCTCGGAGTTGTTGTACAGCTCCACCCATTCCTTGCCGGTGTCGTTGCCCTCGGGGTTGAGCTCCACCTCGTTGATCAGAAGCCCGGTCTCGATGGGGAGGTTGTATTTCGCGTAGACTCCGATCTCCACGTCGCACTTGTATCCGATCAGGGGGAGGGGGATGTTGTTCAGTGCTTCCCTCACGCCGGGGATGTCGTCGGTGCTCAGGGAGAGTATCTGGTACTGTACCAGCTCGGGGAAGTTGCCGCTGAAGTCGACGTCCCTAACATGTCCGCTTACCGATGCGAGATGGGTGCCCGCGCTCATCATGGGATCGAAGGATATCTGGAAATCCCAGTCCTCGCCGGTCATTCCCCCGGACGCGAGGATGTACTGCCCGACCCTGGGGTTCTCCTTGTAGGCCAGTGTCGCCTTCAGGCTGACCGTGTCGGAAAGCGCCTTCTCGACGGTGACCTTCACGAACTCCTTCGTCGCTTTCTCCAGCGACCTGAGGTTGGTCTCGACGGTCACCTTGGCCCCGAAGAGGTCGAACACGAACGTCTGCGAACCGAGCATCAGGACTATGTCCTCCAGACCGAACGTCGAGGTGATCTGCTGGATGAGCTGGTTCGCGATGTCCTGGAGGTACTCCATCGGGACGGCGATGGCGGAGTAGTACCTCTCCATCATCTCGTTCATGAAGTTCCCGTACTCGATCATCGCGGTCGAGGTTATGTCCATCAGGTTCTCGAGGCCGTTCATCATCACGTCGATGGGTCCGTAGAGGGTCTCGATGAGCCTGTTGATGAACATCATGACGTATTCCTGACAGTCGCTGTACAGGGTGTTGCTCTTCTGGTATGTGACGCCCGACAGGGGGTATGTGCTCATGCAGGAGATGTCCGCCCTGATATCGACGGGGACGGTCCCGGAGTATACGGAATCCGAAAGACCCAGCTTCTCATAGATCGGGTTGGTGGTGGTCACAGAGTAATCGATCGTTCCTGCGATGCGGACGGTGAACACGGACGAGTATCTCGCCGTCCTGTCGCCGATCATTCCGATGTAGTGCATGTTGCGTCCGCCGTTGTGGATCGGATCCGTGACGGAGACCTGCACGCTGTCCGTGCTCCTGACGGTCATGCGCTCGCTGTACGTGTTCCCGTCCTTGTCTCTCATCAGGAAATCGGACGCCGGGAGCTCCAGCACCCTGCTGTACGGGTTGACGGAGATGTGCTGCGCGGTCTCCTCCACGATCCTGAGTGCGATGGGGCGCACCGCATCCTCTATCCCGACAACCCTGAGGAAATGTCCTACAGTGGATGCCAGCTCCTTGGAGATGCGGTCGCTCTTCTTGGAATCTGT
>JAEEGH010019124.1_pt1 | contig 14396 bp, 10 predicted proteins | sample 9134181 | NCBI WGS metagenome assembly JAEEGH01 (sample SAMN16246544, study PRJNA631951) | gut metagenome | biome: gut microbiome; feature: rumen; material: DP-attached | host: Bos | place: Iran: Karaj | collected 2018-10 | reverse complement strand
TTAATGCTTCCATCGCAGCAGGTATTTTAATGTATGAGTTTTCTAAGAAAATATAATAAAAAAAGGTGTAAATATACATATATCTACACCTTTTTTTATTATTTATCTTTTGTTGCTTTAGCTAAGTGTTTAGCTCTGATTTCTTGAATATCGGGAGTTAACCAGTTAAACATTGAGGGTATCATTTCTCCATATAATGAAGTTTTTTCTTTATTTTTATTTTTCATTTCATTATTTTTCATATTTTTAGTCCTTTCATTTATTGGAGCAGTACTCCTATTGCAGCCATTGAGCTAGTTAGAGAACCTTTATCTGTTGTGGCAGGATCATAAACCACAGTTATTTTTGACCCATTAATATCAACAGCGACATCATCTACTCCAGGCATAGAAGCTAGCCAGTTTTTTAACTCTAAAGCTTGATTGGCTGATAGGGTATTAACATTAAAAGATGTGGTTTCCATATAAAAATATCACCTCATATAAAAGGTTATCCATTTTAATAAAAAATATGCATATAGCTGAAACATTGAAAATATGATAGTTTCACTATTAAAAATTAAAAAAATTTTAGGATTTTATATATTTACTTAATTTTTTTAAAAAAAATACGATTACAATATAGTAGAGGTAAATTTTATTTATAGTAGAGGTGTCTATATGAAAAAGAAATTTTTTGGATTTTTAATAATGGTGTTGATGAGTTATATATTATGTACGGAGAGTTTAGCTACAACAGATATTGTGAATTTTTCGTGGGACTTAGGAACTAGCTTAAGCAAAAATATTGTAGTAGGGGCAGGTTCTAATATTACTGTTAATTGGGGAGATGGTACAATAGAACAAGCTCCTGTAACATTAACAAATAATTACGGAGAGACTATATTAGCGCATACATATTCTGAAAAAAGTAGATATGATGCTTCTATATCAGCAGAAAATATTCAAAAAATTGAAGCAAATGCAAACGATATATTATCAATAGACGTATCAGGAGCTTCTTCAATTAAAGAATTAAAAGTTAGTAATAATAAAATTAGTAGTTTAGATTTATCTAATAATTTAGATTTAGAAATACTTTTTTGCGAAGGTAATGGCTTATCTCAATTAAAAATATGGTCTACCAAAATAAAGGCATTAAATTGCAATAATAATAGAATAAGCACTTTAGATGTGCCTAATTCGATAGAAGAGTTATATATTAATAGTAATAATATTTCAACTCTTGATTTGTCCACGTTCTCAAATTTAGTAGCCTTGGAATGTGCAGATAATAATCTTAGAAATTTATCAATAGGGGCGAACAATTTATTAGAAAAATTAGACTTTACAAACAATTTTGTTTCTAGTATTTCATTAACGAATAATGTAAAGTTAAAAGAACTTTATTGTAATAATAATGAAATTGAAAATTTAAATTTAGGCAATAACGTTGATTTGGAAAAAGTAGATTGTACATATAATAAAATAAAAACGTTGAGTTTAAGTGATAACACTAAGCTTAAAGAATTATATATTTTTGGAAATCCTAATTTGTCTTCGGTAAATTTAAATAATTTGGATTTAGAATTAGTAGTTTTAGACAAGGATGTTGTTATTACAAATAATGGCGCTGATAGTGTAATAAAGTTAGAAATTAGCGGAGATGGTGGAGTAATTGTAGGATTTAATAAAAGCTTAGTATTGTCTGTAGTGCCGTATGGAGTTTATGTAGAAGGAGAAAGGATAGCTGTTGAGGAAAATGTTTTAGATGTAAGTGAATTTACTGGAATAAAGAATTTGTTTATTCAATTTTATGTATTAGTAGCAAATCAAGATGGTAATCCTAATGAACCTCAATTATTAGAGGGCATGATTCCAGTAAAACATGATGGAACGAATTGGATAATAACAAATGCCAGAGATAATGGATGGTACAATTATAGCACTAAAAGATGGGCCAATGTAATGTTACGTGATGGAGCAAAATATATAGATATAGATGGAGTAACTCTGAAAGATGTAGGAAATACACCTTTAGATAGTTTGATTGGTAGAGAAGTCCCAGAAGAAAATACTGGTTCAATGTATGTATGGATACCGAGATATTCATTTAAAATTGAGAATAATGAAGTAAATACCAAATATAGTGAAGGACTTGTAGATTATACTGATGAAGGGTATGTTCTCCATCCAGCATTTAATTATGCAAAGTATAAAGGCGGAGACACTTCAAATAGTAGTAATTATGAAGAGTTGACTTCTCAAGATAAATACTTAGGTATGTGGGTGGCAAAATATCCTGCTGGAAATGCAAGTGTTCCTAAATATGCATCAAATGTAGAAGAAATACGAGATTTTAGTGTGGGCGAGGCATTCTTAAAATCAAAACTTGTTAGTACAACAGCATCATATGGATTACAAGGCGGGACAAGCCATATGATGAAAAATACAGAATGGGGTGCAGTGGCTTATTTTACATCTAGTAAAGGTAATATAAAGAAAGAGTCTACAACTGGAAATAAATATGGAATATATAATTTAAATGATGATCCTGAGTATGTTTCAACTTTTATAGAGTTAATTGGTGGTATAAGTAACTTTAACGTAAGAGAAAATGGTAAATCATTAATCCCATATGCGATGCTTAAGTATCTGTATAATCCAATTGTAAATTCTAAGGATGTAGATTCAATAAGATTAAGAAAAGCTCAAGATAATGGTGGACTAAATTATAGTGTATTTTCAAAATACTATGGAATAGCTATGAATGAAGTAGACGTTGCTATAAGTGGTATAGTTACCAAATCAATACCTTATGAAAAGAATGCTTTCCTAATAAGAGGCGTAGATGGCTTGTATTCTTATTCAAATAGTTCAGGTGCTATAGATAGTGATATAGGTTTTAGAAATGTTATACTGGGAAATGGAATAAATAACGATGATGATAGTGAATATTTTACTATAACTGCAACCTCTAATTATGGTGGCAATATGAGCCCTTATGGAAGTATAACGATTAAAGAAGGAAAGAATTTTATATATTCTATAAAACCTAATCCTGGGTATGAAATAGTAGACGTTATAGTTGATGGAGTTAGTGAGTATTATAATAATACTAATTATATAAATCATGGGACATATGCGACATATACTTTTAATAATATAAATAGTAATCATGATATATATATAGAGTTTGATAATCAGCTTGTACCATATAATGTTTCTGTAAAAAAATATGTTGTAGGAGTAGGGGAAAATGCAGGAGTAGCGACAATAGAAGGCATAGGTCAACACAATAATAGGTCTATTGTAACATTAAAAGCAACACCTATTACAGGTTATAGAATTTCAAATTGGGAGATACCTTCTGATTTGGAGAATGTACAAGTTAGTTTATTAGGTGAGTTAAGTTTCAAGATGCCAAGTAGAGATGTAGAAATAAAGATAAATTTTGAACAAATTTTTGATGCAGCTTTAACAGTAGAAAATATGTATAGTTCAATAAATATTACAAAAGATGTCGGAAGTCAGGTAAGTTTGACAGCGGGAGTTATTGATGGTTATAAATTTGGAAGTTGGCAAACAGAAGGTTTAGAATTAACCGAGCAACAGAAGAAAAACCCGTCTATAGAATTTACAATGCCAGCTAATCAAGTAAGATTAGTGGCTAAGTATAATAAAATATCTCCAATAAATTTAATATTAGGAGATGGCGTTTTAGTAGAGTTTGAAGGTGAAGAGATGAGCAACATCAAGCTTTTAGCTCCAGAAATATCTAATAGTGGAAGCTTTGGAGCTTGGAGAATTGATGGATATGTTTATTTAGATTTAGGAAGGGCAGTAGAATTAACAATGCCAGACAAATCGATTAATATTGAAGCGGTATATTGGTAAAATAGGAGAAAATTATTATAAAAAATTATTATAAAAAATTAGTATAAAAAAGCACTCTGAATTAATCAGAGTGCTTTTTTGGCGGAGAAGGAGGGATTCGAACCCTCGCTGCCCTTGCGAACACTAACAGTTTAGCAAACTGTCCCCTTCAGCCGACTTGGGTACTTCTCCTTTGGCGGAGAGGGTGAGATTCGAACTCACGGTTCTTACGAATCACTAGTTTTCAAGACTAGCTCCTTAAACCGCTCGGACACCTCTCCAAGTTGATACCTGTCAACTTTTTTACTATAACACTAAAAAACTAACTTGTCAAGGGAAAAATATGACGACAAAAAGTGCAAAAAATATGTCAAAGTAACAAGATAAGAATTTCAAAAATATTACAGGAAAATATTGACATTATTTCCAATACATTGTAAATTATTTACAGAAAATATGAGAGGAGATAAAGCTAGTGTCTAAGAGGATAGTAACAGCAACAGGAAGTGATATTATATATAAATATTTAATTGATAAGTCATATGATATAGAGAAAGATATTCCATACCAAGAAGGATTAATTGAGGTAATGAAGAGAGAATCATTTGATACAGCAATAGTATCGTCAGATCTAGTAGGAGATTATGATAAATATATTTTTATAGAAAAACTTCGAGAGATTAGTACGAATACAAAAATAATCGTGATTGTAGGCGAAATAGAGGACAACTATAAGAGTTTCCTATATTCTAAGGGAATTTATCATATTTTAACAGACGGTAAAAGCTTCATGGAAGATTTGATAATAGCAATAGAAGATGATGAGTATAAGCAAGAATGCTCTGAATTTAGGGACAAAAGCATTTCAGGAGAAAATAATGGCAGTAATAATAAAAATCAATTTAATGAGCATTTAAGGCTTAAATTTCAGCGACAGCAAATATTTTCCTTTGCAGGGGTTGGCTCATGTGGAAAAACTACAATTGCAAGCCATTTTTCAAAAATTTTAGCCCAAAATACTGATGCGAAAATACTTTTAGTTGATTTAGACATCATAAATGCTGGGCTAAACAGGTTTTTAGGAGTGAAAAAATCCCCGGAAAAGCCAGGATATATACTTTCTCCAGATAAAAATGCTTCTCTTAACTATATGCTAGATGCAATAGATAAGAAAAAATTTAATGCTAATATTTTTGACAGATATATAGTGAAGTCTAAGCAATATAGTAATTTAGACGTTTTAACTGGCAATACTTCACTATATGTTTGCAAAAATATTCTTAGTTCTGAGTATTATTCAAGAATTTTAGAAAATGCTAAAACGATATATGACTACATAATAATAGACACATCTGGCAATATATTTTTAGATTCTATGCAGTTCTCACTACTTAATTCTACAGAAATATTTATTGTTTGTGAAGGAAATTATATTTCAATAGAACGTACAATAAGGTTATTAGCGGAGCTTTTTCCTATTTGGGGTGTGCCAGATAAGAAAATTCAAATAATTATAAATAAATATAGTAAAAATTCATTAGATAAAACAACAATAAAAGAAATATTTAATAAGTACCCAATAGCAGGATACATCAGCTTTTCAGAGAAATATGAAGAAAATATAAATGCTAAAAATAGTAAATTACCGTTAGATTTAGAAAAGGAATATAAGTTCTTTTTGGAGGAAATGAATCTTATTGAGAAAAAAGGCTATAAAAGCCAATATAGCTGGATTTTACAAGGAATATTAAGACAACAAATAAGCTGTTTTTAGTGGAATGGAGGGAATATGGTAATAGATCCTTATAAATCTGTTAATAAAAATATAAATATTGAAAAATTAACAAACAAAACAGATAAAATAGTTAATGAAATAATAGAATTTTTAATAGATGAGTATTCTGAAACTCTGGGTACATCCGGTTTTGAGACGAAAAGTAAGATTGCGGTAGAGAAAATTATAAGAGAAAAGCTTAGTAAAGAATATAACTATGGTAATTATAATCTGGAGGAGCTTGTAAAAATCATTTTAGATAGGATATTTGGGTATCACATACTACAAAAATACATAGAAGATAGTGATATAAGCGATATAAGGGCTGTTAAGTGGGATACAATATATATAATGAAAAACGGAAAATGGTGTAAAATAAATGAAAACTTTAACAGTGAGACAGAATTTTATAATTTTGTAAGGTATTGTGTATTAAAGAATAATGGGAAAATCACTCATGAGAACCCGATAGCAATTGTTTCAGATAGAAAAAATCATTTAAGAATTGAAGCCGGTATTTCTCCAGTAAACATTGTTTCTCCAAGCTTGGTTATAAGAATCCATAGACCAGAGAAACAAGTAGGCTTAAAAGAGCTTTGCTATCAGAAAAATATGATGAATAAGGAAATGTATTTGTTTTTAAGTAAAGCTGTAAAAGCTGGCTGCAATATTATTATAGCTGGCAAAGGAGGATCGGGGAAAACCACATTACTTAGAGCATGTTTAGAACAAATACCACCAGAGAAAGCAATAACCTCAAATGAGGAGACGGCAGAGCTATATAGCAGGCATGAAAACATCATTCAGAGAGAAATAGTTAAAAATAGGGATAAAAACAACATATTACTTGAAGATTTAACGCAACATTCACTAGTAATGAGTAATGACGTTATTGTTATTGGGGAGCTAAAGGGTGCTGAGGCAATGAGCTTTTTTGATGGAATAAGTACAGGGCATATTGGATATGCTACAGTCCATGCTGAAAGTGCTAATTTAGTGCTAGATAGGCTAGTAACACTTATGAAAAAGGATGTTTTAGCACAACAGTATTCAGATATATACCTCAAAGAGATATTGGCTCAATCCGTTGATATAATCGTGTATATGAAAGATTTTAAGATATATGAAATTTGTGAAGTCGTTTTTTCTTATAAAAATGGTATAAATTATGAAAAATTATTTGAATTTGTACCAGAAAAAGAGGAAAATGGGAATATTTCAGGACATTTTGAGAAAAAGAAGCCCCCAATAGGGAAAGCTAGGCAGAAAATGCAACTTATGAAGGGATAAAGAAATGAAAGTTATTATAGTTATTTTAAAAATTTTTGTTGTAATTGTATTTAGTTATATGTTTTTTAAAACTTTTGAAAACGAGGATACATCTAGCATACAAGCATTATCAGTTGGCAAAAAAGGAATAGTGAGAAAGATTTTTTCGACTAAAGAATTAAGTAATATAGAAATCTGTTTTAGAAAATTATCTATACCATATAACACAATCACAGTATTATGCTTGTTTTTGATGGGATTTATTATAAGTATAATAGCATTTTTCGTGTGCAATTTAATTTTCCCACTAAAGTCAATAAGCTTTATAATAGCTTGCCCACTAGTATTAGCGCCTTCCTGGCTTATAAAATACATAGCAAATAAAGAGCAGGAGAAGCTTGAATATGGGTTAAATGATTTCTTTATACAATTAAAATCAGCATTAAAAGTAAATCCTGAGATTATAGAGGCATTAAGAAGAATACAAAATATAGCGATGGAACCGTTTTTAAGTTACACAAAACAGCTATTGATAGAGATAAATACAGGAAAATTGCCAGAAAAAGCTTTAGAAAATTTTGCATATAAGGTTAATATTAAAAAGTTTTCCTTTTATATCAATAATCTTAGGCATTGTCAGGTTTATGGAGGCGATATTACCACATTAACAGAAAAAACGCAAGAAACCTTATCTGAAGCCCTAAAGCAAAAAAGAAGGAGAATAAAGGAAACAAGATCAATATGTATAGTGTTGTACATATTGATAATTATAGATATTTATATGTATTTTTCATTTATACAGGGAAACCAGTATTATTTAAATATAATGACAAACACAGATATAGGAAGGTGTATTTTAAATATAAATTTTTTAAGTATTTGGGGAATTTTATGGCTATCGAGAATTGTAAAAAGATTTGATTATTAAAGGTGAAAAGAATGTTTATTTTTATTAAAGTTATATTTTTAGCAGTATTATTTTTGGTTACTAATGAAATAGTGAAAATATTAATAGGTAAGAGAATAAAAAGAGATATTTTTAGAGAATTACAAAAAATAGGTCATAGTAGAAAAAAAATAAAAAATAAAGCTTTAATGGCTTTTATAGGTATATTCATGTGCTTATTGTTGTTAGGACATAGTTTCATAAATAGCATAGGGATATCTATAATCATATTATTTTTAGCTTACGGAGTTAGAAACGTAAGAAAAAATACATATAAAAAGCAAGTTTTAAATGATTTATTAAATATAAGTGAGTGCCTAAGAGTTCAAATATCTTCTCAGATACCGTTTGCAAGCGCCTTAAGAAGCTTGCCAGAGTTGTGCGTTAATAAAGAATTTTCAGGGCAACTTAAAAATTTATATTTAGAATATGAATTATCTAATTTTATAATCTTAGATTCTATTGAGAATTTGAGTACTAAATTTAATTATCCAGAGATAAAAATTTTTGTTTCTTGTCTCAAACAGCAAATGCAGGGTGCATCTGCAATAGAGGCACTAGACAACTTGATTTATATATTAAAAGAAAAATATATAGAGTTTTTAGAAGAAAACACTAAAAATAAGATGGCAATTATGACGTTAGGCGTATTTGGAGTGGTTCTAAATATTGCAGCTATTGGAATATATCCTGTAGCGATAGAGGCATTTAATGCTATAAATGTCATGCTAAAGTAAGAATACAAATGGGACCGGCATTGTAGATATAATATAAGCAAATGCGAATGTACATGAATTCGCTTTTAGAAAGGAATGAATATATATGAAAAATAAGATAAAAAATTTTTTAATTAGTAATAAAGGAGCATCAGAGGTAACACAATCATTTTTATTAATAGGAGTAGCAATAGCACTAGTTTTGACAGTATTTTTCCCAACTGTAAGTAAGGCATTTAAAAATACTAGTAGTAGTTTAGAAACATGGCTTCAAAATGCAGCAGAAAGTATATTTTCTGTAGAAGTAGAAAATACTGGAGACTAGGACTTTTTTGAGAATGAAAGGGAAATATGTTTAAATGAAAAGAATCAATATATTAGTGATTTCAGGCTGCATTGCAGTTATTTTGTTTGTAGTTCTTACGGTGATACAAAACAAAATAGTTAGAAAAGAGGAAATGATACCAGTATATATGGCTAAAATAGATATTATGCCTGATATGAAGATAAATAAAGATGATTATAAAGAATTCTTAGTGCCAATATCACTCACAATAGAAGGTAATGTAGTGTTAAATGAGGGAGATTTGGTAGATAAATATGCCAGAAATATCATAAATAAAGGGCAAATTATATTTAAGCAAGATATTGCACTTAAGGAAGAATTAAAAATAATAGAAGCTGTAGATGGTCTTGAAAGAATTGCATTAAAAATAAAATCTTCTGAAAATGCAGTGGCATATCAAATAAAACCGAAAGATAGGATACATCTATATTTCACGGGGAAAAGTGCAGTAGTAAAAAAGGTTTTTTCTAAATATGGAATGTCTTATGATAATACCGTTGAGGATAATTCGTTGCAAACAGAAAAAATCATAGAAGATGTACAAATTCTTGGAATATATGATGAAAGTGGCAGAGAATATGAAAATGGTAACTTTTCTAAATTAGATACGATTGTTATAGCCGTAGATAGTAAAACAGCTAAGGCCCTTAATAATTTAAGGACGCAGGGAACGTTTGATATTACAAGATAGTGGAGGAAATATGTGTAAAAAAATATGCCAAATATGTTTAATATTCTTATTATTGATAACTAAATCAAGCGCTTATACTGATGTGCCTCAAGAGCATTGGGGTTATGAATTAATAAGCGACCTAACAGAGAGAAATATTTTATCTGGATATCCTGATGGAAGTTTTTGCCCAGAAAGCAATATGAAGATAGCAGAATTTTTATCGATATTAACAAAACTTATTGCGCCAAACCAAGATGTATCCAGCACTTCAGGTTATTGGGCAAATGGCATTATAGAGCTTGCAAAGGAGAAAAATATCTTATTAGAAGAAGATTATAGTGAATTTGATCCTGAATCAGAAATTACTAGGTGGGAAATATGCCAAATGCTTTTTAGAAGCATAGAAGGAGAAGAAATTATTGAAAATGTTGAATTGAAAAACACCCTAGTATTCGCTGATATAGATAAATACAATTCTATTGAGTATAATGTTACGAAATTGCTTAGATATTTAGGAATAATTAATGGATATCCGGATAATACAGTAAGATTAAAAGAAAAAGCTACAAGAGTAGAGGTTTGTGCTTTTATTAAAAACTATATGAAAAGCAGATGTATGCTGCTTTCTACGCTTAACGATAATGAATATATTTTATATGATAATGATATTGCTAAAGCAAAGAAAACTGATTTACCTAGTAAATTAAAAAAATGGAGATATAGTGAAGATATTCCTTATATTACTACAGAAATCGCTGAAATAGATATTTTTGAGTTTAATAATCCAATAGACAAATATAAAGAGTTATTTAATGAGATAAATCAATCAAATGAGCTATATTTTCAATATAGGCGAAAATTTGGCGAAAACAATTATGTTGTAGCAGTATCTTTTAACACATCCAACAATATGTATGATAAGGATATATACTCAGGCTATGAGTTTTTAAGACTTAGTTTCCCTAAAGAAGAAATTAATATAATTGATTCTTTTGATACTGATGAAATAAAAAGGCAAATGGCAGGTGATGCTAATATTGGAGAGAAAGTACCACCTTGCCAAACCCGGCATACATCTGCGTTTTACATAGTAGATACTCTCCCAGAAGAAGAAATTCGATTTGATAGAGATATCTTGGATATGGATGCTGTACCTTCCTTTCATTCGCTTAAGGTTGAGCTAAAAGGTTGGTGAGATTATGAAAAAGATAGCAATATTAGCTATAATAACGATTTTGATGCAGAATATGGCTTTTTCATTTACTGTTAGAGACATAGAAATTATAAATGAAAGGGTAATTCCATATAGTTTTTCTTCAAAAAACAAGGCATTAGGGGAGAGTTTAAGTATAAAAGGGTTATCTAATGTAGAAATACAGAGAGCATATGTTGATAATGGCACTATAAAAGCAGAAAAAAATAATAATTATATAGATTTGGAATTCGATGATGGAGAATATATAAATGACTATAAGATAGTAAAAAAGGTCAAAAGCTTGGAATTAAAAGACATAAAAGCAGTAAACAACAAAATAGTTATAACCCCAGATCAGAAGGTAGATAACATACGGAGTGTATCTGGAGACTTTGAAAGCGCCAAATTATTATCTAATGGAGATATAGAAGTTACTATAAAAGACTCTGCTGAAGGAGTTTTAGGATATGATGAAGATAATTTGATTAAATCAACGTTTACGGTAAATATAGATTCAAAAAATTTAAGCCGTAATGTATGGAGTGAAGAAGTTAATTTGCCACATGAAATACAAGGAAAAGTAAAACCTAAAAGTGGGGATACATCAAATGTTCAAGATATTTACATGAATAAAAATAAGGTAAAAATAATGTTTGATAATGGAATTCCAATAGAAAATGAAACAACTGTTAAATCAGGCTATACATATTTTTGGATAGATAGAAATGAAAATGGTACTTTTAAGAAATATAACCCTAATTCGGTATATTCTACAGATATTAATAGAATTACTGGGCTTGGAAAGTATATAGATGAGGATGAATTCTCTGAAATAGGACTTAATGTCACAAATAGTGCTTGGAAGGATTATTGTGGAATAGAGAAAGATGGAATTAGATATATTTATATATTTGATGAAAATAAAGGAATTCCAATGTCATTTGATGGGAATTTAGTAGAAGGAGACAAAATTGAGTTTGATGGGCAAGAATTAAACAGTGAAAAGTTCACTGTAAAATTATCAAATGCAGGTGTATCCTATATTCCAGAAGGCAAGCTATATAGTATGGGAGAACTAGTAAAAAATACTTATGGGTGGGGTGAAACAACTCCTAATCAAAGTAATGAAAGTACGAAAACGTTTTTTAATGAGCTTACAGGCAAGCTAGAAACATATGTAAAGCATTTTAAGTTCTTTTATGGCCCTAAAGAAAAGAAAACATTTGGTGGATATTATACATATCCATATAGCTGTACGTTCGAATATGAACATTATGAGCCAATTACATGCTATTCAGGGCAAATCGTTTATGAATATGAGAGCCAAGAGAGGATAAATGGCTATTTTTACAATGGTTGGATTAAAATATCTTATTCTGAAGATAAAAAGGTTAACGATTACCCTCCAACTATGCCATTTAATGTTAAATACAACTCATCAAATGGGAACATTACATGGTCTCCAGGTAAAGATGATTATACAGAAGCAAACGAATTAGAATATGAAATTGAAGTATTTGATGGGAAATGGAGAGTAATTGAGAAAAAAAGCTTTGAGATACTTTTAATTAATCATTATATAAATTATAGCGAGCCTAAAGTAAGGATTAGAGCTATTGATGATATCGGACAAGCATCAGATTGGGCGTATTCAACAGACAGTATGATTAAATTAGTTGGAGAGGTAACACCGAACATAGTTGAAGCTGGGGATAGTATAAATCTTTTTGCAAATACAAAATCATTTTCAAAGGTGGAAAAAGTTATAGCAAAAAACGATGAAATGCAGATGTATGCCGAGCTACAAAAAACAGAAGAAACACAGCCTAACTTTTTTGAAATGAGTTATAGTATTGAGGAAAACTTTTCGAAAGATTCTACGGATTATTTATCTGTAGAGGATGGAATGGCAGCTTCAGGGCAGAAAGATAGTTATGCGCTATATAAATACAACGTAAGCACGAAATTTGACAAAGGAGATATAAAATTTGATCTCATAGAGGAAAAAACAATAGGAAAAAAAGGTAGTATTATATTTTCTAATCTTAATTATGACTCTATACCTAAAGAAATGTTCAGATATGCTAATAAATACTGGTTTGCATCGTTTAATAATAGTATAAAGATAAAAAGAAAAGGAAGCTCAACAAAGGAGGAAACATTTATAGCAACAAAAAATGCTGCGAAATCCTCATATATAAACAATAAGAGCGTATATATACCGACAGCAACTATAACTATCAACACCTTTAATTATAAAACTAATGGAGAGCCCGTATATGAAAATATAGATGTGGATAAATCATTAATTTCAAAACCGGTGTGCATAACATGGAATACTGATATAGACGACATTACGACATTCGACATATATCTTGGAGATGAAAAAGTATACACATATAATAGTGATTGGAATGAGATTTATGCACATGTGGATAACTTTAAATCGGTGTATATGTATAAAGACATGAAAAGCTATTCTAAAGCCACATATGGCTATATAAGCCCTAGCTCTACATATAGCGCTAAATGGAATACAATTGCGTTTTCGCTTATCAATAAAGAGGATTTCCCTAGTTTCTCTTGGCTAGGGTATAGAATAGGTAAAAATGAATATATTACATCTCAGTATTTAGAGGAATATAATGCTAATCCTAACGTAAAAAATAATTATAGGGTGCTTATTTGTGATGACTGTATATCAAAAGAGGCAATAAAAAGATATATGGATACATTAAAAAACGGAAATATAGCAATGACAAGTCAAAAAGATACCGTTTTTGGAGATGGCGTAATCCAGCATACATCTATGTTCCAGGCACTTAATATAACGATACCTGTAGCAACTCGCCCAGGTAAATATGATATTACGTTTATAGCTACAGATGAAGACGGAGAAATGGCGGAAGATAAGGTTACTTTAATAGTAAAAGGCGAGGAAGATGAGGAAAATCCGACAAATGAGGCAATAGAAGAGCCTAATATACTTAAAACTAGTGTTGAAGGAGAATTTTTAGGCAGATTCTTTTATAAAGATGGAAAGGGATATCTGGAGGAGCTTAAAAAGACAGAAAAGAATGGTGATATAGGTTTTATATGTGCTGGAGAAACTTTGGGCTTTTATTTGGTGTGCAAAAACGTAGATTATATAGAGATGGATTTTAATGGTAACGATACAATCAAAACCTTTGATACTCTAACAAAGAAGTTTTTAGAAGATATGCCTGCCCAAAACAATGAGGACGTAGTGGATATAGAAGATGAATATAGGAATTTCCCTAAAATAATATATCCTCAATATACAGATGACGAAATAAGTATATTTAAGTGGACGTATGTAGTTCCATATAGGACAATTCCTACTTTAGATTCTTGGAGTTCTTTAAAAAACAGTATACCCGAGGAAATAGATACATCTAGGCTTTTTGATAGGAGATACCAACCATATGAATTAATTATATATTTGAATGGTGATAGTGAGTACAGTATAAAGATTCCTTTTGATGTATTTGAACGCTGGGATACGGTTTTAAATAGAGATATAACTAAATATATTATAAATTATCAAAGCAAAAAGGGAATGAGGCTTGATAAAAGAGTAGTAAAAGAAGTATTTATGCAGG
>JAEEGH010019123.1_pt1 | contig 14396 bp, 10 predicted proteins | sample 9134181 | NCBI WGS metagenome assembly JAEEGH01 (sample SAMN16246544, study PRJNA631951) | gut metagenome | biome: gut microbiome; feature: rumen; material: DP-attached | host: Bos | place: Iran: Karaj | collected 2018-10 | reverse complement strand
ATCGGCAGTATATCAACAATTCTGGCGACATCAACTACGAGCAGCTTTATGCCCAGATAGCCTATGAGTTGCGAGAATTGAAGGCTATCTATTGGTTTGATAATGATGAAGTTGCCCGTATCCAGGAGCAGAACCAGAACTTCATGGAACAGAAAGATATGGCAGAATTGGTGGAGGCCTGCTTCCGTAAACCGATAAATACGGAAGACCCCAAGTCTATGACCTGTACCCAGATACTAAGCATTATTGGCAAGGAATATCCTTCGCTGAAAATCAATCAGAACGCCAAAGTTCATCTGAAAGCTGCCATGAAGGAGTTGGGCTACGAATCCATCAACCATTCTCGAGTGAACTACTACAAAGTGGTGCCTAAGAAATCAGCCTGAAGGTGAGTGCGTGGGTGAGTCACTGGGTGAGTCGCCAGGTGAGTGTCTCATTCATATCAACCCCTTCATACACAAGCACTTAACTTCTGTTGGGTGAGTGTGGTGAGTGTGTTTTGAAAATCATTTATATATTATAGGTTAATATTAGTAGTATAACGTTAAAAAGACGTTCATCAAACGCCTTTGTCACTATTTTACTGAAGAAATTGAATGGTTTGTTGATGATTTTTCGCCAAAACGCATAATCTACGTACCTTTGCATCATCAAAAATAGATTTTTCATTTGCAAAGAGTTAGTAGTTTTTTCATAGTAATTGGATAATAGTTAGGTTAATAAAGCAATAGAGCCCGTCGCGATGACGGGCTCTATTGTTGTTAATATACTATGTCTTTCAAGCGTTCAGACGGAGTGACTTTCACTTGAACCACCTTGCCACCTTTCAACTCTGCTTCTACGATGGTATTATTGGAGGCATGTAACTTGAATCGCACATCCCAATCGCGTGGCCAAGCAGGGAAGAGATAAATCTTTTCATCCACCTCTTGCATCAGCATTTCCTGCATGCCAATCATACCTGAGCCTCCCCAGTTATGATCGGGTGTCCAATCGAAACCAGGGCCCCAGAAAGCAGGGAAGCGGTGAGGTCCGTTGCCCATTTTCAACTTCAGCAATCGTGCAGCCTCATCCGTCAAACCCAAACAGGCAGCCCAAATAACATCCTGTTTCCAACCAACATGTGAACGGAACTTCACAGCCAATGAATCGTTCAGATAAGTACTGCGGGCAATGTCAAGACCAGGTCGTCCTACTCCATACATGCGCCAAGGGAATACAGGATAGAGTTGCATGGTTTCTACATTCTGAACACGCTCGTAGTGCAAAGCGGGTTGTATCATGCCATCACGAACGGTAATATCGGGCAATCGTCTCAATAATGCCGTATCTCCCACAGCCTCAGCAACGGTCCGAAGGGCAGCGATGGTAGATGTAGAGTTATACGCGCCCTTGAAAGTCTCACCTCCCGAACCAGGATAGAGCACTAGTTTTCCATTACCATCCAAACGCTTGGCACCACGCTGGTTGGCCAAATATTGGTAATGTTCATCAAAGAAACGAAGGCACGAACGAATCATTGGCATATAGTCTTCAATGTCCATACCACTATAACGATGAGCCTCCAAAGCCATCATACAGAACTCCAGACAGGTGTCCCACTCATATTCTAACCATGCGTTTCGCTCCAAACCAGGATCAAAACCTGCTGGGCGCTTCGTTCCATATTCTGGATAACAAGGCAAACCATAGTTTTCAATCTGCTCTGTAAGACAAGCACCCTCATGTCCCCAATACAATCGACTGCGCTCCTCGGCATTCTTATATATATTAAGGTAGAAATCCAACTGAGGACGCAACAAGTCAAAGTCGCCGTTCTTCAGCATAGGCCAATAAACCAATCTTTGGTTCTGGGCAGTATGCACACCCCCACCCCAATTTCGGTAATCGGGTGATAGGCGATATTCCTCTTCAGGATTGACATACTCTGGGTCAAAAGTAAAGAGTCCGCCATTAAACTTGGTAGGCCACTGTCCACGACTATTGCAACCCAACATATAACGGAACAAGGTATAGTTGCGCACTACTTCTTCACTCTTCGCTCCTTCAGTATTCACCTCTATATAGCTTCGCTGCCAGAAAGCATGCCACCAATCACGTATTAATTTCCAGTCGCGCTTGGTCTGAATCTGACGTTCCGTCTGTTGCAACAAGTTCTGCCACTCAGTCACAGAGCCCTGCAAGGTGGCCAGAGTGATGGTAAAAGCATGGCGCTGCAAAGGACGCTTGGATTTATAGGTCCATCCTTTATAGTCGCTGCTGGCATAATGGCCTTGCGTGGTTCCTTTTAACACAAATTGGTCGCCATGCAAACGTCCACCAAAAATCAGGTTCTTAATGGGGTTATAGAGTCGATCCTTGACAGCATCCATTTTTTGCTGAGAGACGGTAGCATCAAAAATGGTCTTTTCTCCGTTCTGGTGGAAGAAAGTCACTCCATCCGTTGTGGCTATTATGCTATCATGTTTAGTAATAAGTCCTTTGGGAGCAGCAAACTTATAACTAGACTGGAAACGTTCACGATTGGTAATCACCCTATCCTGCGTTCTCCACGACTCATAAGTCACCTCAACATCCGTACGTTCCTTTTCTATAGACACCTCAACATGTACAACAGGCTTATAGACATCTGCCCAAATCATCACCCATTTCTGGCCATCCGTTACCTGCACATAGCCCTCGTTTAGCTTTAATTGCTGACGGAAAGAGGCCATATTAAAAGGTTTTGAAAGGTGAACACGGAAGCGTCCTTGTTTCAACAAGGTATTGTTCTCGTCGAAACAACCACTACGTGACAAGTAGAAAAGCACATCACCATCTTCCACCCAGACATTCATGCCTATATCTCCTCCTCCGCAGGGCATAGACTCTGAGGAATTTTTACTGGGCGTCCGCCATTCATAATCTTTTGGCTGAGCATTTGCAGTCAAAAGCAAATTGATAAAAAAGCAAAAAAATAATAGTCTCTTCATACTAATAAGACGTTTTTTCCGTACCTTTGACATCAAAACTAAACAAATGAAAATCATGTGGATGTTACTTTTTACCATATTGCCGCTACTGGCAATTACCTATATCAGTTGGCATGTGTGGTGCCTGCTGCCCTTCTCATGGATATGGAAAACACTGGTCATCATCCTAATGACCAGCTCTTTCCTGCTGATGTTTGCAGGTATCTGGCGGTCCACAGATCAGATGCCTATGCCACTTGCGGTAAGCGTCTACGAAATAGGAACATCGAGTATTTTCATCTTGCTCTATCTGTTCATGCTGTTCTTGGTACTCGACTTAGGAAGACTGTTCCGCATCCTCCCGCGTACCTTATTATATAATAATGGGTGGACAGCAGGAGGCATTGCCGTGTTTATGTTTTGTCTGTTCCTTTACGGACATCTGCACTATAAGAACAAATATCGTCAAGAGGTGACGCTGACTTCTGAAAAGATAACCAAGCCTATCAAATTGGTGATGATGAGTGATCTGCATCTGGGCTATCACAATCGTCGCAAAGAATTACGCAGATGGATTGATCTGATTAATGCAGAGCAACCAGACCTTGTACTGATAGCAGGCGACATTATTGATGGCAGTATGCGACCACTTAAAGAGGAGAAGATGCATGAGGAATTCCAAAGGCTGAAAGCGCCCATCTATGCCTGTATTGGCAACCATGAGTTTTATAGTGGGGAGTCTGGCGCAAAACAATTCTACCATGATGCAGGCATTCAGCTTTTGCAAGACAGCATTGCTATTGTTGGCGACCTTTGCATCATAGGACGTGACGACCGCACCAACATTCATCGCAAATCCTTAGGAAAAATCATGGCGGAGAATACATCTCTCATTTCCCACTCCTCATTTCTTATTTTATTAGATCATCAGCCCTACCATTTGGAACAGGCCGAGCGCCAACATATAGATTTCCAATTCAGTGGACATACACATCACGGACAAGTTTGGCCTATTTCGTGGATTACGGAATCCATCTATGAGTGTGCCTTCGGTCCCTATAAAAAAGGCCACACTGACTATTACATCAGTAGTGGCCTTGGTATCTGGGGTGGCAAGTTCCGCATTGGAACTCGCTCAGAATACATAGTCGTTACAATTAAATAAGCTTGGTCTCTGGCTCGTTAGAATAACGGCATTCAGGGTTTTCCTCCTTAAAGAACTTAGCGTACTCTACATAGTGCTTGGCATTATCCGTCTGTCCTGGACGGGTAGGCTTAATGTACTTGGCTGGTACACCACCCCATATCTCATGAGGACCTATTTTCGTGTTTTGCAATACCAAAGCGCCTGCAGCTACTATTGCCCCTTCACCAATCTCGCAACCATCAAGCAGCGTCGCACCCATGCCAATCAAAGCACCATCATGAATAGTACAGGCATGGACCGTAACGTTATGCCCTATCGTCACATCACTTCCAATATGCGTAGGACCCGTCTCATGGGTTACATGAACACACGAGCCATCCTGCACGTTGGTTCTATCGCCAATCGTGATAGGTGCTACATCACCACGCACTACAGCATTAAACCAAATGCTACACTCATCGCCCATAGTCACTTCCCCGACTATCGTAGCGTTCTCACTGAAATAACAGTCCTTACCCCACTTCGGAGTAAGTCCTCTATAACTTTTTATTAAAGCCATTTATTTACAATTGGACGATTTACTATTTACAATTTGACATCTGCAAGGATTTTCTGCGTGGCTCCTGTCATCTGACCTACAAAAGCACCAGCTTTTTCTCCTAACTCCTTTGCCAACATAGGATGATCAACAAAGCCCTGCATAAGTCGACGGAAATCGTCAGCATTGGCAATCTCCAGTCCTGCTCCACATTGTTTCAAGCCTTGTGCCTCCTGGAAACGCTGGTTGTTAGGACCAAAGAATACAGGAACATCCCATACAGCAGCCTCCAAGGTATTATGAATACCTACGCCAAAACCACCACCGACATAAGTCACATCAGCATAGCGATAGATACTGCTAAGCAGTCCGAAGCAATCGATGATGAGGACATCTAGCTTTTCCAGACTCTTTAGACTGTCTTGCTTTTCTAGAGAAGTATAGCGCGCCACCTTTCGTCCTTCCAACAGTTTCTCTATCTGTTGCAAATGATCTTCCTTAATAACATGGGGAGCAATGACAACCTTCCAATCCGGATGCTCATTCAGCCAAGGAATGAAAATCTCCTCGTCAGGTTGCCAAGAAGAACCTGCGATAAAGACTTTGGGCTGGGGACTGTCAGGGGTTGGCTGTTGACAGAAACTCTCCACAATAGGCAATTGCTTCGCAGCTGCCTTAATCTGCAGGACGCGGTCGAAACGCGTATCGCCCACTATCTGAACATCCTTGATGCCTATCTGGGCCAGCAGTTCTTTACTCACCTCATTCTGTACATAGAAACGGGTAAAGCATTTCAGCACATGACTATACTGACGACCATACCAGCGGAAGAATATCTGTCCTGGACGGAAAATACTGCTGACACTATAGACGGGAACGCCACGATGACGCAGAATATGCAGATAGTTATACCAGAACTCGTACTTGATGAAGAATGCCATGACAGGACGCACTGCACGTAGGAAACGGCGGGCATTCGTTATGGTATCAAGAGGCAGGTAGCAGATGATATCAGCCCCTTCATAGTTTTTACGCACCTCATAACCAGAAGGAGAGAAGAACGTCAACAGAATCTTATACTCTGGGTGCTCTTTGCGTAACTGCTCCATCAATGGGCGCCCTTGCTCAAACTCACCCAATGAAGCGGCATGAAACCACACATACTGGGCATTAGGATCTACCTTCTCCTTCAGTATGCGAATTGCCTCACACTCTCCTTGCCACATCTTGCGAACCTTCTCGTTGAAAAGGCTCGCAATCATAACGCCTAGTTGATAAATATAGATAATGAGATTATACATCAGCCTAATACTTCAATAGCTCGCTTCATACGTCGCAAAGTTTCTTCCTTACCAAGGAAAGCAGAGATGTCGAACATACCAGGACCTTTACCCTCGCCAACCAGTGTCAGTCGCCAAGCGTTCATGATGTTGCCCAGTTTGTATTCTTTCTCTTCAATCCATGCATGAACTATCTTCTCCTGATTCTCCAATGAGAAGTCATCGATGCCCTCCAGCACTTGCATCAGTTCAGAAAGCTGCTGGGCACTATCTTCCTTCCAGCGTTTCTTGGCAGTCTTCTCATCATACTCTGTCGGAGCTACGAAGAAGAACGAGCACAATGGCCACATCTCATGAACGAACGATACACGATCTTTCATCATACGAGTCACCTCAAGAATACGCTCAGAGGTCTCATTTGGACAATGTTCCTTCACCATCGGCTCAAACAAGGCTGCAATCTCCTCGTTTGACTTCTTCAGGATATACTCATGGTTAAACCAGATAGCCTTTTCATAGGCAAACTTAGCGCCTGCCTTTGAACATTTGGAAATATCGAACAAGGGAACCAGTTCGTCCAATGTAAACAGCTCCTGCTCAGTGCCAGGGTTCCATCCCAACAAAGCGAGGAAATTGATAACGGCCTCAGGGAAATAGCCATCCTCACGATAACCACGAGAAGTCTCACCCGATTTGGGATCTTTCCACAGCAAGGGGAATACAGGGAAGCCCAAGCGGTCGCCATCACGTTTCGATAGCTTACCTTTTCCATCAGGCTTTAGCAACAAGGGCAGATGGGCAAACTGGGGCATGGTATCTTCCCAACCAAAAGCACGATACAACATCACATGTAAAGGTGCTGAAGGCAACCACTCCTCTCCACGAATGACGTGAGAAATTTCCATCAAGTGGTCATCAACAATGTTAGCCAAGTGATAGGTAGGCAACTCGTCGGCACTTTTGTAAAGCACCTTGTCATCACAAATATCACTCTTTACGCGCACCTCACCACGAATCAGGTCGTTCACCAGAATCTCCTGTCCAGCCTCAACTTTGAAGCGAACCACATATTGCTTACCCTCAGCTATCAGGGCATCAACCTCCTCTTTCGACATCGTCAAGGAGTTACGCATCTGACTACGAGTATGGCAATCATATTGGAAATTCTGTATTTCATTACGCTTCTGTTCCAGTTCCTCTGGTGTATCAAAGGCAATATATGCCTTGCCTGCATCTAACAATTGTTTCACATATTGTTTATAGATGTCACGGCGCTCGCTCTGACGATAAGGACCCTTGTCACCACCAAACGAAACACCCTCATCAAACTGGATACCCAGCCACTTAAACGACTCTATGATATATTCCTCTGCCCCTGGTACAAAACGGTTGGAATCAGTATCCTCAATACGGAATACCAAGTCGCCTCCATGCTGACGAGCAAACAAATAATTATATAACGCAGTACGCACACCACCGATGTGCAAAGCCCCCGTAGGGCTTGGTGCAAAACGCACCCTAACTCTTCTTTCTGCCATGTGTCAATGGTTATTTCTATCTAAATTTGTGCAAAAGTACGCATTTTTTTTGATATTTAGCGCTTTTTTTCGTATTTTCGCACGGTAAAACCCAATTAGTACCTATTTTAGTAAAAAATGAGTAGTACATTTCAGAAAGACGAGCTCACGTGGCGCGACATTCTAATACGTTCCGCAATTGTTATCATAACAGTGATTGTCGTTGTATGGGCATTGCCTCATGACAACATTAGTTACTTCTATGTTGAAGAAGGCAAGCCTTGGAAGTATGCAGATTTCACTGCACCTTTTGATTTTCCGATCTACAAGTCGGAAAAAGCTATCAACGAGGAACGAGACAGTGCGATGCGCAATTACGAGCCTTATTACAACTATAATAAGGATACTGAATTGCGAATGGTCAATAAGTTCAATACTGACTATGCCGATGGTATACCAGGGTTACCGAAAAGTTTTATTGTTATTATCTCCAACCGTCTTCATAGTCTGTACCAGCAAGGTATTATGGAACAGGAGGAATATAATAAACTACATAAAGATACCACACAGATGATTCGAGTGGTTAATGGAAAGGAAGCTGCCAGTATTTCCATTCTGGAAGTCTACTCTGCGAAATCGGCCTACGAACAGCTATTCACGGAAGACCAGTTGTTGATGTTTCGCCCCATCTTGCAAAAATGCAACCTGAATGCTTATATCATGCCCAATCTCATCTACGATCGCGAACGCAGTGAGACAAGCAGGAACGACCTTCTGTCAGGTATTGCCCTTGCCAGCGGACTGGTTCAGAAAGGTGAGAAGATTGTTGACCGAGGTGAGATTGTGACAGAAAAGACATATCGTATCATTGAATCATACAAAAGAGAGAACGAACTGCGCAACGACGATGTAGCCCAAAACCAAATATCCCTCTTAGGGCAAATACTCTATGTCACGATACTGATGGTATGCTTCACCCTCTATCTGACCCTTTACCGTAAAGACTACTTTGAGAAGCCTCGCAGTATTGCGATGCTCTATACGCTCATCATCTTCTTCGTGTTGCTGACGGCTCTCTTTATGCGCAATACGTTCATCCACATATATATTATACCCTATGCAATGGTACCCATCTTTATCCGTGTGTTCATGGACTCTCGAACAGCTTTCATGACGCACGCCATTATGGTATTGATTTGTGCTACCATGCTGCAACATCCCTATGAGTTTATTGTCGTTGAACTGATTGCCGGTCTTGCTGCCATCACTTCACTCAGAGAACTTTCCCAGCGCTCGCAACTTTTCAAGTCGGCTATCATTATTACAATTGCCAGTATGATTGTCAATCTGGCATTCGACTGGATGAAAGCAGACGCAGTGACCCAAATAGAACTTAGTACATACAACTATCTGATAGCAAATGGTATTGCATTGCTCTTCGCCTATCCGTTGCTCTATCTGATAGAAAAGACATTTGGGTTTACCAGTGATATTACCTTGATTGAACTTTCGAATACCAACAGCGAACTGCTTCGCCAGATGAGTGAGGTAGCTCCAGGCACCTTCAATCATTCTATTCAGGTGGCCAATCTGGCTGGCGAGATAGCAAATAAGATTGAAGCCAAAGCTCAGTTGGTACGTACAGGTGCCCTCTATCACGACATCGGTAAGCTGGCTAACCCCATCTACTATACTGAGAACCAGTCGGGTATTGATCCGCATGAGACATTGACCGACATTGAGAGCGCTCAGATTATCATCAGCCATGTGACGGAAGGACTGAAGATGGCAGATAAATACAATCTTCCAAAGGTTATCCGTGATTTCATTGCTACCCATCATGGACAAGGCAAAGCTAAGTTCTTCTACATCCGTTACAAGAACGAGCACCCTGACGAACCCGTTGATGACTTGCTGTTCACCTATCCGGGACCTAACCCCTTCACTCGCGAACAAGCTTGTTTGATGATGGCCGATACCGTAGAAGCAGCCTCACGTTCGCTTCCCGACTATACTGAACAATCCATTCGCAGCCTTGTAGAGCGTCTCATTGATACCCAGGTATCCGAGGGTTATTTCCGTGAATGCCCTATCACTTTCCGCGATATTCAGTATGCGAAGACTGTGCTTATTGAGAAGCTAAAGACGATTTACCACACTCGCATCAGCTATCCCAGCGAGAAGAAGTGAGTGCTTCGCCAGTGAACTATAAAGAGTGAATCGCTATTTTGTGTCCGCAAACACAAAAAACGTGCACATTTTGGCACATTTGTGCAGAAAATGTGCACGTTTTGGTTAATAAGTCTTAATTATCTATGCACTTTTTTCGTTGGTTTGTGCAATAAGCTTACCTTTGCAGCCGATTTTAGCAAAATAAGTTTAAAAGTAATGAAAAAGATTTTAGCTTCATTCATTGTTTTCACGATGACTTCGGTAAGCGCCTTTGCAGGCGGTATTCTTACCAACACGAATCAGAGTATTGACTTTTTGAGAAATCCCGCTCGCGATGCAGCCATTGGTCTCGATGGTGTTTACAGCAACCCTGCAGGTGTAGTATTCCTCCCCGAAGGTTTCCACTTGGGCATCAACTGGCAGTATGCTCACCAGACACGTACTATCACTTCAACCAATCCTCTCTTCCAGCTTGGAAGAAGAAACAACCAGTCAAGTCCTGTCAAGACATTTGAGGGTACAGCCAATGCACCTATCATTCCGTCTATCCAGCTTGCCTACAACATGGAGAACTGGAGCCTGCAGGCTAACCTGTCAGTTCCTGGAGGTGGTGGTGCCTGCGAGTTCGAAGACGGTCTGGGTTCTTTCGAAAGCGTTGTCGGCAACATTGCCAATATGCTGAAGCCTTTCGGTGCCCAGGGTTACGACATGGACGGATACATGAAGGGACGCCAGTACTACTATGGTGTTACCGTAGGTGCTGCTTGCAAGGTCATTCCCAACCTCTCGCTCTATGGCGGTCTTCGCATGATATACGGCGATGCCACCTATAAGGCAAAGATCAGCAACATCCAGGTGAAGACGGCTGCTGGCTATATTGACTTCGGTAGCTATCTTCAGCAGGTCACAGCTGCTGGTTATGGTGATAAGGTAGCCGATCTGCAGAAGTATGCTGACGGTGTTAACCTGTTGTGTAACCAGGATGGTGTCGGCTTTGCTCCTATCGTAGGTATTGACTACAAGATGGGCCAGTTCAACTTTGCCGCCAAGTACGAGTTCCGCACACAGCTTCGTATGAAGAACGAGTCAACGCTCAACGAAGCCAGCGAGATTCCTGCTGTCAATAAGTTCCGCGATGGTGAGAAAGTCAACGAGGACATGCCTGCCCTGCTGACTATCGGTGTACAGTACAGTCCTATCGACATTGTTCGCATCAATGCCGGCTGGCACCACTTCTTTGACAAGGATGCTTCTTGGTATAACAATTCTCAGGATTTGCTCAGCCACAACACCAACGAGTTCCTGCTGGGTGCTGAGTGGGACACCACAGAGAATCTCACATTCTCAGCCGGTGGTCAGGTGACTGGCTATGGCAATACCGATGAGTACATCAACGATATGTCTTTCGTTGTCAACAGCTATAGCATTGGTTTCGGTTTCAACTACAAAGTGTCTGAAAAGGTTTCTGTCAAGGCAGCCTATTTCCAGACCTACTACAATGACTATGATCGTGTAGATGCAACCAATCCTCAGATTAAGGATACCTTCACCCGTACCAATCGTGTATTCGGTGTAGGTTGTGAGTTGAATCTATAAAGGATCTACGTCGTAATAGATTTGTAACGACGCATAGCGTTTGTCCGCGAGTATCTGCGATTGCGCAAGCAGCAGGTACTCGCGGACTCGTTTCATATCAATGCCATTCTCCAATTTGAGAACCAGCTTACGGATATTCTGCGATTTCACTTTCGCTACAGCAGGTTTGTCTGGTCCCAACACACGTCCGCCAAACCACTGGCGCAATCGACTGCCCATCTCGACACCAGCCGTATTAACTACCTCGTCATGCGAATGCTTCAAGAACACATAGACCAGATGATAGTAAGGGGGATAGCGGAACGCCTGGCGCTCAGCTATCATATCCTTATATAAAGAGGTATAGTCGTTGCGAACCACTTGCTGGATAACGGACAAGTCCTTGTTCTTAGTTTGCAGGATAACCAATCCGCGCTTTCCCTTACGTCCTGCACGTCCACTAACCTGCGACATCATGGTAAAGGCATGCTCATAGGCACGGAAGTCGGGATAGTTCAACATGGTATCGGCATTCAGGATACCCACTACCGACACCTTGTCAAAGTCCAGTCCCTTCGAAATCATCTGCGTACCTATTAATATATTAGTGCGCCCTGCCGAAAAGTCGGTGATGATGCGCTCATAGGCATTACGGGTCCTCGTGGTGTCCAAGTCCATACGAGCCACACGAGCCTCAGGGAACACCTCGCTCACCTGCTCTTCTATCTTCTCCGTACCATAGCCTTTGGTGCGCAGATCCGTAGAACCGCAACAAGGACATTCCGTTGGCACCTTATAGGTATAGCCACAATAATGACACGTCAACTGATTCATCTGTCGATGCAGCGTCAAGCTGACATCACAATGCTGGCAATGAGGCACCCACCCACACTGTCGGCACTCTATCATGGGGGCAAAGCCGCGACGATTCTGAAAGAGGATAGCTTGTTCGCCACGCTCCAGTGCCTCGCGAACCTTTGTCAACAAGAGAGGCGAGAAGGGACCCGCCATCATCTTACGATGCTGCAGGTCGGCCACATCCACCACCTGTATCTCCGGTAGTTCTATTCCCTGATAGCGCTCCTTCAGTTCTACCAACCCATATTTCCCTGTCTTGGCATTATAGTAGCTTTCCATCGAAGGCGTAGCTGTACCAAGGAGGACCTTGGTTCCATTCCTCATTTGTGCAGCCATCATGATGGCAGCACTACGGGCATGATAGCGGGGCGCTGGGTCTTGTTGCTTATAGCTGGTCTCGTGTTCCTCGTCGATGATGACTAATCCCAAGTGCTGGAAGGGCAGGAATACTGCCGAACGGGCACCCAGTATCACATCGTAAGGATTCTTCGAAAGTTGTTTCTGCCATATTTCCACACGCTCCGCATCCGAGTATTTGGAATGGTAGATGCCCAACCTATCGCCAAACACACGTTGCAGGCGTTGCATCATCTGAACGGTCAGAGCGATCTCCGGCAACAAGTACAGCACCTGCTGTTTTTGTTCCAATGCCCGTTTGATGAGATGGATGTAGATTTCCGTCTTTCCGCTCGACGTCACCCCATGCAACAAAGTCACGTTGTGCTTCATCATCGACATCAGGATACTGTTGTAAGCAGCTCCTTGCGCTTCACTCAAGGGCTTAATCAAGTCTGGACGATAGTCGCCCCCATGATTCAGGCGACCCACCTCCACCTCATACGTTTCCAATATCTGGCGTTTCTCCAACTGCTTCAGTGTCTCTGCCGAAGCACGACTCGCATTCATCAGCTCTTCCTTCGTAACCTCAGCAGGAGTCACGCCATCCTCTATTTCGTCATAATGCGACAATTCCAGATAGCACGTAAAGGCTTCCAACTGCTTGGGAGCACGCGCCAGCACATTCAGTGCGATGTGCAGGGCCGTTGTGTTACGATACTGCTCCGTCAAACAGATAAACGTTTCCGTCTTCGCCTTATAGCCGTCCTCCGCTTTCAGTCCTGCTGGCAATGCAGCCTTATACACCTCGCCGATGGGTGAAAGATAATAGTCACTAATCCATTGCCACAACTTCAATTGTTGCTCAGTAACGATAGGTTCCTGATCCATTACCTGCGTAATGGGCTTTACCTGATAGCCCTCAGGTTTCACGTCGTGAATTCTTGCCACAATACCCAGATACGTCTTGCTGCGTCCAAACGTTACCAGCACACGCATGCCCACCCCTACGTTCATTCCCTCAGGAATCGCGTAGGTGAACAACCCTTGCAAGGGTACAGGCAATATCAGGTCGGCGTAGCGTATCATCTTTTGCAAAGGTACAAATAAGCGAGCGAAACACAAAATAAAAACGATATTCTTTTCATCTAAGAGAATGAATCTTTGAGAAAAAAGTTTTAGTTTCACACAGAAATCTATGTTCAAGGACGGTAAACTTATGTTCTCGGTCTATGTACATATGTTTAAGGCCCGTAAACATAAGTTCACGGGCCTTAAACATAAAAAAGAACAAAAGGTAGAGGAAAATAACCAGTATAAAGAAAAAAGCGACCCACTACACGAGGTAGCGGGTCGCATAAGATATGGGTACGAAGGGAAATTTAGAAGAAGTAGGCTGCTGATACCTGCCATGCATTAGCCTTGCTCTTGCCTGTCAGCGTGTTCCAAGTAGCATCGGCACCTTGCTTTAAATCAACTTCACCCGTCTTACCAAGAGTGATGTTGTAATTGACAGTAACCTGCAGATGGTTAAGTAATGTAGCACCCAGACCAACATTAGCACTAACATTAGAACTCCTCAGCGTCCAATCCAATTTATTGTTGAAAATCTCCTTGCTCTTGTCTCCTAGATTGAATCCGAACTGAGGACCAGCAAAAGCAAACAGGTTAACAACGCTGCCTAAGCCAACACCGTAACGGATATTGATGGGAACCTGCAACGTCTGAGACTTCAAAGTTTCATCGGTATTACCAACGGTCATCTTAGCCTCACGCTGATCATAGAGGGCAGAGGCATCAATGCTGAGACCAGAGATTGGCAAACCTATCTTAACAGTAGGACCTACAAAAAAGCCTGCCTTATTTTTGATGGCATCTTTGGCGCCGCTTTCACTAAAAGACATTGTCGTCAGGTTCAAGCCGCCTTTCAGACCGAACTTCACCTGAGCCTGTGAGGGCAGAGAAATGCCTACTGCCACAACAATGAGCATAAGTATCTTCTTCATATCCTGATTTTTTTGA
>JAEEGH010019122.1_pt1 | contig 14397 bp, 12 predicted proteins | sample 9134181 | NCBI WGS metagenome assembly JAEEGH01 (sample SAMN16246544, study PRJNA631951) | gut metagenome | biome: gut microbiome; feature: rumen; material: DP-attached | host: Bos | place: Iran: Karaj | collected 2018-10 | reverse complement strand
AAACCACATGAGGGCAAGGCCTATCGGAATAAGAATGATACTGCAAAAACAAGCTATTGTAATGATTGAAAAGACTTTATCTCTTTGCATTCGAAATCAACTCCAAATGTATACTTTAAATTATCTGTATTCATTATATCAGAGGGAGAGCCGAAAAGCACGGTTTTTTTAGAATTTGCCGTGTCAGCCGCCGGAGGCAGGAGAAGGATTTTGTCGGCAAAGCGGGCTGCCAGGTTGATGTCGTGGACGGCCGCGAGAATGCCGAGATTCTTTTTGTGGGCGGTGTCGGCCAGGAGCTGCATCAGGTGAGGCTCGTATACATAATCGAGATTTGCGGCCGGCTCGTCTAGGAGGAGGAAACGCGGAGTTTGGGCCAGAGCCCGGGCAAGGCGGATTTTCTGAAATTCACCTCCGGAAAGCTCGTGAATATATCGGTTTGAAAAATCAAAAAGGCCGAGTTCGCCTAAAACTCCGTCCACCACTTCGTAATCCGCCGCAGCATAGTTCGCAGGGCCGGCACCGAAAATTGAGCGTTTAGTGTAAGCAAATCTCCCCTGAAGCACGTAGTCGCGCACAAGAAAATTCCACTCAGAATATTCGTTTTGCTGCAGGTAAGCGACCAGGCGGGCTGCCTCACGGCGGGGAAGCTTTGAAAAGTCGGCCAACTGCTGACCGCCACCGGAAACTTTCAGACCTGCATCTGCAACTCCGGCCATCACACTGAGTAAAGTCGATTTTCCCGCGCCATTAGGTCCACAGAGGCAGACAAACTCGCCTTGCTGCAAGCTAAAGCTAACATCAGATAAAACTATTTTATCGCCGTAAGAAGCAGAAAGGTTTTGTATTTTCAATTCACTCATTTCCGCCTCCCAAGACAAAGGGCCAGAAAGAAAGGCACACCTAAAATCGAAGTAATGATTCCCGCAGGAAGTTCTCCCGGTGCAATTACAACTCGGGCAAAGGTATCTGAAAGCAAAAGAAGGGTTGCTCCAAAAACCATGCTGAAAGGAAGGAGGGTGCGGGCCCGCGGGCCGAGAAATTTTCTTACAATGTGAGGAGCGATGAGACCTACAAAGCCAATAGTGCCGCCCGCACAGACTGCACAGCTCACAGCAAGAGAGCCGCACAAAAGCACGAGCACACGGAGACGGTCAACTTCTACACCAAGAGCTGCAGCTGATTTTTCTCCGCCGGTAAGAAGATCAAGCGGCCCCATAATGCAGAACATAAGCACAATAGAGACCAATGCTGGCAGCGCAATAAAAATCAATTCATTCCAGCCGCGGCCGTTAAAACTTCCAAGAATCCAGGTATAAATAGAATGGAGTTCCTTGTTGCAGGTAAGAAGCAGCATTGAACTGAGGCTTGAGTAAAGAGTTCCAAGGGCAGTACCGCAAAGCAGCAGCATAACAGAAGAAGCCTTTCCACTGCGGCTAAAAGCAAGAGAGGTAACCAGAACGCCAGCCCCCAGAGCACCCGCAAAAGCACAAAGGTTCACTGGAGAAATCAATGCTCCTATTCCACCGCGGCCGGTCAGCGCCATTACACCAGGCACAATACTTGCAATTACAGCACCAAGAGTAGCCCCGGAAGATATTCCCATAATGCCAGGCTCTGCCAGAGGGTTACGGAAAAACAATTGAAAAACCGCGCCACTACCGCCAAGCAAAAGGCCTGTAATAAAAACAAGCAGAACGCGAGGCAAGCGCAGCTGCCATAAAATGATATTTTCGAATTTATCTCCCTGCCCGAACACGGCCGCAAGACTCACCTTTTCTGCACCGAGGGCCAGAGCGAGAATCACTGAAATTATCAGGAGAATGGGAGATATGATTTTCCAGAAAAGAGAGATCTTATTTGTCACCCCGAACTTGTTTCGGGGTCTATAAAAAGATGCTGAAACAAGTTCAGCATGACTAGACTTCTTTGACAAAATTTCTTCCTTCTATTTCAACAATTCAGAAAGTTCCAGAACTACATCCGCAACGCGAGGGCCTGGTCTTGTGTAAATATTATCATCAACTACAAAAACCTTGCTGCCCTTCACTGCCGGAATCTCAGCCCAGCCATTGCGAAGACTAACTGAAGAAGCTTCAACTCCACTGCTTGCCGGAATCAGAATAACTGCAGGCTGACGGGAAATTATCGACTCTTCACTAACCATAGGATAAGCATCAGGTAAATCAGCAAAAATATTTTCGCCACCGGCAGCCTTGATTACATCATTAATAAAAGATGCAGCCCCGGCAGACATGTAAGGAGCATTCCAGACTTCCCAGTAAACCTTTACGGCCGCCCCCTTATGAGCCGGAGCCACCTTCTTCAGTTTTTTCTCCATGCCATCTACAACTTTTTCAGCCTCTTTCTCATGGCCGGTAATCTTTCCAACCTCAAGAATTTCAGTCTTCACAGAAGCAATAGAATCGCCCTTAGAAACATAGTAGGCAATACCGTTGCTCTCGAGTGTCGCAATCAAAAAGTTGTGCATACCCTCAGTAAGATAAACCAGATCCGGCTTAAAAGACATGATAGTTTCAATGCTTAAAGTCTTTCCATCAAATCCGCCGACCACTGGCTTTGCCTTAGCCTCAGGCGGATAATCAGTAAACTCGCTTACAGCAGAAACCTGGTCACCCGCACCAATTGTAAAAAGAATCTCGGCCGCACTTGGTGACAGGGCAACAATTGATTTTGGATATGCGGATACTGCCTGCTTTTGCTTTTTTGCAAAAGCGGCAAAGGTCAGACATGTAAAAACGAAAAGTAATAAATATTTTTTCTTATTCATATAAAGTCCACTTTGATATAGACCCCGAAACTAGTTCGGGGTGACATACCACGTCATGCTGCCCCTGAACCAAGTTCAGGGTGACAGTGTCATTCCGAACTTGTTTCGGAATCTATTTACAGCCCCACTCAGCATAGTAAGCATCAAGCTGAGTTTTGATATCATCAGTAATAACCGACTTGTCACCGTTTGTATAAAGAGCTTCCACAACCTCGCTCATAGAAACAATAGCCTTTGCCGGGAAACCATACTTTTCTGTAATCACATCAAGAGCAGCCTTATCGCTGTCTGGCGCACGCTCTTCGCGGTTAAGACTTACAATCTCACCAACAATCTTGATTGCACCAGGAGTAGTCTCCAGCGCCTTGATTTTCGGATAAACCTCTTCAATAGATTTTCCGCTGGTTGTAACGTCTTCAATAATCACAACCTTGTCGCCATCCTTAATCTTATAACCAAGGATTGCTCCCTTATCTGCACCGTGGTCTTTTTCTTCCTTGCGGTCGCAGCAGTATTTTATTTCTTTTCCGTAAAGCTCGCTGTAGGCAACGGCAGTCACAACCGCAAGAGGAATACCCTTGTAGGCCGGACCAAAGAAAACGTCAATGTCATCGCCAAAGTTGTCGTGAATTGCCTGAGCATAATATTTTCCAAGCTGTGCAAGCTGCCCGCCGGTCACATATCCACCCGCATTCATAAAGAAAGGCGACTGTCTTCCACTCTTCAAAGTGAACGACCCGAACTTAAGCACCTCGCAGCGCACCATAAAATCAATAAATTCTTTCTTGTAATTTTCCATGATTTTTATTTTATCAAAAAGAAATAGGAGGGGAAAGCCTTCCCCGAGGGCGAGTTTGCGAAGCAAACTCGATAGTGAGCGGAAGCGAACGTACCACCCCTTCTCCTAGGGGGACGCAGCAAAGCTGCTTACCCCCTACCCCCCCGGGTTATTCCCCGCGAGTTTCTTTACTCAAGACACAAAGCTGGAACTATACCCATTTTAGTGTAACCTACAGAATTACCACTTCTATATTCAAAACTTCCTCTTGAATCTACATGTCTAGCACAAAAACGTACACCTGCTGTTGCATATCCAGGAGAACGTGTCCACCAATAACTTTCAGAAGCTGAAACAACATCTTTTGCAAAATCCGTTGGCACTCGAATTCTCATATCATCAGGTTTTTCATCTACAGAAAAACCATAAACATCATTTGAAATTTCCTGAGTGCTTAGCAAAAAGATTTTATCATTCGTTGATATATCACTTGCATAATAGTTTTCACCATTATTAAAGAAAGTTTCATTATACATTGGATTTGTACTTCTGGCATTATTAACAACTGTTGTTATTGCGATAGCTTTCTGTTCATCTTCTGTAAAAGCAGTCTGTAAAAAACCTTTTTCATAAAAACTTAAATCGTCTATCATTTCATCACTACTGCTTGTTTTTTTCTTATAACTCAAGCCATTTAAGAGAGCCCGCACTCTACTGTGTTCATAGTTATTAGGATAGATTTCTTTAGAATTAATTGTTCTCTCTATTTCGCTAATATCATAATAAGCACTTTTTGTAAGAACATTTTCCGCAAATAAAAGCTTTTTTCCAGTTTGATTATAATCTGTTGTTAAAATACGCCATTTTATTGGCTCAACTTTATAATAGTCACTGTTTAATTTTGCATACCAGGCATTATCACTACCTTTGTAATATGTAAATTGTCCAGCTTCTTTTGAATCGCTTTCGTTAACCGTAACTGTCGTATCTGTTAATTTTGTCTGTGGCCATTCTCCAAAAATTATAAAAGGACAATATGGTGCACTTTCATTAATCTCATTAAGTGGTCTATAGTAAGGAACACGTGAAAGATCTATTGTAACATCATTCGAAGGCATCTCAAATGTTATCAAAATGCTAGAATATTTGTTTTCTTCATAATCAGATTTGAAATTTGTACCACCATTCTTATCAGCAACTATATCAGGATTTATCACACACCCTTCGGATATAACATCCACTTTAATACCAAAATATTGTTCAGTAAGTACCCAGGCATAAACAGTAGTTCCAGATTTTACCCTTGATTCACTAAAAATCTCTACCTGGAAATGTTTTGTTAATGTATATTCATAAAATTCACTAATAACTTCTTCGCCCTCTTTTACAATAATTGAATATTTCTGCTCCAGTGCAAACGGATTCTCCACAGTTACATTACTTGCCGGCATGGTAAAGGTATTATTTGTTACCGTTACAGCGGTACCAGAGGAATCTTTTACGAGCCAGGCTTTAAACTCGTAGCCATCGGCTGCGGCGGCGGTAAGGGTTACGGTTTCGCCGGCGGCTGCACTTGCTTTATCTGAGGTTACTGTGCCGCCTTCAATTGTGCTGGCAAGGGTTATTGTATAAGAAATGGCGCTCCACTTTGCATAAAACTTTTTATTACCTTTGGCTTCTTTTGTGAGGGTAGTTACCGGGCTGCCGGTAAAGGTTGTGGTTTCGTACCAGCCGGCAAAGGTATAGGCAGTACGGGTAAGCTTACTGGCATCCGGAAGCTTGACTTCTTTTCCTTCGGTATACTCTGCCGGGGCTTCGTAATCTGCTGCCCAAGCTCCACCGTTCAGAACATACTCAATAGAATACTTCTGCTTTTTTTCATTGCCAGAAGAAGCAGCTGCATTATTACAGGAAATAAAAAACATTGCGGCAAGAATGCCAAGAATAAAGATCTGAAACTTTTTCATTTTTTCACCTTCACTTATTTATATTACAATAATTGTAACATACATTTTTTCATAAGCAAAATAATTATTTTCATACACTATCATACACTATAAATCAGCAAGTAAACATTATTGTCTTGTTCACTGTTACAGAACTTTTTCTTGACAACTTGACAAGTTAATCATATCTTATAGGTATGAAACAAATGACAGTTGGTGATTTTAAGGCACATTTTTCCTCAGTTCTGGAACAGGTTATGCAGGGCGAAGAAATACAAGTTTTGTATGGCCGTGCTAAGAAACCTGTAGCCTCTTTTTCAAAAATTAATGAAACACCAAAAAGAAAAAAACGTCCACTCGGTCTCTATGAAGGAAAAGCCAGTTTTTGGGAAGATGAATCATTTGAAATTACTCCAGAATGGCTTTTTGATGAGATGGACGATTTAATGTAGGAGAAAACTTTGAATTACTTAATTGATACACATGTTTTTTTATGGTCTCTCCTTGATACAAAGAAAATAAAACCTCATGCACTTGAAATACTTGAAAACGAAGAGAATAAAATTTATCTAAGCTCAATGAGCTTTTGGGAAATCGCATTAAAACATCAATCAAAGAAACTTGACTTAAAAGGAATCAGTGTTTTACAACTTCCGCATATCGCACAACAGTTTGATTATTCAATTCTTAATCCAATACCATATGATTATGTTAGTATTAGTCAAATCCCACTAAAAGAAAATCATCACGATCCTTTTGACCGTATGCTGATTCAGCAGGCAATCAGAAATGATTTAGTGCTTATCAGCAAAGATGAAAAATTTCAACAATATGAAGAAAACGGTCTGCAACTTATGTGGGAATAGAAGTATATGAGCGCAACCTTCCTCTTTCCAGATAAATCAAACTTCTCTCCTGATATGAAAGAAACTGCCCGTTATCTGGGTTACAGCAGATTTGTTTCGCCGGACCAGGATGTTTCGGAGCTATTAGAAAAGGCTGCTAGCGAGATGGCGGAGGTGATGAAGGCTCAGGCGGTTTTTGAGATATATGACCTCACGGTGGTTGAGTGCCGCGACAGCGGTGTATCGAAACCACCTTATGAGCCGACAGATCAGGTGGTTTCGATACGTCCTTCGGACTACTCAACCACCCTGTCTTTTGCAGATGTTACGTTACAGTCGCGCGACCTCGGTCGAAACCTGGCCGGCTGTTCTCAGGTTGCCCTGCTCGCCGCAACTATCGGGCCGCAGGTAGATGCTCTTATCCGCCGTCACAGCTCGCTGGACCCGGTATACGCAAGCATTCTGCAGGCGACCGGTGCAATGTTTATAGAAGAACTTGTTGATTTAGTAAATTCAGAAATAAAAAAAATCGCCGAAGCGCAAGGACTGAAAACGCGTCCACGTTATAGCCCTGGCTACGGCGATGTTCCTCTGGAAGTTCAGAAGGATTTTTTCCGGCTGCTGCCGTGTACCAGAATCGGGCTTACATTAATGGACACATTAATCATGGCGCCAGAAAAATCTGTTACGGCATTTGTCGGTTTATTTTAAGCAGCTTCTATCAAGTTTATCAAAACCATCAGTCAGCTGCTTAGCAATCTCTACGAGTTTTGCCAGGTCGCCTTTGCGGGCACCTTCGATATTAAGCGGCATAACAGGATCGTGGAGAGAAAGTCTCAAAAGCATCCAGCCCTGAACATCTTCTCCCTTGAATGAAATACGAACACCCTCAAAAGATTCCGGCATTTCGTAATCAGCTTCAATTGCACGGCGCTTAAAATCAGCAAGAACACTCTTACCATATTCCTTAAAGTTTTCGCAGTTAATCTTAAAGCGGTACTCACCTTCTTCAACAAGAGGAGGAAGCTTTTCTATAAGACTGTCCAACTTCTTTCCCTGGGCATTAGCCTGAGCCAGAGCAATTACAAGCTTAACTGCAAGGAAGGCTCCGTCATCAAGGAAGTAGTTATCTTTAAGAGCACCGTGGCCAGAAGTCTCCATAGCCAAAGGAGCTACGATTCCCTTAGCATTCAATTCCTTCTGCTTATTGATTACATTCTTGTAACCGCGCATGTAGCAAAGATGCTTAAGACCAAGCACATCCTGCAGGAAGTATGTAAGACGGTCTGAAGTAACACTGTCTGTAATGATTGTAGATCCCGGATATTCAGGAGCAAGAATTGCAGCAATCATAGCGATAATAGAGTCACGGTTGATTTCGCTTCCATCGCTGAGAACTGCAGACATACGGTCAACGTCAGTATCAAAAATCAAACCGAGGTCAGCCTTGTTTGCAAGCACAGCCGAGCGGATTGCTTCCATAGCCTGCTTATTTTCAGGATTTGGAATATGGTTAGGGAACATTCCATCCGGTTCAAGGAACTGGCTGCCTGTTGTATCAGCACCAAGAGGCTGAAGAATCTTATCAACAAAGAATCCGGAAGCACCGTTTCCGCTGTCTACAACAATATGAAGACCTTCAAGAGGCTTGTCTCCCTTGCCAAGCGAAGCAAGACCATCAGCAATTTTTCCGCGAAGATATTCTGCATAAATTGAAAGCAAATCAATTTTTTCAACAGGAACATTTACCTTAGCAGGATTCAAAAAGCCGGCAAGGTTCAAAATCTCAGTGATATCTTCATGCTCAAGACCACCGTCATTGTCAAAGAATTTAATACCATTGCGGTTGAACGGAAGGTGGCTGGCAGTAATCATTGCAGAGCCGTTGAAGTTTGTTTCCGGAAAAACAATAGACATGAACATTGCAGGAGTAGTTGCCATTCCGCAGTCAACAACAGTTGCGCCGGCACTAACCATACCATCAATTAAAGCATCTGCAAGAGCAGGACCGGTAACACGAGAATCGCGTCCAACTCCAAGACGAAGGGCAGTAGAATCAACATCAAGTTTTTTTGCAAGCCAGCTGACATAAGCGCAGCCAATCTGCTTTGCAATCTGTGGAGTAAGATTTACGTTCTCGCCTTCCACACCTTCTATAGCAACACCACGGACATCGCTTCCGTTCTGCAATTTCATTAAATCCATAAAATCCGTCCTTAAAATCAGTTTTTTTTATTATATTCAGATAGCAGTAAAAAGTCGATTATTTTCTGCTTTATTTTCCAACACAGAAGTTTGCAAAAATGCTGCCCAGAACATCATCCGGTGTTACGTCGCCGGTTATTTCTCCTAGCGCATCCAAAGCATCTTCCAGGTCCTGCACAACGGCGTCCAGAGTGTAGTTGTCGTCCGCGCTTACAAGTGCGTGTCGTACGCTTTCCAGGGCTGCCGATACCGCTTCTTTCTGTCGGGCAGAGCCAAGGCCAGCCTGTGTTCGTTCTGTGGTTGCTCCAGCGCCGCCAGAGCCCAGATTTGCGGTGAGCAGGCCGTAGATTTGAGCAAAGAGGTCCGCCATGCCTTCTCCGGTTTTTGAGGAGATTTTGCATACAGGAGGGGGAAGTCTCCCCCTCGCTCCAGCCTCCTCGGCTCCGCCTCCGGTGGCTTCCGCTACCCCTTCTCCTAGGGGCTCTGCCCCTAAGACCCCGGTGATTTCCCCGCCTTTGTCGCTCTTTGTATAAACCACAACCAGCGGCTCTTTACAATTCTCAATAAAGGCCTGGTCTTCTTCGTTCATTCCGGAAGTTCCGTCCACAAGATACAAAACAACATCTGCATCATGAACAAGGCTGCGGCTTATTTCTACACCCTGTGCTTCAATTACATCGGAAGTCTGTCGCAGTCCCGCAGTATCAAAAAGACGAACAGGAATACCATTTATGCTTGCCCAGCTTTCCAGCCAGTCTCGGGTCGTTCCTTCTATGTCACTTACAATAGCACGCTCTTCTTTAAGAATCGCGTTAAACAAAGAAGATTTACCGGCGTTTGTGCGGCCGGCCAGAACAACGCGGGCTCCATCCTGATAAAGCTTTTCGCCACGCCAGGAATCTGCAAGGGCCTGCAGACGGCTTGCCGCCAGCTCTATGTCGCTGCGGTCAAAGGAGTCTGCTATGGTTTCTTCGTCCTCTGGGTATTCAATTTCTACCTCGATGGCGGCAAGGGTGTCTATAATTAGTTTTTTGATTGAATCGATTTCTGAAAAAAGAGCACCGGCAAGGCGGCCGGCCGCATGAGAACGCGAAACATCAGTGTGGGAATCAATAATTTCTTTTACTGCTTCTGCGCGAGTAAGGTCTGTTTTTCCATTAATAAAAGCCCGGAAGGTATATTCCCCGCGGTTCGCCTGGCGGAAGCCGCTCTTAAGCATAAGATTCTGCACTGCCATTACAACAGCAGGGCCTCCATGGCAGAAAATCTCCACCATGTCTTCGCCGGTAAAAGATTTTGGAGCACGATAAACGGCCAGCATTACTTCGTCGATTTTAGATCCCCGGGTCAAGCCCTGCGATGTTTGCGAAGCAAACTCGGTCAAGGATGACATCTCATTGTCATTGTCGGGCTTGACCCGACAATCTAGCATCCACCCGTAAACCAGAGTGTTACCGGCGGCCTCCAGCAGAGCCTTTGGGCGGCTGAAAACTTTACTTACCAGTTCAATACAGCCCTTACCAGATACGCGCACAATGCCCAGCGCTGCAGGCGCAAGTGCGGTTGCAATAGATGAAATTGGTTCTTCCGGAGTATACTGGTTTGGTGTCATAAGAGCCCCTCAGGGCACTTCATGGCGCCCTATTATTAAGTTATGGCATTACTTTGAGGAAAGGACGGAAGGTTGTTGTTTCTTCTTCACGGTAAGGATACAAAATACTGTCCAGTACCGAAACATCCGAATCCACAAAAAGCGGCTTCATTGTATCACCAATGGCCGGCTTACGGAACTCCCTGCTTGCTTCTGCAGAAGTTCCTATAAAGGCCTCAGTTGCATCAATATCAGGTGGAGTTGTTCCATATTCACCAGAATTATTCCAGCACATGTATCCACGGTCAAGAGAATCGCGAACACCAAAGAACTGCTTTTTAATATAATCAGAATCGTAATAAAGTCTGTCGTAGCTTACGTTGAGATAGAATGACTGAACCCATGGACGAATGATTGCACGGTTACGGCAGAGCACTGTGTTACGGAAAGAACCGTAATAGTAAATGCGGTAGGTTCTGTCTGCAACAGGCGCATAGTTTAAGAAGGTCTGCTCAAAGTGGCTCGGGTAGAACATAGGGCCAATTACATCAACATATTCAGCAAGCATTTCTGCATCCTGACCGGTTCTTGTTCCAGAGCGGTACCATCCGTTTGCGCCATAAATATCAATTCCAATAGGAGCCTGAATATTTTCACGGGCATATTTCAAGAAGGAAATAAGGGCAGATTCCTTGTCCATTCCCTTGTCCTGCCAGCGGTACTGTGCATTGTAAAGATTCAAACCGTCGGTTGGGAAACGGATATAGTCAAACTGAATTTCATCAAAACCGCGGGCAACAAGTTCACGGGCAATGGCAACATTGTATTCCCAAACCTCTTCGGAATAAGGGTCTACCCACTGCTCATCGTAATAGGTAGTTTCTTTATTTCCTGTTGGCTGTTCATTTTCATCCAGAACATCATCATAGCCTTTTATACCCATCCATGGCTTGTTAAGCTTTTTATCCCAGACAGCATACTTTCCGTTTTTGTACTTAGAAAGTGAGCGGTCTTTAAATGTTACAATTCGGGCAACAAGATACATGCCCTCATCTTTGAATTCCTTAATAAACTTATCCAGATCTTTAATTGCATAACCAGAAGTTGAACACTTTTCAAGAACAAGAGGATCTTTTGAATCGTAACGGAGGAAGCCGTAGTCATCCTTCATATCAATTACAATTGAGTTCATGTTGCGGTCTTTTACAATTTTCTTGAACTTTGCAACACCCTCAGGGAAGCTGCACTGGTAAGCAGAAGCATAAATACTCTTTCTTCCGTTTGCAATTTCTGCGTAAGGAGAATTTACAGTTCCAGGGTAAAGAAGCCAGAGTTCATTTAATTCAAGGCCATGAGCAAAGCCGCTTCGTGACTGGGGAACCCAGGCAGTATTAATCATTCCTGGAACTGCGGCAAAAGCTTCGTGCCAGTTTCTTTCCTGGCTTGGAGTTCCCGGGCTCTGCAGGCTGTCTAAATCAATTGCTCCAAAACCTTCCAGTTTTGTATAAAGAAGAACATTGTCTATTGTTGTAAGACCATCTGTAACATCTGTTGGTTCTGAGCCGGTATAAATCAGCTCACCCTTCTTTTCCTGCCAGTTCAGACGGTAAATTCGAGGCATATAAGTCTGAGAAATATAGATTTCTGTATAAACTGAGCCGTCTGCATTTGTGCGGATTACCGGCAGAATGTCTGCAATTTCATCCGGAGAAGTAAGAGAAGGCATTTTTTCAAAACCGGCATCAATATCGTTCCAGACAGGTTTTGACTTGTCTGGAAGAATATAGGAAAGTCCGAAAATCGGGTGTGCCATAAAGACAACAGTCTGCCCTTCAAGGCTTGCAACAGCCACTGCCTTTATACCAGGAGAGTTTTTACTCATAGAACCAAGGTCTTTCCAGTTAAGCCCCCCGTCGCGGCTGTAATATACACTGTCTTTTGTTGCAGTTACAACTTCGCTGTTATTGAGAGGGTTTACACAAAGGTCTTTCAACTCCTGAATCTGAAGTGAAAGCTTTGTTTTTCCTTCCTTAAAAGTTTTTATAGTAAGGAAAGGAAGCCCATTATCTCTTTCTTCCCATTTTTTTAAGTCTTTAGAATAAAAAATACCCTTTTGAGTACGCATAAGCCAGGAAGGTTGTGGTATTCCACTTGCGTCGGCAATATTTACGCGCAAAAGCTGGTCTACTCGGGCTTCTGTCCATAAGGGAATTGCGGAATTTCTGTTGGTAACACGGAATAATCCGTTATCTGAGCCCACGAGGAATACTTCTGCCTCGACTTCACCTTCCTGAGAACTTACAAGAGTTTTTTCTGGAAGTCTGTAAAGTGGCTTTACCTCGTCCGAAAAAGCAAGGGCTGTTAAAAAAAACAAAGAGAGTACAAAAAATGATTTTTTCATACTCTCTTTATCGGTAGAATTTGTCTAAATATTTAATATAACAGTCACCCTGAACTTGTTTCAGTATGACAACTTATACAAGTTTATCGAGGGCTTCAACAACATCCTGATCATAGAAGCCTGGCTGCTCCTTAAGTGTATTAACAGCGGTTTCCTTATCCATTGCGCCACGGTAGCTTCGTTTACTTGAAAGTGAAACATAAGATTCTGCTACGCGAATAAGGCGGGCAATCTGAGGAATATCATCCCCCTTGAGCCCATGAGGATATCCTGAACCATCAATATTTTCATGATGCTTTGTTGCGGCATCTTCAAATACGCTCCAGTATTTCTTAGGAACAAACTCAAGGTGCTTTTCTGCAAGATTAACGTGTTCCTTCATTGCCTGCTTTTCTTCTTCTGTAAGCTGAGTTGCAACAAGAAGATCAGGATCAATTGCGAGGAAGCCTGCATCGTAAATCATAGCAGCACAGAAATTGAGCATTGCCATTCCCTGTGGAAGACCAAGCTGTACAGAAAGCTTATATACAAGCTCTGAAACGTTCTTTGAGTTATTCTTACGGCCAGTTACATTATCAATCTGCTGACCAATTTCTTCACACTTAACTGCAAGCTGCTTAAGTTCTTCTTCATCCTCTTCTGAGAATGTTACATCTGGAAGAGCCTGTGCCGGAGCCCATGTAGAAGAACCCGCAATTCTAAGAGAAGGATTTCCACTATAGAGTTCTGTAATTCCACCAAGCATAAGGCGGTTTGTCTGGCTCTGGTTCTGAGCAAGAAGCTTAAATGCCTGTGCATACTGTTCCTGCTGAATGATATTTGCTTTTGCAGCCTTTTTTATGATTACCATAATCAAAAGAACAAGGAAAACAATGATAATTGCAATTCCAATAATAGAGAATGCAATTACACGTGTTGAACGCTTTGTTTCTTTTGCTGTTTCTGAGAATGCATCTGTATAGGTTGATCCCATATCTTTGAGACCAGATTCAAGGGCATCCTTAAATTCCTGCTGACTCTGCTTTGTTGCTTCAGCCTGCTCCTTCATAGCCTGAGCCTGCTCTTTCATAGCTTTTGCCTGAGCATCCATAGACTCCTGCTGAGCCTCAAAACGCTCCTGCTCTACTTTACGCTGAGCCGCAACATCTGCTTTTTGTGCAGCTTTTTCCTTATTTGCCTGATCCTGCTCTATCTGCTTTACAAGCTTCTTGATTTTTGTATTCTCGATATTAGGATACTTTTCAAGATTCATTTTGATATCGATAAGAGCCATATCATCATACTTCTGCTGAATCTTCTGTAATTTAACAGCATAAACTGTCTGCGCAAAATACAGAACGTTAGTCTGAGAATCCTCATCCTTAGCAACTGCAAGAGCCTGATTTACATATTTGTAGGCGTCTTCGATATTATCTTCTTCAAAAGCTTCGTTCGCTTTATCCAAAAAACGAACAGCAAGATCTGTTGTTGCCGCAAAAAGTTCGGCAGTGAAGAAAACCACTAATAATGCAATAACAATTCTTTTAAGCTTACCTAATAACATTTTCTACTCCAATAGCCAAAATTACACTAGCACGATTTTCGATTCCCTCATTTTTAAGGAAAATCTTATCTCTTACCCCAATATTAAAACTGAGTTTAACTTTTTCCAATTCGGCAAACGGTATTTGTGCATTTAATGCAACACCCGCAGCAAAGTTAGTATCTTTATTAAATAAGTGACCCGCAAGCCAGTCTACCCCTGCTGAGAATTTAGCTGGCCCAAGAGGTATTTGTTCTATCTTAACTCCAATAAATGGAGACAAGAAATTGCCCAAGACATTTACTGTATCAGTTGCAGTAT
>JAEEGH010019121.1_pt1 | contig 14397 bp, 12 predicted proteins | sample 9134181 | NCBI WGS metagenome assembly JAEEGH01 (sample SAMN16246544, study PRJNA631951) | gut metagenome | biome: gut microbiome; feature: rumen; material: DP-attached | host: Bos | place: Iran: Karaj | collected 2018-10 | reverse complement strand
TCCCATGCTCTCCAAAAAAAATAGTGTTACATAAATAATAATCGATTCATAATAAGATTTTGAATTCTCTTTTATTGAAAAGAAAACAAATAAATATGTTACAATACTTGTTAGAATAAAAAATAGGGATGGGCAATGATATTTATTACAAAAGAGTCCTAGATAACGTGGAATAATTTCCCACCTATTAACTTCTATTTTATCTAAATGTGGATAAATTGATTTCCAATAAGTGGGATAATCAAAACCTACATCAAACCTAAACATGGCAATTAAACAAATGAATATAAACGAAATAGATAGTGCAAGTTGATGAGAAAGATATTTTCCGTTTATATTATAGCGGCCAGCGAAAATGATTATAATTATCAGAAAAAAAATATAAAAAAACATAACTATCTATTCGTCAACAATACAATAATCACCTTTATCATAAATATTATAATCATTCATATTATTTATATTTACTTGTGAATCAGGTGATAAGACAGAGATACAATCTTCTGTTATTCCCCTATAAAAACTAAATATTTTTCCTAATAAACCAAAATGTAAAAGAATATTTTTTGGTAAATCCACAAATAATATTTTTAACAGAGGTTTTAGTATTTTTTTTCGATTTATTCTATTTGGTAATTTTTCTTCAAGTATTTTCTGAACAACCTTTGATACTCGTATAAACGATTTGCCATCCAATTTAAAATATGTTCTAAATAAATAATTTTTTAAAGCAGGATTAATTTCAGTTTCTTTAAACAATTCTAATAATTCAGAAAAATTTGTAGCCTTCGGAAAATAATCCATAAACTCACAATACATTTCATCAGGTAATTTATAAGGCATCAATAAAAATGTTCTTTTTGACATCATAGCGGCTTCTAATGCTGTAGTTGATCCCTGTGAAATTACACATTCACATTTCGCGATTGCTGATTGCACTGCACCCTCTCGTATTACTTTTATATTATCTGGTAACTCTTTTAGGGAGTTTATCTCCAAGAAACATTTTATATACTCAGATATCCCAACATGAGGATGAGGACGTAAAATAATAGTATATTCATTAGATATACTAGTTGAAAATTCATAAATAATCTTAAAAAATGCATCTCGCGTATTCTTCGTAAAATTTATTATCTCTTCCGTATGTTTTTCATCAATAAATGTCTTATTATTTATGTAATCTTGTTTTTCTTCCTCTGTAATAAAAGACAATGAAAAAGAAGTCGGAATTAATATAATTTTTTCAGAAAGAGAATTCTTATAAACTGAAATCAAATCATTTCGTATAGAGCCTGTAACAAATATATTTTGACTTGATACTCCAGATTTATGCAATTGTTTTGCAAAATCTTCCCCCCAAGAAATATGATAACAATTTCTTGTTTTTTCATGTCTTGGTAACATATGACCTTCACTTAGCTTACTCGAAATTTGTTCAGAATGAAGATTTAATATTTGCACATCAGGATATAACTCTTTATAAAGATCCGCCTCTTTTGTTTGATTATAGAGAAAAGGCATAATAATTAATTTTGGTTGATATCGAAGTAGATTTACATACCTATTAAAATGAATTGGCAATACTACACCTGTATACCCTAAATGGCACAGATAATTATACAATAGTTTATCACTTTCTAATTCTCTAGCTACATGTTCATAAAAAATTATAAAATCAATATTTTTCATTTCTTTCTTCCTTATCTAATATAACAAACTGAAATCCATAAAACCCTAAAAATAATATTCAAATCATAAGCATCATCATTTAAAAACTTATCAAATTCAAGTTGGATGTAATCTTTATTGATTTCTTTAGGAAATGAATTAATAATATCTAAAACGTCGACTTTTTGTTCAATAAGAGATTTATATATATATCCATTTATAATGTTCAATAATTGTTCACTTTGTAATATTGTATTATTTTTATTATTTTCTTTTTTTATTTTAATTCCGTTATTTACTAAGTATTCATAAATAAATTTCTTAGGCTTTTTTGTATCTTCTTTTGAAAATGAATATTCGCAAAACATATCCAACATCGTATTTTCTACAAATGTAAATGAAATATTCTGTTTTATTTTTTTTGCTATTTCATACATTACCATTGAATCTGCACCTAAAATAAAACTTAATATTTTTCCAAGAATTAAATCAGCTTTAGATGAAAGTTGCAATTGCATAATTGAATTTGTTATTTCATCTAATTTTGCATTAAACAAAGAATTATCACAGATATATGAATAATATTCTTTTGATCTATAATCAGCTATATACTTTGTCTGCGAAAAAAAACCTTTTAAGAAATCCTGATATGTATAATTTTTATAGTCTAAACAAATGCCACCTTGTTTTTTCATAAGAAATTTTAAGACAGTCTTATATAAAAAAGATTTATTACGAGTCTTTAGTTTATCACATCTTTCACTTTCATACAGGAGTCTCTTTAATTCTTCACCAAATCCACTTCCCTTTAACGTTTTTTCCTTTATAACCTTAGTTAAATCTTTTCGAACAGTTGGACCAAAATTATATATAGAATCAGCATTTTGCCCTGTAACAAGAATATCATATTCATTGGCGATATTACGTAAAGCACCACCAATCCAGAATGAACCATGAGAATCAAAGGGAATTGTCTTTATATTTGTTAATATAGAATCCTGTAAATCTTCTTCAGAAATTGGATTGATTATTCTATAATTTATATTATTTTTTTCTAAGAATTTTATAGCAGTTTTTTTATCTATCCAACTTGGAACTGAAGAAATTTCTTTTGAATAAAACACTAATGCAGTAATTTTTGAATCTGGGAGTTGTTCTCTTAGTTTCTCTAACAAAAAAGTTGAATCCGCACCTCCAGAGAACAAAACCCCAATTGATTTATTTTTATATTTTTCTATTACATTATTACAGCTTCTATCAAATTCCTGAAAAGAAATTTCCCGCTGCATCCTTTTTCTTAATTGTTTAACAAATAAATTATTATTCAATCTATATTTATAGTCATCAATCTTATAAAAGGGACTTTCTATTAGTTCTCCAGGTATAAGCTTATAAATGCCTTTAAAATATGTTGAAAATGCAGTAGAGCTCCCATGTAACATAAAAAACTGTAATTCAAAACTATTATATTCTAACTCATTAATGTCCTGCAGCAAATCACTTGCAGAATCTGTTAAATACCAATCATCATTTTTAATTTTCAAATATACTCTAGAAGGAAAATGTATAGACTGAAATAGAGTTATAGTTTCACCATTCATTTCTAAACCAAAGAAATCACCTTCATTGTTTTGAATTATATCTATGATATTATCATCAGTTGATTCTTTAGGAAAATCACCCCATATATATATGGTTTTATTTGTACTTTTAATACACACATAATCTTGGTTCAATAATTGGAGTTTTCCTCCGATATAAGATGCTATCATTTATTTTTTCCTCCAAATTTTCTCTGTATTTGATTCTAATAAAACTTTATTATCTTTGGAAAATGTTGGATTATCAGAAAGCTTTCTTAAACTATGACTGGAATAGATTCCTTTCTCTTCAATATTTTTAAAAACAACAGTACATGGAGTTATAATAACTTCTTTACAAATAAATACCCCAGGGCATATTAAAACATTTGCGCCTAAATAACAGTTATCTTGAATATTTATCGCCCCTATATTTTTATTTTTATAAATATCATATCCATGTGTATATAGTTTTATTTCACCTCCTCCAAAAACTACATTTGAACCAATTGAAACATTATCTGTTAATTCAAAATAACATTTTTGATTTATAACGCTATTATTTCCCAAAACAAATTCTGAAAGATGATACTTATCTGATACCTCATTCTGTCTAGCCTTAAAAACACAAGAAACACCAATAATAGAGTTTTCTCCTATCTCAAAATTTCTTAAATGATGAATTTGAACAAAACGATAAATTTTTGCATTTTTTTTAATATATATATTATTCGAAAGGATAAGTAAAAAACCTTGAAAAACTACATTATTTTCTATAACACAGTCCTCTCCTACAATTACTGTTCCATATCTTATATGAACATTCTGACCTATTTTATATCCAGCAAATAATCTGTATGCAAAATTCCTGAAGTATGGTATTGGGATAAAAGCAACTATAATTGCAAAAAATAATTTTATTCTTATCTTCATTTTATACTATTCCTTTGTTTCGATTCTTTTATAAATTGAATTAGTTTATCAATTGATCTTAAATATATCAGTGTATACAGAACAAGGGCTCCTAATGCAAAACATATAAAACTTGTTTTATTAAGAAAATAATACATTATTGAAACAGTTATAATCAACAATACGGAAATAATTGTTTTTATTGGTGAATTAATTGTTTTATAAAAGCGTTGACCAAAGAAAGTATTAATACAAAATAAAAGAATGGATGATGCACAAGATGATATGGCAACCCCTAATAATCCTATTTTTATTGATAAATAATAAGATAGAATTGTGTTTAATAAAACAAATAAACTATTTGATATAAGAATGATATAATTTTTATTTGCAATATTAATACCATATGATGTAGTTTCCATTATTAAGACTAATATTGGATAAACAAGCATGAATCCAATTATCTCTTTATGGGTTCTAAAATTTGGCCCTATAAAAAGATATATTATATCATTAAAAATCAGAATAAAAATTAATAATATAACGGAGAAAAAAGAAATCCACTCATGTACGCAACTAATTTCATTACTTTTTTCTTTATAATTTTTATAAAAATATGGCCCCCAGAAGGTTGTAAAACTTGCAGAAAAAATACTAATAGCAAAAATAAATAAATTTGCAGCAGAATATATTCCCAAATTCTCAAAACCTAAATTTTTTGAAATGATTAATTGTATTAAATATGTATTTAAATAAACAACAATACAGACTGGACTGGAAAAAAAAGCAAATTTTATTACATTTTTATATCCACTAAAGGAAATCATTTCAATTTTTCCAAAAATGGATTTATATTGTAACAGGAAATATAAAATAGACAAGAAAAATATACCAAAAGAATTAAAAGCCAATATGTTTTTTATTTCTGCAGTGCCTACTGCAGAAATTATTACAAATAGTTTTAAAAAAAATTGTGTTAAGATACTCTGCAAAGAATAACGTTTCGTTTCACCACGAACTCTATAATTAAGATTTAGAAATCTTAAAGCTAATTGTCCAAAAATATTAATAGAAAAAACAAATGTGAAAAATGAATTTGCAATACCTAGAATATACTTTGAAAAACTATTTGAAAAAAACAAATTCGAAATAATTGTGAAAAGAAAAAAGAGAATCATCGGTACAAAAAAACAAGTTTTAAAAAACTTTTGTTCCGAATCATTGTTCGGTCTATCAAAAAAAAATCTCATATAGGAATCTGTAAAACCGAAACAAAGGATACCAACAAAAAGAGAAGTTGCAGAATTATAAAGATTCAAAAGTCCATAAGTTTCTTTAGAAAATACTCTTGTAAGAACAACAGAAGCAATAACCGAAATTATTGCATTAATTAATGAGGTAAGAAAATAAATTGTAGCATTTTTTATATTATTATTTCCCATTTAAATTTCTCGCAAATTCTTGAACGCTTTTAAAATCATCTGGCTTACCAATATCAATCCAATATCCAGTTATTGGGAATCGAATGACTTTCTTATTGTTCTTGATTAGTTTATCCATAAAGTCAGTTGCATCAAAAAATTCATTATCGGGAATCAAATCAAGAAGAGTTCGCTTAATCAGGTATATTCCGGCATTTGCGTAATAGTGATAACTTGGCTTTTCGGTAATTCCCTTAATTTCACGCGTATTTTCCAGTTCAAAAATACCGTAAGGAATATTTACATTATATGGAACCCCAGCCACACTCATATCAGCACCATGTTTCAAGAAATGCAGATAAAAGGCTTCTATATCAATGTTAGTAAAAAGATCTGAATTCATCAAAAGAATAGTGTCATTATACCATTCTTTTACGAATTTTATAGAGCCTATTGTTCCTAAGAATTTTGGTTCACGGACGCATTTTACAAGAACATCTTTAACAGGCTCCTTAAAATGCTCTTCAATCTGGTCACCAAGGTAATTAACGGTAACATTAATGTGGTCGATTCCACTATTCAAAAGGTTTTCGATATTGTAATCGATAATAGGTTTATCGGCAACTTTTAAAAGAGGTTTTGGAGTTTCAAGTGTAAGGGGTCTTAAGCGTTCCCCCTTTCCTCCGGCCATCATTACGGCATCCACAGGAACATAAGATTTTCCGTTTGTAAAGTCACGGATTGCAAAGAGAGTTCCGTCTTCATTAAGTTCTGGCACATATTTAAAACCAAAATTACGGATTTTCTGAATTGTTTCTACATCGTAACTGCCTTTCCTTAGCGATGTAAATTTCGTATTCATAATCTCAGTAACTGGAGATGTAAGCAATTTACCGTTAATAAGCCCGCGGCGACAGTCACCATCAGAAACAGAACCGAGAACTTTTTTATTCTCATCAACAACAAAGGCAATGCGTGTTGCATTTGACGAAAGTTCATCAATTTTTCTTAAAGTATCTAAAATTGTAGCGTTTTTCGAAATTGTAAAATCCATACATTAAACCTCAATTAAATCATCTGCAAAAAAGTCTTTTTTTGCAATCTTCCCTAATATTTCATCCCACTTCATCGGCGAAATGCCACTACCCGGCCGTTTTGAAGTTAGATTATCTTCTGAAAAAAGTTCACCTTTTTTTATATTACACTTCGCAACAATACTTTTTCTCGCAATAACAATATTCTTCTTTTCAGCTTCTGACGGTTGCTTTATACCATCGCCAAGTGCTTTCTCTACATTTCTGATTGATTGAACCATAGCTTTTAGTTCTTCAGGTTCAAGACTTGCTTTATGGTCTGGACCATCCATATTCTTATCAAGAGTAAAATGCTTTTCAATAACTGTTGCCCCCATCGCTACTGCTGCAACAGGAATTTCAATTCCATTTGTATGATCTGAATACCCCACTTTACAGCCAAATTCTTTATGCAGTGTAAGCATGGCATTTAGATTTACAGAATAATATGGTGCCGGATACTCAGTCGTACAATGTAATAGAGTAATACCTGCTGTCCCACAATCATTAAGAACCTTTACAGCAGCATGAACCTCTTCCAAAGTACACATTCCTGTAGACATTATTACGGATTCTTTTCTTTTTCCAATGGCTCGTAAAAAAGGATAGTTAGTTATTTCTCCAGATGGAATTTTCCAAGTTTTTACACCAATAGAAGCCAAAAAATCTATACTTTCCAAGTCAAAAGGAGTTGAGAGAAACAATATTTCTTTCTGTTGGCAATAGTTCCTTAGCTCAGTAAATTGTCCTTTTGAAAACTCAAGTTTTTTTAACATTTCAAGCTGAGTCTCATTACTATCTGTTGTTTTCTTTTGATAATCAGCCTTCTGAGCATTTTTTGACACAAGATTTTTGCTATTAAAGGTCTGGAACTTTATGCAGTCAACACCAGCCCAAACAGCCTTATCAACAAGTTGTTTTGCAAGTTCAAATGAACCATTGTGATTTACACCTGCTTCTGCAATTATAAATGTGTGTTTATTATTCATAACTTTTTGCCGGAACTCCGTATACCTTTTTATTGTCTTCTATATCTCTGACAACTACACTGCCTGCTCCAACAAGAACAGATTTTCCAATTGTAATTCCTTGAATAATGGAACTTCCTGTCCCAATATGTGTTTTTTCTCCAACTTTGACACAACCGCTTAGAGTACAACCAGGAGCAATATGCACATCTCTTTCAATGTTACAACCATGTTCTATAGTCACATTAGAATTAATAATTGTGTTTTCTCCAATATGAGCTTCTGTATTAATTACAGTTCCGGGAAGTATCTGAACACCTTCATTAATAACAGATCTTTTTGAAATAATAGCTGACTTATGAATTACAGTTTCAAAGGAATAACCTCTTTCCTTAAACGATTTATAAATCTTTGCTCTAAGATTTAAGTTACCAATTGAACCGATACCATTTACTAAATTAATTTCAGTTGGCTTATAATTTAAAATCTCATCATCATTTCCTAACACGGAAATTCCATAAATTACAGTACCTTTGGAAACATTTTTATCTACAAGGCCAAGAACTTTATATCCCTGGTCTAAAAGAATATCCAAAAGGACTTTAGCATGGTCGCCCGCACCAATTATAATTACAGTTTTTCTATTTTGCATTTTTTAAGACCTCTACTATTTTAGAGGATGCATTTCCATTTCCCCAATATGCTGATTTTACGGAATACTTTCCAGTTTCAACTAATTTTACAGCCTCTTTTATTTCCGAAGTATCAATACTTGATTGGATAATGTTTTCACATCTATAACGACCTTTTTGTCGTTCGCCTATATTTATTGTCGGAATTCCAAGAAATGGACTCTCAAGAATACCGCTGCTTGAATTGCCTAAAACTAATTCAACTTGCTTCATAAAGCTTAAATATCTTTTTTGTCCAAGAGACGGAACCTGAACAACAGATCCTTTACTTTCAGAAGCAAAGTTTGACATCAATTTATTTATTTCTTTTCCACCTAAATCAGCATTTGCATTTGTAATAACAAACTGATAAACAAAAAGACAAGATTTTATAGCTTCAATAAGGCTCTTTGCCATCTTAATATTAAAATCTATATCTTGTTTTGTTTCTGAATGTAAGGTACACAAAGCCCACTTTTTACTTACATCAAGGCCAAGATTACTTGCAAGTTCTTCCCTTGTCATTAACTCCGTTCGATTAAAAAAATCTAAAGATGTACTGCCTGTAACAAAAATATTTTTATCTTGCCCCCGCATTCTGCGGATATTATTTGCACAATCTTCTGTTATTGGAAAATGATATGTTGCAAGCATTGTTACAGCATTCCGAACACCGTCATCCAAAGCACCTTCTGTTACATCCCCACCAGAAAGATGTGCTATAGGAATCTGTAACATAAAAGCTGTTGAACATATTGGGAGTAATTCATAGCGGTCGCCCAAAACAACCATTACATCAGGCTTCAATTCAGATAGAACCGAAGAAAACTTATCGGCATAATGAGCCATAGTTTGGCAGATTGCTTTTGGGCTTGAATTATCAAGATTTACATCTATCTCTGCTGTTACAGAAATACCATCTGCCTTAATCTGATCTACGGTATACCCCTGACTTTTATCAAGATGAGTGCCAGTAGCAATAACCTGCAATTCTAAAGAGGAATCAGCTTGTATATCTTTCATAAGCCACTTTAGATATCCATATTCGGCACGGGTGGCTGTAACAACACAAATTTTTTTCATTTATCTTTTCTGAGCAAATCCACTAGGAATATTCACAACCCTATCTGCAAACATTTCAGCATTAGACAAATTACCACACTGGCAACCTTTGAACATATTAAGTCTGTTCATTAACTCCCAAATCGGGCGGGTTTGTATATGATTATCATTTGTTTCTTCAAGGAACTTAAGCTGAGCTTCTTTATTTGGAAGCAAAACTGCGTTCAGCCAGAAGTTTGATTTACAGTCTTTTGGTTCATCAAAAAACCGAATATCGCTACCAGCAAAAAATTCTTTATAGGCCATTGCAGTCTTTCGCTTATTTTTAAGAACTTTTTCGATATTTTCCATCTGGGCACAACCAAGAGCAGCATTAATATTTGGCATACGGTAGTTATAGCCGATTGCATCATGCTTGAATTCCCAGCGGTGCGGAATCTTTGCCTGAGTAGTCAGATGTTTTGCTTTTTCACCAAGTTCTTTGTCTGTAAACAGCAGCATGCCACCGCCACCTGTTGTAATTGTTTTATTGCCGTTAAAACTGAGAGCTGCAACTTTACCAAACAAGCCGGTATGTTTTCCTTTATAAAAACTTCCAATACTTTCTGCAGCATCTTCAACTAGCGCAAGTTTCCATTCTTCACAAAGATTAACAAATTCATCCAAATGAACAGGATGCCCAAAGGTGTGCATTGGAACTACAGCACTGATTATGCGGTCAGTGTTTTTATTCACACATTTTCCGCCTTTTAGTTCTGCATTTTCCTCAAGCCATTTTCGAACTGCAACTGGTGAAAGTCCCATTGTATCTTCATCAACATCACAGAATATGGGAAAAGCATTTAAGTAACTTATTGCATTTGCTGTTGCAATAAATGTAAGAGGCTGCGTTATAACCTCATCGCCTTGTTCTACACCAGAAAGAAGAAGGCTCATATAAAGAGCATTTGTTCCATTTACACAAACAACGGCACGAGTAGCACCTGTATAGTCTGCAACCATCTGCTCCATACGATCTACATACTGTCCCACACTAGAAACGAAAGTAGTATCGATACAGTCGTTAAGATACTTTTTTTCATTACCCAGGAATACAGGAGCATGTAAGAATACATTATCTTTGTATTCAGGATAGAGAGATTTGATAAATTCTATTACATCCTTATTGTTCATAGTGAAACAACTCCTTTTGCTAAAAGAACTTCTACAAAATACCAATCCATCATAGTATCGATATCAATAGAGTTTTCTTCTGCCATTACGCACTTTTTTATTCTTGAAAAGCCGCCAAGCCCTTTTTCTTTTACAGCTTTTGCATTGATTACATACACTGCCCCATTGTATTCATAAAGTTTTTCTGCATCCTGACGGCGCACATTTGTTTTGCCTATTACTTTCTCAAGATAACCTTCAGGGGTTTCTTTGCAGAGAACCGCGCTCACGCTCGATTCTTTTACAGTTGTTACCATTTCCAAATCTGGAGTATATAGGGCAAGGCAATCTTTTACATTCTGTACGGTACGGAGTGGTGAAGTCGGCTGTAGAAGAACAACTCCATCATAATTTTTCCCCTGTTGGGTATAAAAATCCAGAGCGTGTACAATTACATCGCTGGTTGTTGATGTGTCACTTGCCAAATAATCCGGTCGCAGAAAAGGCACTTTAAGACCACAACTCTCTGCAACGGCCTTTATTTCTTCATCATCAGTAGAAACACAAATATCATTGACAGAAGCAAGCTTGCGCGCAACATCAATTGAATACTGAATAAGAGGCATCCCGTTTAAGAGTTTGATATTTTTATGAGGTATTCCCTTACTTCCACCGCGGGCAGGAATTAAATACAACATTCTCATATCAGAACCTACATTTTGCTATCAAGGCTTTTGCCTTTTTCTTCGTGTTCAAAATTTGGCAAAAAGTCTTTCAAAATTGTTACAATCTCTGCCTTTGTTGTTTCAGATTTTGCAAAAGCATTTTCAAGTTTCGTAAACAAATCCTGAATCTCACTTACTGGTCGAGCAGTTCTATTTGTTACAACGCCCAAAGATTCAAACTGATTCATATCAGTCTGTTCTGTATCGGTAAAGAATTCTTCATATGCTTTTTCCCCAGTTGTATCTGAACCTGAAAAATGGACCGGATATTTCTTAGAACCTTTCTTCAAGTCTTCAGCCTTATCAATGGCTTCCTGGTCAGAACTGCATTCCAAAACTTCATATCCATTTTCGTGAAGGAAGTCTGTTGCAATAGAAGAAAAAGTTTTCATCTTTTTTTCTTCAAGTTTTGGAAAGTAAATCTCACGGTTCTTTCCAAGCATACAGGCAAGCATACAAATCTGACCGCTTTCCTGCGGACTTACAAAGTAACGCTTTACATCACTGGGAGCGGAAATTGGCTGCAATTTTGAAATACGGTCTATAAATCCAGCTGGCAGCGAACCGTTAGAAAAAGCTACATTTGCAAAGCGGGCAGTCTTTACAGGAAACTTATCGGAATATGCAAAGATTACATCTTCCATAATCCTTTTACTTGCACCCATGATGTTTACAGGATTTGCAGCCTTGTCTGTCGAAACACAGAAATATTCTTCTGGCGGAAACTCTGAAAGTAAATCCAAAAGTTTTTTTGCATTCAAAACATTATTCTGCAAAAGGGCTTCTACAGAATAAATGTCTTTTTCACTGCGAACATGTTTATGCGCAGAAAAGTTTGCAACAACATCAAAACCGCCACGAGCTCGAAACATCTTTTCAAAAACAGGCTGAGCGTAGTTTATCGGATATGGTACATAGTCGTCTGGTACATACATTCCCTTTGTACTACGCAAGTCTCGGGTAAGTTCTGCCAGACCGTTTTCGTTTACATCAACTACTACAAGAGCTTTTGGATGAAACTGCAAGCAGGCTTTTATAAATGAACTGCCTATACTTCCAGCACCGCCAATTACAAGCATAGACTTATCTTTGATTGCTTTTGTTAATGCTGCAGAATTGTTCTGAATGTCTTTTGCAAAAAGACTTGAGTTACGCTCTGTGACATATTCCGAAATAAATTGTTCTATATTAATCATATAGATTTAACCCTCAACGAGTTTCATTGATGGAACAACACTTGTAATAGATCCCCTCTTCGCTCCTCTTTCTGTAAGGGTATCAACAACTGTGAAAGTACAGCATTCCAAAGGTGAATCTACATTAAAACCAGATTCATTAAATTTACTAGTAAAATTAGCTGTAAAAAAATATTTCCCAGGCTTTAGCACTCCTTTAGGAATAGTTATATCCCATGTATACTTTCCTTTGGGTAAATCTGCCTCATTTGATGATTCTTGCTCTGTCGAATCGAAAACTATGACCCAATCGTGAGATTCATTTTGAACACCGAACCATCCATACAGACCTGGAAGAGGCTTACGAGAAACACAATTCAACCTTATTGTTATCTCTGTTTGACTTTCAAAACTTGAAACATTATTTTCATACAAATCTAAGACATAAACAGACAATAGTTGGAATGCTTTGCTATCATCACTATCAAAAACCCTATATGAGGTTAAATCACTATTTCTTGAATCTGACAAATACGACTGTATACACTCCTCAATCTCCCCACTCTTTACTACCCTTCCCTTCTCCAGCACAATCCCCTTGTTGCACAAATTCTTCACTTGCGCCATATTATGACTCACAAACAAAACCGTCCGTCCCTCGCCTGCAGAAAGCTCATTCATCTTCCCAAGTGCTTTCTTCTGGAACGCAGCGTCTCCAACAGCAAGCACTTCATCGGCAATCAAAATGTCGCTGTCCAAATGCGCCGCAACAGCAAAAGCCAACCGCACGTACATTCCGCTGGAGTACCTTTTTACAGGAGTGTCGATATGTTCGCCTATTTCAGAGAACTCAATTATGTCGTTTACCTTCTTGTCAATCTCATCGTGCTTCATTCCAAGGATGGCGCCGTTCATGTAGATGTTCTCGCGCCCCGTCATCTCAGGGTGGAAGCCGGTTCCAACCTCAAGCAAGCTCGCGATTTTTCCGTTGATCTTTATGCTTCCTTCCGTCGGAATCGTTATCTGGCTCAAAAGCTTTAGTAGCGTTGACTTTCCGGCTCCGTTATGGCCGATGATTCCAACCCTGTCACCCTTTTTAATCTCAAAGTTCAGGTCCTTGAGTGCCCAGAACCCCTCAGCCGTGGAGTCATAGTTTGAACCGATTTTTGCGTGGGGATCTTCCTTGCCACGGACTCTAGCCCACCAGCTCTGTATGTCACGGAAGAGCGTCCCGTTGTTTATTACGCCGAGCTTGTAGTACTTTGAGAGGTTTTCTACTTTAATTGCGATGTCGTTTACCATAACCTTAATTATTATCCTATATCCTCAAGAAAACTTAAATAGCTGTTTTCAAAAACGCCTTCTCAAAATCAGATTGCCAAATAGCCACATTTTTTGGGGAATTCAAATTCCTCCTTGTCCAACGATTTCGAATTTGCTCAAAGTTTTTTTCATTGAAAACAAAGTAAGCAGAATCATGACAGCGGACATTCGAATCTAAAGTGCAGAATCAAAATTTGTTGACGTCTTTACAAAGCCATATAAAAGCTTGGATAATGTCGTTTTGCCACAGCCATTTTCACCTGTGAGTACAGTTATCCCGTTTAATTCAATTTTCGATTCTTACTTTACCCCACAAATTCTTTTCTGGGTATTATCACCCTGAACTGCTCGGCTTCCTTGTCATCTATCAGCCTCAAGCAAGGCTCTTCCTTCAATGCACGGCGGATTCCGGATCCGAGCCCGCGGTATTTCATAACCTTGGAGCTAAACGAGACAATCAGGCTGTTGCGGACAACCGCATTCCCGTACTTTATGTTCTCCACGGTAAGGCTGTTCGGAAGGGAGCCGGGACTCACAATCTCTATCCGGTCATCAAAAATCAGCAGGTTTATCGAGGCGTTTTTGGTGTAGTCCCTGTGGGTCAAGGCGTTCTGCAGCAGCTCCTCAAGTGCAATTTTTGACACCTCAAGAATTCCCGTCGAGT
>JAEEGH010019120.1_pt1 | contig 14398 bp, 15 predicted proteins | sample 9134181 | NCBI WGS metagenome assembly JAEEGH01 (sample SAMN16246544, study PRJNA631951) | gut metagenome | biome: gut microbiome; feature: rumen; material: DP-attached | host: Bos | place: Iran: Karaj | collected 2018-10 | reverse complement strand
ATTACGGGTACAGTATTCTATCTCAATAGTTTGCTGAGACATAATGGCCTTATCTATTACTTCTTCAATAGTCATTTATTCCAAGTAGGCTTCTTCCACTGGTAATTGTTGCTATTTGAACCACCATATCGCTCTTTCCGAACTTGATTCTTCACCCATTGCTGGTCACTCTTCGTAGAGACATTGAAAATTCCTGCAATCTTCGACTTGTCTTTACCTGCTTTGTAACGATCACGTAGTTCTTTGCGGATAAGAGCTACGTTACCACTCTTCTTATCCTTGAACTCTTCTATCAATTCATCAATTGGCAAATTCTTGATACGCTCCTCACGTTTACCAACCTTGTCCTTAAATAGAGTGTTAAAAACTGATTCCTTGAAAACTTTGTCATCTTTCAACCACCTACTATGATATAGAGACGTTAGTTCCTGCCTGGAAAGTCCACCCAGCATATCCACGCACTTTCTCAGCTCCGTATCATCCCATTTAGAATAATGAGACTTCTTCGCCTGTTGTAAAATGTACTCGTAATCTGTCATATATTCATTATTTTATAGGGTTAAAATGGTAATTCTTCTTCAAGACCGAAAGAATCTATCAGGCTTTTGACAGCTTTATTATCTGTACCCAATTCTTTCATACTAACAAGCTTTGAGGAAGATTTGATAGTATTCTTCCTCACACTTACAACACCTGTATCCTGATGATAGTCTAAAAGGATGTTGCCTAATGGTTTTAGATTATTCTTCTCCACAAAGATTTCCATCAGTCCATGTAAATCCCGGCCATGGTCATCTTGATATATGCGATAGTATTCAGGACGGTGTACCATCATTATAACATCTGCAAGTCCCTCAATGTAACTGGAGTTTGCCAAATCCATTAATTGGGGCTGTTTTCCTTCTATTCCTTCTCGATTCTCTACACCTCTGTTTAACATTGATCCTATAACAATTGGAATATCGAAAAAACATGCCAGTTGCTTCAACGAACACATAACCTTTGCTATTCTCTCTGAAGAAGTCTCGTCTTCATTTGCAAAATCTATCATTTGCAAACAGTCAATGAAAATGATTTTTGTTCCTTTTTCTCTGATGCAGTTACGTGCAGTTTCAGTTAATTCATTAGACGGCAAATCCAAACTATCATGGATAAACAGTGGTGCATCTAACAAAGCACCTACGTTTTTATCCAACCTTTCCCATTCATGAATCTCAAGAAACCCTTGAGACAGATGTGTTATTGGAATGTCGCAAAGGATGGCCAGAAGTCTTTGAACGTAATCTGTTTTCAAATGATTGGTTGAAAACATCAGCACGGGTAATCTACTCTCCAAAACGATGTCTATTATCATTGACAGCATAAACTCCTCTTTCCCCATGCAAGGCCTTCCCCCTATAACATACACTTTTCCATTTTCAAGACCACCTGTCAAGTCATCTATTGGCTTGAATCCAGTAGAGATTCCTGGCAAACTGGAATTTACAGCTTTTTCCTGAACTTCACATATGCAATCCTTCAACATCTCTCGCATACCGAAGTAGTTAATGTCACGCATCATTTCTTTCATACTCAAATTTATATACTGTGATATTGTCCTGCAAAAAAAATCAGTGGCAAAGATACGAACTTGTATCTCTGCCACCAAATGATTTCGCTCCACAAGGCTTGTGAAACAGTGTTTTTATTCCCAAACAACTAGATTACGGGGCAAGTCAATCTTCTTGGGCTCACCGCGTAATCCATTAATATAATAATGAGTGGCAATCCGATCGTCAAACTGCTCTACAAACCCACTTCTTATCCTAGCACACTTTTCGTTTATAGAATTTAGTAGAGGATTTGTAACATCTTCAATACTCTGTATAACTCTGTCACTCATTCCGTAGGGCTTTAGCTTGATGTAAATCTTGGTCAACTCCTCTCTATAATCAGGCAAACATTTGAAAGGAATCCCTTCGGGATGTTTCAGAAAAAGAAAATATATGGCTTTAACCAAGGGTTCCATTTTTATCTCTATATTGTTATAGTCTGGCAATATAATATGGAAATCCTTTGTGACAACAAGTTTGCTCAATTTTAATTCAGGCTTTACCAATTGCTCCAATGCCCATTGGCTAACTCCCAGCTTTCGCAACTGTAAGATGCGTTCTTCGACTTCTTTTATCAACTGCTTTGATTCTTTATCAAAGGACTCGTCAGCTCCAGCATTTTCTTTCCGTTTTTCCTTGGCAGTTTGATATGCGGGACCTGTTGGCTGGGGATAGTGATCAAATGTAGAGCACAATGACTTAATGAAATCTTTTTCATCAATATCATCTTCAGGATTAAAACCAACACATTCAAATAATGAACCTTTTGAATCTTCGCCTTGGTATCTCGCAAAACAAGGAGTAATATTCTTCCTGTTTTCTGGCACAAGCATGAAGTCAAGTAGTGTACTACTTTTGATGGTGATACTTGATAACGGCGACTTTTCCTTAAGATAAGGAGCAATATAGCCAATTGCTTGCTCTTCAAGTGAAATCTCCTTGATTAGATATGGTAAATAAACAAATTTTGATTTGAAATATTGGCTTTTATTAAGACATTCTTGGATATAGTCCAGATTGCGTCTAATAAGTGAATCTAACTTATCGTTATATTCATTCTCCACATAGATGATTTCACATGATGTAGGTTTAAAAGGAATATCCTTCAGTCTAAACGCAAATCGTTGAAAGTGATATTTCTTGGACTCCTCCCACTGCTTTTCACGTAGAGCCTTTTCTGCCTCCATTCTTTTCTTTTCCCGATGCTCCCTATACTTTATGTACGGCCATACTAGAGCAAGAAACACACACAAAGGAATAAAGAAAAGGCCCATTAGAGGTGTTTCCCATTCTTTTATCCCCTTTTTCCATTTATCACACGAAACCCATATCGCAGAAGCAAATGCTACAATATTGATGATAACAAGGATGGTTATGACAATATCCCCTATATTCATTTTACTCCCAAACAACTAAATCGCGAGGCAAGATAATCCTTTTCACTTCACCACGCTCTCCGGTTACGAAATAATTCTTTGCCAGTCCTTCATCGAATTCTTTGATGAAAGCAGAACGAATGCGAGCGCACTTCTCATTGATAGAGTTAAGTAAAGGATTAGTCACATCTTCAATACTTTGAATAGTCCGTTTACTCAACCCCATAGGCTTCAATCCTTTGTATATGTCAAGTAGTTCTTCTCTATAATCACTCAGCTCTTTGAAAATGATGCCATCCGGATGTTTTAAAAACAAGAGATATACTGCTTTTACAAGAGGCTCCATCTTTACCTCTATATCATTATAATCTGGCAACAACACTCTAAAATCTTTAGTAATCACAAGCCGGCTCAACTGTGCCTTTGTTTTAAACAGTCCTCTAAATGTCCATTCATTCATACCTTTGGCTCTTAGCTTTTGAACGCGGACATCCATATCTTCCAACAATGTCAGGCTCACAAACCTTTGATCTTCGTCTAAGGCTAGAATACAAGGGATGTGATCATTCTCCTTACACTCTGCTTTTAGGTTGTTGAACTCAGAGTACATCACGAATCGGCACTTGTTGTCATTAAGGCTATGAATCTCCACTAGTGCGTCATATGTCAAGCCATCACATGTGAAAGAAATCTGGCACTGAGCATTCCTAAGTTCATATGGAGTAGCCCAAGTGATTTTTTTATTCCCTAGTTCTGTTTTAACATATTGCTCTATGGCAGCGACAGCAGCAGCTTGTTCGTGGAGGGATGTCTGATGAACCACTCCAAAAGGCGATGAACCACCAAACTGTTTTAACCACCAGTAAGGCGAGGGTGTTACTTCTATCTCCTTAATTAGTCCATCCTCGATTTTCAATCGGTGCATCAAATCTTGATTTTCGCCATCAACAGTAACTATCGCAACAGCGCGGTCATCTGATCCATCAACGTCCGCCCTATAACTCCGCTTCGAGTACTTAAGTGAATCAAACACCTTCTTCATGAGTTCAAGGTATTCCTTCTTGCCATGAAGCGTTCTTTCTGGTACACCTCCTGTCCATATTACATTCTCGTCTAAGAATGGTTCAATATAAACCATATCAAGACGATGCCAGCATAAGCATATTAACTCTGCAGCTTGCCTATTTGATGACAATTTGCCAGGATTCTGCTCATTAGACGAATCCCTATGGAAGATATAGTCAAAAATATCCATATGCCACTTACTGTTTGTACTCGTTGTAATCTTTTGGTGCAAAATTACGAAAATTTTTCCAGATAATTATGCATTTATGATGAAAACAGTATCTCACAAGCCTTGTGAAACTATTATGATTTGTTTTTTTGCAATTAATTGATTATCTTTGCCCTCGATTTGAAACAGTTTAATTATGGCAACCCGTGAACAGATAAAGTCAATGAAGATTGATGAGAACATTTTCGAATTGGTCGAGGATACTGAGTTAGAATACCTTGTGCATTTTGCGGCTCCTTTCACAGGAGGAGATAAATGCTTAGTTCCCAAAGGTACGGTTTTTGCTCCGCATAGTCCTATGCGAGGCGATGCTCTGTATATGCATTTGGTTGAAGATAATAATGATGATTTACTAGAGAAGATGAGAGAGCAGGTTAAGACCAATTACGAGAATCTTTTCACTCGACTACAAGGATTCTCATTCTTTATCACGGAAGAGCAATTGCAAACGCTTCCGTTAAAGTTCCGAAGTGGCAGTGCTGAACGTTTGATAGAGATTATGTGTAAGTTACGATCACCGCTATACCCTATGTTCCCATAATGAATTACGATTATCTCTTGTACCCATACTCATTCCAATACCATTTTATGGTTTCTTCCAGTCCTTTGTAGAAGGTATAACTTGGTATATAGTCGAGGTATTTCTTGGCTTTCTCTATACTTGCCAATGAATGTGGTATATCTCCTGTCCTATTCGGGCCATAGATAGGGTTAATATTACCGATTTCAGGATTATATCGAATTAAAATGCCCTTTATGAAAGATACTAATTGGTTAATGGTAGTTCTTTCTCCACAAGCAGTATTATAAATCTGGTTAATTGCTTGTGGTTTTGAAGTGTTTAGAGCCAGCTCGTTCATATAAATGACATTGTCAATGTATGTAAAATCACGACTATTTGAACCATCGCCATTAATGCAGGGCTGTTTTAAACTCATAAATTGCTTAATAAAAAGAGGGATAACTGCCGCATACATACTGTTCGGGTCTTGCCTTCTTCCAAATACATTAAAGTATCTTAGCCCGATGAATTCCATATCGTATGTTTTTGCAAATACATCTGCATACAATTCATCTACTAACTTTGTTAGAGCGTATGGAGACATCGGTTTGCCAATATTGTCTTCGACCTTGGGAAGGTCTTTGCTGTCCCCGTAAGTAGAGCTGCTCGCAGCAAAAATGAAACGCTTTATCTTCAGATCTCTGGCAGCAACTAACATATTTAGAAAACCACCGATGTTTACATCATTGGTTGTTATGGGATCGTTAATACTCCTAGGAATGCTCCCCAAAGCGGCTTCATGTAAAATATAATCTACGCCGGAGGCAGCTTTAATACATGTCTCAAAACTACGAATATCACCCTCTATTAGTTGGAATGAATTAGGGCGATTCTCCATTAATGCGGCAATATTTTCCATATGGCCTGTAGAGAAATTGTCCAAACAAATGACATAATGTCCTTTGTTTACAAGGTATTCACATAGGTTGGAACCTATAAAACCTGCGCCGCCTGTTACTAATATCTTACTCATATTTTTACTATTTGCACATCAATATTTCTGTTTTCAATATCTATTATTAAGAAACCTTCCTGCCCCTTGTCAAGTTTGTATTTGGGGAAATCTTTATTAAATGCAAAACCCACAGATGGTGCAGAAACAAAAGTTTTACCATATTGTTTGTGTATCATATGATAGTGTATATGGCCATAGAGAATTAAAATAATGTTTTTGTAATGTTGGATGGTGTCATTAAATAACTCTCTATTTTTAAGGATCTTGTTGGTCATCCAGCCGCCTGGATCAATTGATGGATGATGCATAACAAGAATTGAAGGATTATCTTGTCCTGATATGTTATTGCTGAGATATTGGAAATCATTTTCGAATAGAACACCCCTTGAACGATTCATATTTGGACAGCTCTCATCTGGAGCAACAGTATTCAAAGGTACAAGTCGGATTCCGTTAATCGTTATAGGATTCTTAATGATACTTTTTGATGATTCAGCAAAGTCGAAGAAGGTCTCAATGTTATCGTGATTTCCTGGACACCATAAAACTGGTATAGATAACGAGTTTAACATGTCGTCAGCATATTGGTAGGTCAATAGATTCCCATCATCGGCTATATCTCCAGAAACAACGATACAATCAATATTGGGGATGCTGCCAATTGAATTAAGTGCTTTTACAAATTGCTTATATGTGTCCACTCCCCAGATTGGATGTTTGTCTGAGGTTAGATGCAAATCTGACATATGTATAATTCTCATGCTCATCTCACACGCTTATTTCCATGTCTAATTCTATTTCTTTACATATGGTCGAAATACCATTCATATTGAGTGCCATATGCGTCGATTTGTAGGTACTATTAGTAACTCCTTGCTCGAAAACATGTTTCATTTCCGAGATATTATCAATCTTACGAATGTCGTAATAACAGCCAAGTTTTTCTATGTTTCTTGTTTGTTCGTCATCTTCTTCATTGTTGAGTACGGACATGCTGAATACTGTTTTATTTCTCCCCTGCATACTTTCTAATAACGAATTGTATGCTCCGCTGCATATAACAAAATCTGCAGAAGCATGGAGCTTATACAGGAGGTTTGTCCATTTGATAATTCTCACATTCGCGTTTACACAATCTGGAATCTCTTTTAGCAAAGGACTATAATAACCTAAAACAATATCAAACTGGAAATCTTCAAATCTCTTATCTTGTGAGAGTTTAATACATTCCTTGATGAAAGAGGCCCCTTTTTTACCTCCACCATCAGAACATACCACCCATTTTTTATAAGAATCTCTATGCCATTCCAGTTTAGTTTGCTTTACTTCATTTTCAGAAACGGGATAAGTAACAAAGCCTGAGTATACCATCTTAGCTCTTATACTCATGGGGAGCCATAAGAATGAAGAAGGTGAGGTGACAAGAGAATCACTTGCTACAAATATTTTGTTATAATACCTTTCCAAATATATATTATTCCGTTCAGAGAAGACATCATTATGAGCCAAAGCGTCACCACCAATTTCACTCCTTAGTATAAAATACTTTTTGCATGAGAAACCGGTAATTATTGAAAACAACTCAAGTCTTTTCCCTAATGGAAGATAATCAGTAATAAAAGCATCAGGCTTATAGCTAAGCACAAGATTTCTTAAGCAGATGATCCTTTTCCCATTTACTTCAGCATTGGTTTTGCCTTTGTCTCGTTCTTCATAAAAATTGGGCAATAAATAGTAATCAATACCAGAATGTACTAATTCAGGGAGTGCCTTATGGCCAGAGACAACAAGCACATTGCATCTGTTAGAAAAACCAGATGCAATTTTAATGAGTCTCATCAGGTGTCCTAACCCTGTACCATCATACGCGAACAGCAAAACCTTCTTCTTTTCCATCCTCAGAGTGATAAGATTTTTTCTAATGCGATGTCATTACCACATTCAAACTTGTTATTAGCAAGTCCTCTTTCTATCATATTCAAGCAGAGATCCTTTAAATCATCTGACGTAATCTCTAAAGATGCAGGAACAATATTTGAATTTGAGAGGCAATTCATATTCTGTTTTTGTTCATCTTTCCTATAAGAACAACCAGAAACAAAAGATATAGCCGGGATTCCCAAATATACCAGTTCGCTTAATGTATTACGACCAGATCGTGTTATTATAAGGCAAGCATCTGAATAGTATTTAGATGAATCTAAAACCTGATTATATATAGATACGTTTTGCGGAATGGAATTCTCATTTATTGCGTCGTATATGTTCTGACTGGAACATACTATGTGCATTTTGTAGTCTGGGAGGATATTAGCGACTCTAACACAGAGTTCGCCAATTCTTATCGTGGACTCGAAGAACTGATGTCCGACGTTAACAGTCCCACCACCTAACAGACAGTATATGTTTTTCTTGGGATGGTTGACAATTCTGAATATCTCTTTTCTAATAATTGTTCCAACAGAGATGTAATTACCATATTGGGATGGTGGAATGATAGTCCGTAATCCATGGATGACAGCCAAATCCGCTAAAGAATAAAGGTTGTTGAAGAAATCCATCGCCTCTTTGTCATTGCTTGGATTATCAACATCAGCAGGATTAAGCAAGGCTATAACATTCAAATGTTTATGAGATATTTTTATGGATTGTACCATTAATGGTTCTCCGTCTACAATGACAGCATCCGGTCTGAACTCTTTTATAGTCCTATGGATATAGGCCCCCATCTTATTTGTAGGAAGAAGACCAATAGAACAATAGTCCATAGGAACTGTCTCTTGTAAATCGGCATAACCTTTTGATTCAAGGTATCGATTGCCTTGAAGATATGAAATAATCTTGATTTCACATCCATATTGCTCCTTTAGTGTTTCAAGTAGTGATACACCAGAAACAACTCTCCCAAGTCCAGGGAACCCCCTAAATATACCAAGAATCTTTTTCATTTCTCTAACGAAAGCATTTTATAAATGTCCGATATTGAATATCTTCTTAATTGCAACTTATCTATCGCCAATGAAGTTCCACCCTGTGAAACAGCAAAAGCATATTTATAATACTTCTCGACACAGAACTTTATAAATCTATTATAAGAGCCATATGGATATGCATAGGTTATAACATCACCAACGATATTCGACAACACCCGTTTTGATTCTGAGAGTTCATATTCGACCTCTTTGTCGCTAAGCTTCAATAGATTTCGATGAGTTACACCATGTGAGGCAATTTCCCACCCATTGTCTTTGAGTTTTATTATATCATCAAGGTCTAAATGCTGCCGTAGTGTAGCATCTTTATTGTTCCATTTGTTATCTTTTCCTATTAAATCTGTACAAACGTATACCGTAGCAGTATAGCCGTACTTAGCAAGCATTGGCATAGCCACAGATAACAGATTCTTGTATCCATCATCGAATGTACAAACAACATATCGTTTACGTTCTTCCTTAGTTTTACCCAAATAATCCCTCATAGAACATAATCCATAACCACCATCATGAATGAAATCCACGAACTGTTGGAAGACAGTTATGGGGGTTGTTATACTATCATGTAATTCACCACAGACATCATGCAGTCCAACTGCCAATATATTTTCAATCCCCAACTGCTTGGGAACAGATGTGTTGTATGATAAAAGACTATGCCATTTGCTAGCAACCAATTCCTTATTACATTCCCTTTCCAAAATAGTCCATGCCTGTTCATAGAATTCTTCTAGATCTGGTTTATTTATAAGCTGTATTAATTGGCCAGCCATTTTCTTGGGATTAAAAGAGTCAAAGAATAGCATCGGGAACTCTTTGTATAATTGCTCTGCGATAAATCCGGTGTTTGAACTGATGAACGCATGCCCTTTTTCTAATGCCTCTGTAATTGAATTAGGATGTCCTTCACAGACTGATGCCTGAATATAGAAGTCCCAATTTGACATTGTATTACTCAGTTCTTCTCGTGTTTTATAACTATGGAATACAACATTACTGCTTATCTCCAAATTATTGATAATAGCAATATAACTATCTCTTAAATCTGAATCAATATCTCCGACAAGCTCTAGAGTTATAGGAATATCGGCAATTGTTTTAAAATCTGATATCATGTATAAAAGATTACCGATTCCTTTTTTCTCGTTCAAGTGAGAAGCTGCACATCCAACAACTACCTTCTGGGAGAGATTAGGAAAGGAAATGGAATCCTTCTTTTGGCCCAATTCATTGGGGATGATGATCACTTTGCCGTTAGAACCAGGAGCAATACTCAGAACGTTATTTGCCATTTCTTGTGAAAGACAGACAATTTTGCTCGCTCTTCGACATGCTTCTATCGTATACCAGCTATCATCTACAGACCATTTAGTAATATTGATGTCACTTCCTCTAAAGTTCAGGATAAACCTCGCCCCTAATCGAACAGCCAAAAGAGAAGCATAATAGCCATTATATCTGCCACCAAAACCAATGACAACATCTACGTTATTATATTCGCGTTCATCTTCCTTTAACTTATATTCTTTTCGAATACCGTCTTCTGTAGCAGGGTTAATGCCTCCCCGGGCAGTAACAATAGGATATTCTGTGGAGAGGGATACTTGAACGTTATGCTCAGATGATAAAATGTTCATCAAACGAGTGCAAGATAGCGACATACCTCCGCCGTCATAGCCATATTCTGTTGTTATAATGAGGATGTTCATGATCTTTCTATCAAATATAATGTTTTACTTTTCTTGTTCTTTGGGTACTTATAAGTTATCCATGATTTAATAGAGCATTCAGGGTAACTATTACGAATATCATCCGAATTGAGCCTTATATGCAAAGGAAACTCATCGTCATCTATAGTGTATGAATCATCAATGACCTCTAATATGAAATATTGAGGATTGCCTGCAGATTCGTAAAATGAGCGTAATGAGTCAAGATATTCTGACTTATTATTTGTTTGATAGCCATAAGCACAATTTACAAGTATTAGTATATCGCAACTATATGCGTTCCCATTTGGATATTCTGAGGTGAAAATGATATTATCTCGATTAAAGAGGTCTTTAATCCGTTGTTTGGCCTTATCTGCCAAAAGGGAATCTTTCTCAAATGAGGTTATATTCCTATATCCCAAATAACACAGAATGGAAGTAATTGCGCCTAAGCCACACCCGATTTCAATAACACGGCTATTCTTATCTAAAGATTGGAGAATAGCATAAGTGGTTTCCCAATATTTGGGAAACACATCTTCGCAATACTGCTGGTTCCAAGGAGCTAGCAAATTGTCATCAGAATGGCTTTGATTATATGTCTTTAGCAATGATTGAAGTCTTTCCATAACGCATGAAATTGACCTAATACAAACTCTTTCCCTCTCTCTAATGCCAGGGGGGATGTACCTCCCTTCAATATACATGATTGTAGCGTCATCTCAGGCAGAACTCGAACTTCGCCATATTTTCTACAGCGTTCTATGTCTTTTGTAAAGCATGGAGAGTCAATATATAGGACAGTTATTCTATGGTTGCCGTTTTCTAATGTAAAACGAATGGCTCCAGTTCCTTTGTCAATTCGCTCAACAGCTTTTGCCTGAAGAAGAGGATATATTTTCTCTTTAAATCTATCGCTGCCAGTAAGACCAATCTGAGGAAGTAGCTTTAGAGGAAGTTCATTCTCCAATGCAAATTCAAGCACCTGGACAAACTTACTCATATCAAGACTTTGTATGACGCTATTTAATCCGATATTAATGCCTGAATCCTGTACCTTTTTTATCGTTTCTACAACCTTCATATAATTTCCTGATCCTGTGCTGTCTCGAAAATCAGCATCTGAAGCAAATGGGAATTGAATGTTGAATTTAACACGAGTTGATGATAATTCTTGAATCTGTGTATCGGTAATTAGTGACAGATTGGTAGCACATCCGATATCGCTTGCCGTATTATCATCTGCATATCGAATCATTCTTATAAGATCTTTATTTAAGAAAGGCTCACCCCCACTAAAGCATAATTCAGAAATGTCCTGGTCCTTAACGAAATCTATCAGTGTCTTGAAATTATCGAATGACATATGCCGTGAAGGAGAATCTTTTGATTGTCCCTCATTGTGGCAAAAACGACATCGATAATTACATCCGTTAGTCACAAGAAAACGTATCTTATCCCAATATATCTTACTCATGCTAAAATGATTTTTGCTCCATAAAAACGTTCCAATTCTTCCATTTTCTCTCCCTGCAGATCCTTCCCATCAGAATTATACATTTCATTAGGTAAAATCATCACATCATTTTTGTCTGGATGGAATTGCTCTCTGATGTCGCCATGGTTCAATAGACCAGCAACAGATACAGAGCCGCCGTACAAGTGATTTTCTATAAGATTTGTTTTCACATTCGGCATATCTTCAAATGCCTTTGTAAAATAGTCATATCCCGATAAAGGACAAATGAGATTGACAAATGTACCTTCTGGTAAATTACTGATAATCTTCTTTTGAGCATCGATTCTTTCATCAGCATCGATGAAATACTCATTATTACCACCTCTAAACGCATCCTTTAGGATAGGTACGGTAAAAACAACATCTGGATAGTTTTTCTTGATCCATTGAATACATTCCTCGTAATTGTCAATACTGGCCTGAGACAACTTCTTCAATCTAGATTGAGAAATGGCTGTATGTTCCATTCTTCTTACTAGAATTTGTCTGACCTTCCTATTTACACCTAATTCATATAGCAACTCCAGATCCTTCTTCACTTCATCCAAATTCCCTGTAAAAATCAGAGTACACTTATTTAGAGGGGCATGTTTTAAGAGATACATGGTTCTCTCTCTTTCTGAGCGTGGAATGATAGCCTCTCTCTGCTCCTGCATGGTTATCAGTGACAGATCAACCCCATAGTTGCTTATACTATTCAGGAAGTCCACTTTATCTTCACGAATATAGGCACCCGTGGTTACTGTTGTCACTTTTTTAGTTGGGAAGTGATTAGAGGTAATTTTAATAAAATCATATATTTTGGGGTGTAGGAAAGGATCTGTATGAGGAGCGACAAGAACTCCCGCACCAAGTCTGACGTAGTTGACATTGGAATTTACATACTGGAACCCCTTCAGTAAATCTTCCTCGTCTATTTGAGGAATCTTTGGATAATGCCCCAAATAGGAATCTGTATGTACCTTACAGAAGACACAGCCTATGCCACAATACTGGCTAAGTATTGGGATATTTCCAAATGTAGCGATTTCCATTCGGAATGCGTCAAACTGTTCTTGATTTAATCTCATGAAATAAGCTTTCTACAAACATACAGATCTTCTTTCTCATTTAGGCCATATAAGCCAAAGTCTTTATAATAATTGCAGACTTCTACTTCGAAGCCCGTTTCCCCGAGGAGTCGGATATAATCTTTATCATTATATATCCTTTCGTGGTATCCGTATCCATATGCAATTTCTCTTTCTTCTTTCGTTTGGACGTTGTCGTATTCTACAGTATTTACTATCTTAGTAACAGGAACTTGCAAAATGGCAATCCCATTATAGTTTAATATGCGGTAAAGCTCGTTCATGGCTTTTATATCATTTTTGATGTCACATATTACATGGTTGCAGATAATATAATCAAACTCGTTATTTTCAAATTTAGTACTACGAATATCCACATACCTGACATCTCCTATAAATTTCTGGTTTTGCAGGAAGGCATCACCAGCTATGTACTTGGAGGAAATAGATTGTAACCACTTCTGTAGATTTGGTTCTGGAGCAATATGCAATATACTGGCTTGTCGGAGTTTTTCTGTCCGAACTATATCTTTCAAGAATAAAAATACAAGCCTCTCCTTGTCTGTTGATTCGCATTTAGGGCATCTGGCCGCTCTTCTTCCCGCCCCAATAACTTGTAGTTGTTGGAGAATAGGGAATCTGTCAGCTCCCATCAGTTCTAAAGGGCCCTCATATCCGCAGAATGGACAAACGAAAGGAATAAAATTACTCATAGACCAAGCACTTAAGAGTTAATATACAGAATAATTCTGTCCGTCGTTACAGTGGGAACATAAACCAATTCTTTTGTTCTCTAACAAAGCCAATCGGTAATCATTGTACGATTTGGCATTCCATGAGTCAATAAGAGAATCCCTCATTACGTTTCCGAAACAGGTGTCATACATAAAATCGTCACAGCACAAAAGGATGTCACCATTATACGCAATTGTCAACTTGCGGAAGGGATAATTGCAGAAGCCGAATTCTTCTTTCTTATATTCCTGGGGGATATTACCAGCATAATTCGGCAACTTTTCATCAAAGCTACGTTTCTTGAAATAAACTTTAGGGTTATTCCCATAGGCTTTATGGATCGTCTCAATATTTGGTGACCACTTCTCGGGATTTTTGTCTCTGTCTCCTCTGTAATCATTAATATTGATATTGTCAAGACCTAATGAGAAGAGTTTATCTAATTGTTCTACTGTCAACAAACGACCATTAGTAGTTATATCAATAAACAAACGCTGGGATTACCTTTGGCCTACTTAATCATATCTTCCAGCCTTTCTTCTAATAGGGGTTCATTTGATAGCATTAGGGCGACTCTTCCATTATAGCCC
>JAEEGH010019119.1_pt1 | contig 14398 bp, 12 predicted proteins | sample 9134181 | NCBI WGS metagenome assembly JAEEGH01 (sample SAMN16246544, study PRJNA631951) | gut metagenome | biome: gut microbiome; feature: rumen; material: DP-attached | host: Bos | place: Iran: Karaj | collected 2018-10 | reverse complement strand
ATATGATCAGCTACTAAAGCTGCGTTTTCTATCTCATTGTCTATAGCACTACGCTCATCTTTTGTCACATCTTCTGATATATCAAGATATGCATCATAATGGGTGACTTCTACAAACTGCTTATCTATTACTGTATATAAAGAGTCATATAATCCAAGGCCTACTACCAGAAGCGATGTACAGCCTGCTATGCCTATTACTGTCATCCAGAATCTCTGCTTATATCTAAACAGATTTCTGCAGGATACTTTTGAAGAGAACTTAAGCCGGTTCCATATAAAGCCTATTTTTTCAAGAAATACTCGCTTTCCGGCCTTGGGCGCGCGAGGTCTCATAAGCTTGGCAGGACGTGCCTGCAGCTCTACGCGGCTTGCAAGATAGGCAGTACCAGTGACAGCTACTACAGCTATACCTACAGACATGATATAGATATCGGGCTGTGCTATGAGCTTTCGATCAGGAAGTGTATACTGCCCATTACATGCAGTAAAGCATAGCACAGGAAGAAGGGTGCATCCCCAGATAAGTCCTATAATTCCGCCTGTAAAACTTGCAAGGAAAGCATAGCCTATATATTTGATAGAGATCATGCTATAGCCATATCCAAGTGCCTTAAGTGTTCCTATCTCGCCTCTGTGATCTTCTACCATTCTGGTCATGGACGTAAGACATGACAGGGCTGCTACAAGATAGAATATAACAGGAAATACCTTAGCAAGATCCCCCATCTTCTCAGCATCCTGTTTGAAGTTCATATATCCTGTGTTGCCGCTTCTTGAAAGGACGTAGGATTTACCTGTGTCCATGTCATCTATGTCTTTTTGAGCATCGTCTATCCTGGTCTGTCCATCTTCTATTTCTGTTCTGGCATCTGCAATCTTTGCTTTGGCATCATCTACCTCTTCCTGAGCATCTGCCAGCTCTTTATACGATTCATCAAGCTGTTCCTGCACATCCGGCATCTCATAGGGCGATTCATCGATCATCTTCTGAGTGGCATCAAGTTCTTTTAGTCCGTCATCTATTTTACTCTGTGCATCGTCAATCTGAGCCTGGGCTTCATCAAGCTTGGCTCTTCCATCATCAATTTTGGCCTGGCTGTCATCAAGTATACTCTGACTCTTATCATGCAGATATTCATACCGGGACTCTACAAGACCATCCGCAAAGCTTTCCATCTTCTTGGCAAAATCTTTGGTATAGTCTTCATATTCGGAAGTATAAGCTTCCATATCAGCTGTCTTATCCAGCATCAGATATATAGCTGTATAGTAATCCCAGTCATATTCTGTCTCCGGTACATATATGAAAGCTGCAATAGTACCTGTACCGATGTTGGATGTACCTCTGTCAACAGATACAAATAAAGGACTGTCCGCTATACCTACTATAGTATAGGTATAGTCATTAAGCTTGGTAGAAGCCACCTCAATATCTGTATCTACCTGTGAATCAACTTCTGTATCAAAATCCGTGTTTATAGTATTATCATCTTCTGTATCAGCTGTATTATCATTTTCTGTATCAGCAGTTTTATCATCTATATCTGCATTATTATCATTTTCTGAATCTGCAGATTTTGCTTCATCCTTGTTTGTATCTTCGCTTTCGTCTGTCTCTATGGATTCTGTATTGCTATTTTCTGATACACTACCATTTTTATCTTTTTCACCAGATGATATTTCAGGATCGTCTTTTGCAGTATCTGCATTATCATTCACAGATTCTGTGACTTCATCATCCTCATCATCCTTATCAGGATCAGTCAGCGTGATGACATCTCCAACCTTAAGGCCCATCTCATCTACAAGTAAACTGTCTATTACGCACTCGCCATTCTTGGTTGCATACCTTCCCTCTTTTAGATACAGGAGGTTGATATCACCGGGATTTGAAAAAACAGATACTACAAGATTCCCAAGCAGAAGGTCTACCTGTCTTGAGCCTTCTGCATATGCAACACCTTCATACGAAGACACCTTTAAAAGGTCTTCTTCCATAAAGCCAAGGGTAGAAAGCATACGAATATCCATAAGCTTCCTGTCCTTATAATATCTTGACGCAGTATACTTCATGTCAGGTGATGTAGTACGAAGACCTGACAGGAAAGCTGCCGCCAGCATTACCAGAAGGAGCAGTGATAAGAACCTTTTTATTGACTTTCTAATCTCTCTAAATGCATCAGTTATAATTACCATTCAATATCCTCTATATCTGTAGGATGCAGATTATCATCAATTCTATCAGCCTTACCGTTTCTAATGTGTATGACACGATCAGCCATAGGGCATATAGCAAGGTTGTGCGTTATGACAACTACAGTGATCCCCTGCTTTCTTGCCATATCCTGAAGGATCTTAAGTACCTGCTTGCCGGTCACATAGTCAAGGGCACCAGTAGGCTCATCGCATAGAAGTATCTTAGGATTCTTGGCAAGAGCTCTGGCTATGGCAACTCTTTGCTGTTCACCACCTGATAGCTGCGCCGGGAAGTTGTTGACACGGTGTGAAAGCCCCACTCTTTCGAGAGCTTCAAGGGCGTCCATAGGCTCTTTACAGATCTGGGAAGCAAGCTCCACATTTTCCTTGGCTGTCAGATTCTGTATCAGGTTATAGAACTGGAATACAAATCCTATATCATATCGTCTGTACATAGTAAGCTGACGCCTGTTAAAGCCGCTGACAAGGACATCATCCACGATGATAGTCCCTGACGTACATACATCCATTCCTCCTAGCATATTTAGAACTGTAGTCTTGCCGGCTCCGGAAGGTCCCACTATGATAGTGAACTTACCCTTATCTATGGTAAAAGATGCTCCGTCTACTGCTTTGATCGGCACTTCACCCATGTTGTACTGCTTTACAACATTGTCAAATGTGATATAACTACTATCCATATCTCATAACCTCTTTTATACTTAGCAAGTTATCTGTTGTACAATCATCCTTATCATTTTTCGGCTTATTTGAAGGATTTTATAAGAGTCTGTCGGGAATATACCCTGCTTCTGACAATGAATCGTTCCCTCCCTTTTTACATATAAATCTACCGACTCATAAAGCGTTTTTTTAGACTATATAAATTTTGATATAAATTTCCTTTATAATGGACTGTTTTTATGCAACTATACAAAATATTAATTTTGTAGTTATTAATGACTTATTTCATGGTATTATTGTCGTGGCAAAAAAGTTTGACCGAACGTTCAAACTATAATTTTAAACATGGCAATAAAATCCCTATTTTATTACAGAAAGAGGCATGCATGGGTGGTTTTTTCGGATTAGCATCTCACGAGGATGCAGTTTTTGATCTATTCTATGGAACTGATTATCATTCACATTTGGGAACAAGACGCGCAGGTCTGGCGGTATACGACAGTGAAAAGGGTTTTGACCGCGCTATCCACAACATTGAATCTTCAAACTTCCGTCCTAAATTCGACAAAGATATCCTTCACATGAAAGGAAATATCGGAATAGGCTGTATTTCAGACTTTGAGCCTCAGCCTCTTATCGTTCGCTCTCATCATGGCACATATGCTATCACTACAGTCGGCAGGATCAATAATGTTGACGAGCTTACAGATAAGCTCTTCGAGAATAACCGTTCTCACTTCCTTGAGATGAGCGGCGGAGATGTAAATCCAACTGAGCTTGTAGCTTCTCTTATCAATCAGCAGGAGACCATAGTAGACGGTATCCGCTTTGCTCAGGATCATATCAAGGGTTCTATGACACTTCTTGTTATGACCAAAGACGGAATCTATGCAGCCCGCGACAAGTTCGGCCGTACTCCTGTAGAGATCGGCCATAAAGAAGGCGCATACTGTGCTTGTTTTGAAAGCTTCTCATATCTTAACCTTGGATATGAACCTTATAAAGAACTAGGACCCGGAGAGATCGTATTCCTTACTGCTGACGGAGTAGAGACACTCTCAGCTCCCCGCAAAGAGATGAAGATCTGCACATTCCTCTGGATCTATTATGGTTTCCCTGCAGCATCCTATGAAGGGCTCAACGTAGAGCAGGCAAGATATAACTGCGGTTTCAAACTTGCTGACAGAGATATCCAGCGAAGGAACGTATATCCTGATCTTATCGCCGGCGTTCCGGATTCCGGAGTTGCACATGCGATCGGATACTCTAACAGATCAGGTATCCCATATGCAAGACCATTTGTTAAGTACACACCTACATGGCCCAGATCCTTTATGCCTACTATCCAGTCAAGGCGTAATCTTATTGCCAAGATGAAGCTGATCCCTATAGAGGACCTTATCAAAGATAAAAAACTCCTCCTTATCGATGATTCTATCGTTAGAGGAACACAGCTACGAGAGACTACAGAATATCTGTATGACAAGGGAGCTAAAGAAGTACACATCCGTCCCGCATGCCCTCCGCTTGTATTCGGATGTCCTTATATAAGCTTCTCCAGATCCAACTCAGACAGAGAGCTTATCACAAGACGAGTTATTGAACAGCTTGAAGGCAATCCTAATCCTTCAAGAGAAACTCTTGATAAATATACAGATCCGGATTCAGAGCAGTACGCAGCAATGCTTGAAGAGATCAGAAAGCAGCTCAACTTCACTTCTCTTCACTATCACAGACTTGACGATATGATCGAAGGTATCGGTATAGAGTCCTGCAAACTCTGCACATACTGCTGGAACGGCAAAGGCTAAATAATAACTAAACTTCCCACTTGGATGGTGCAGTATCACCAAATGGGAAGCTTGAGATAATAATAAAAAAGTGCCTTCGGCACTTCAACTCCCCTGCCCCTCACTCATGAGGGGTGGGGTTGTTTTTTGCCTCAACTCTTTCATAATAATCTTATGAACAGAAACACCTTACAAACTCTATTCATTGATCATTATGAAGAAATCCAATATACTCTCCATCCACGTTCATCCGTCATGGAAAACATAGATAAGATGATAAATTGTGGTGATCCCGCTTTTGGTGGTGCCATGTATGGCTGCCCCGGCTGCGGAAATCTTAAATTTGTTCCTTTTCGTTGCCATTCTAGGTTCTGTCCCTCATGTGGAGCCAAATATTCTATTGAGCGTGCTCAGGCAATGTCCTTCAAGCTTATTAACTGCAAGCATCGTCACTGTGTCTTCACCATTTCAGAAAATCTTCGTCATTACTTTTTAGAAGACCGTAATCTTCTTAATTGTCTTTTTGATGCTGCCAGCAGTGTTATTCAACGTATGTTCTTTAAGATGAATAAGAGTGCTAACTTCACTCCGGGATATATCCTTGTTCTTCATACGTTTGGAAGATCCCTTCAATGGAATCCTCATATACACTGCCTACTTTCAGAAGGAGGCATAGGTGACAATGGCTTTTGGCGCAATGTCCATCACTTCAACTACACTTACATGCGTCAGGCTTTCCGGACAGCTCTTCTTAACTTAATGGAAAAAAGAATCACTGATCCGCGTAGGAAATCCCAGTTCAAGAAAGATAAAGCCGCATCTTATGGCAACCAGAAAAATGGTTTCTATATCTATGCCAAGCCAAACCTTGCTAATCCCCAAACTGTTGCAAAATACATCGGCCGCTATCTTGGCAGGCCGGTAATCGCTCTGTCAAGAATCGATGGCTACGACAGTAAAAACGATACTGTTACATTTCACTATAACCGCCACGAAGATGATGTGCTTGTAACTGAAACCCATTCTTCCATTAACTTCATAAAAATGCTTATTCAACATATACCTGAAAAGGACTTCAAAATGATCAGGTATTATGGAGTTTATGCCCGTCACAGGGAGTCAGACAAAAAACTCAACCGGCTTATACATCCTTCGAAGCACAAGTTCCTAAAATCCTTCAATAAATGGAGAGCAGGTATTCTTGCTGCTTTTGGTTATGACACACTTAAATGTCCGCGTTGCGATACAATTATGCTATTTCTAGAGCTGTACTATGCTCATAAACGTGTTTCTCTCGAAGACTTATACGAAAAGGCCATGGGAAAATGCCGTCCCAAAAGCAGAGCGCCAGCCCCCGAAGCATCCTATAGCATAAGTAAAGTTTCACAGCCTGCTGCAGCATGTTAAAATCATGCTACAGGAGGATAAGTCATGACAGAAAAAGAACTTGCTGCAAAGCTTAGAGAGAAATACACTCAAAATCCGCCAGAAGGCATGTCGGCGGATGAAATCCAGGACATGAATGATGAAGATATCCTTGATATGGATTACTTCATGCACGAAGATGATGATTTCTATGATGAGGTAGATTGAGATTTTCCTTCTCAAAATACCTCCGCTTTGCGTGGCCCGGTCTTGTCCGGGCCTTTAATTCAAGGTTGCGCCGTTAAGGCGCAATTTCCTATTAAATAAAAAAGCTTTCTTACTATTTTGATCATCAGTAAGAAAGCTTTTTTGTATTCATTTTGTTAAACATATCGTATATATCATCCTGATATAAATTATAAAAATAATATATACGATATTCTTTTTGTTTTTCCTTATCTAACTTCTTATCGATTCAGCGTCTGTCAAGTCGCATGATACAAAGGAAGCTTCTTGAGCTCTTCGATACTTACAGGCTTGGAATAGTAATAACCCTGGAAAGAATCTGCAGGGAACTTATCTCTTACAAAGCCAAGCATCTCAGCATTCTCGATACCTGTAAGTGCAACATGTACATTCATGTTGTGTGCAAAGCCTGACATAGCTTCTACTATGTACTGGTTTACAAGGTTCTTGTCTATATCTCTAAGGAATCTTCTGTCAATCTTGATAAGGTCTATAGGAAGAAGTCTTAGAAGATCAAGTGAGCTAAAGTCTTCCACGTCAAGAGCTATCTGGCTTCCAAGTGACTTCATAAAGTCTACCTGACTCTTAAGATGTTCTCTACTCATATCACGGCAACGCTTAGTAAGTTCAAGCGTAAGATTCTTAACCGGGAATCTGGTACGTCGCAGCAGTTCCATAAGAGAAGTTCTGAACTCGCTTCGTTCAAGCTGCATGAATGTAAGATTTATATTGAGCATGAAATCAGGGAATACTGCTACTATTCCACGAGTTTCATTAAATGCCTGCTCCAGGATCCAGTTACCAAGCTCAAAGAATACACTGTCATTCTCTAAAAGAGGTATAAATGTATCAGGCATTACCTCGCCATATTTCTCACTCTTCCATCTGATAAGAACCTCTGCACCTATCATATGATTATCTTTGGAAGATACTATAGGCTGGTACACAAGATAGAAGCCTTCACATCTGTTCATGATATCTGCACGTATTGCATCAAGGAGCTCTATACGTCTTGCATTCTGTTCCTGATGTTCATTGTGATATACTACAAGTCCGCCATGATTCATATCCTTGGATACATCCAAAGCATACTTGGCACTTGTATATATAGTATGCTCATCAAGAGCAAAGTTCTCAACAACGACTATACCACCTGCAATACTTACAGGGACTCTTGTGCCGGCAACGTAGAACGCAGTCTTAAGCTGCTCACGCATCCTCGAATACAGACGTCTTACTTCATCAAGAGACAGCGAACCTGTTATAGCTACAAGGCTCGTTCCATCACCTCTGTATATCTTGCCATCACTCTTAACAAGATTAGAAAAAAGATCTGCCTGTGCTCTTAGAAGCTGATTACCAAAAGAATAACCGTATGTACGGTTAATATCATCAAATCTTATTGTATCAATTACAAGAACAACAGATTTCTGCTTGCGATCACGTCTTTGACGAAGTTCATTGAACAGCTGATACAGATTGTCTGTATCTGTGATCGGATCTCTGTTTGAAACTATTCCGTGATTGGTAATAAAGAATGCAAGATAAGCAGGTCTACCCGAATAATCCTTTATGATAGTTCCTTTGCTGGAGCAGGCTACGTACTCACCATTCTTGTCCATAGCTCTATACTCCATAGGAGCTTCCTGATTGATACCTGCTATCATGGCGGTTATACGCTGTTCATAATTCTTACGGTCATCAGGATGGATACGTTTATGCCAGTCATCGTCGGCATTCTCTATATATTCTCCTGACAGTCCGAAAAATTCTACCGCATTGGTTGACCATCTTGCATAGTGATTAAAGATATCATACACAACTGCGTATCGGCTCTTAGATACAACTACAAAAGTATCAAATATCCTACTTATTGTGTCATTAAGTCCGGTCCTAGGCATATTTCCTCCCTATACGGCTAATATCACTCTCCCCAGCCGTACATAAAACTAGATAATATTTTGAATCTGATATTAAAAATAGTATCGCATTTATATTTTATGTCATTACTGACAAAAATGCCATTATTTTAGATAATTTCGTTAAATTTCTACATTTTGCCCTATATTATATACAAGATTCCGTCACCGTTCCCATATTATAGTAATCTTTACTTTTACTATATTTTCGCTTATTATAAGAAAAAACCACAAAATAACAGGAGGTGTACAATGGCAGATCCAATCATGGAATCAAGTCCATCTCTTACAGCCAAAGGCAATCTAGTATTCAAGGAGACTACGCGTCTGCGCTTTTTTGGAATTCCGTGGCCTTTCACACATTATCAGATCTATGAGAATGACCTTGTAGTCATTAAGGGACTTCTCAATCTCGACGAAGATGACTGCTATCTTTACAAGATAGCTGATGTTAATATCAAGCGTACTCTAGGTCAGAGGATTTTCGGTCTTTCTACTATAACCTGCTTTGTAGCTTCAGATGCTTCAGGTGACAAGATCGAGCTTAAGAATATCAAGCATGGCAAAGAGATCAAGGACTTCCTTCTATCTCAGTCAGAAGCCTGCAGACTTCGCAGAAGAACTGTAGCAACCCAGAACTTAAGTTACCATGATGGTCATCATCATATGGATGAATATCCCGGAATGGATCACGGCGTTGATCTAAACCATGACGGAATCCCTGATGATCTCCAGCACTGATGTTTTTTATGCTTATACACTAGCAAAGGCAATGGTCTTTTCATTAATCAAAAGACCACTGCCTTTTTATTTACTAACTTAGATTTACTGACATAAATCTACTGTCATAGACTTACTATGTTAGACCTTGTCATCTGCCAAGCATACACGTATCTTATGCTAATTCTTCGAAGATACTGTACTTACAGAGACAACATCTATATCCTTGTTGCTATAAATACAGCTTCTCTTTGAGCTTCTTCATCATCCGGATACAATGACAGATAGGTACTCATAAGAGAATTGGCTGTTTCAAAATCTCCGGTATACTCATATGCTGTTATCTCATTTCGAAGAAGCGCCTTGTTCTCATTGGGATCATTAAGTGCAAGACCTGTCTCAAAATCATTAATAGCCATGCTGTAATAACTTATATCATTGTAAGATACAGCCATCTGCATCTCACACAGTCCCAACCTGTTGTATATCTCAGCATGCTCGCCATTTTCCTCAAGGTATGATTTATATACACTTATTGCATAGTTATAATCACCTTGTTTCTCACCGGTCTGACCAAGGAGCAGGATGATAGGTGATTTGTCCATCTCGCTCTTTTCATTCCTGGCAAGCTCCAGATAGTTCTGAGCCTGAGCGTTATTGCCAAGATAGAAAGCTATCTGTCCCAGTTCATAGTTGGTCATATGGTTCTGATCCCTTACGCCTTCAAGGATTTCTATGCCCTCATCTTCATACCCGTTGTCTGCAAGGAGCTGATAGATCTCTATGATCCTGTCATATCCCTTAGGATCCAGCTTCATAACAGTCTGGAAGTCCGTCATTGCAAGATCATGATCTCCCTGTTCCAGATAGCAGACGCCTCGCATGTATATAGCATTCTTATCATTCTTTCGAAGATTCAGTATCGCATTATATACACTAATAGCATCACTGTAATCATCATTAAGATAATATGCCTTGGCAAGATAGAAGTTGGTATCAAAGTCTACATCATGAATTATGCCATTGCCTGAGGATAGAGCTGTTTTGAAGTACTCTATAGCACTATAATAATCGCCCTGCTCCAAAGAGCATATGCCAAGAGCCCTACAGCAGTCATGCTCGCTTGCACCCTGTGAAAGAGCCTTTTCAAGCGTCTCTTTAGCTTTCTGATACTCATGATCCTGAATATATTTGATTCCGGAATCAAGAAGATTATCTGTTTGTGATGATGAGCATCCACTTAGCATCATCACCATTGTAAGAGCCATAGCAATAAGCGCTTTATCTCGTCCCCTCATTCTGAGTATCCCCCGGTTCTTAATTGACATATATCATAGAATAATTTATTTAAGATAAGCAATTATCTCAACTTCGCACAGTACATTCTTAGGAAGCTGCTTGACAGCAACACAGCTTCTTGCAGGCTTACCTGTAAAGTATTTCTCATATACTCCGTTGAACTTGGCAAAGTCGCCCATATCTGCAAGGAAGCATGTTGTCTTAACTACATGCTCATAATCTGTTCCTGCTGCCTTTAATATCTCTCCGATATTGCGGCATACAAGATCAGTCTGCTCTTCGATATCAGCTCCTTCAATCTCACCTGTTGCAGGATTGATCGGAATCTGACCTGATGCATAAAGGAAATCGCCCGCGATTATACCCTGTGAATATGGTCCGATAGCTGCCGGAGCCTTGTCTGTAGATACTTTTTTCATAATAACATCCTCCTTAGATATAGATTAAAAAAAATACTTATAGTACAAATAATAATACTTATACTAAATACACATAATCCAAAGCGTTTTTTAAAAAACAGATTTGTTTTCCTGTTCTTCAAATACCGCTGTAACGTAGAAGCCTCTGGCATTCTCTTCTACTTTAGTGACCTTACCTTCTCTTGCAAGCATCCTTTGATTAAAAGGATAATTGCCACTCATAGCAAGAGACGGATCAATTGTATAATAATAATTACTCGGAAGGACTCCCTCTGTGACCGTGATGGTATCGCCTTCTTTCAAAAGGCCGGGGCGCTCCATCTTAAATTCCATAACTCGTTCCATAATCTATAATCACTCTTCTAAGTTATTGATCTCTGCAATCTTGGTCTCTGCATTATTAGCATACTTGGTATCCGGGAACAGTGACATGACTTCATTATATGCTTTCTTGGCCTTGTCATAATCGCCGTTTTCATAATATGCACTTCCAAGGAAGTACAGAGCAGGCTCATTGGTATTGTCATAGCCATAAGATTTGGCAAGATCTGTTATCGCGCTGTCATAGTCCTGTGAAGTATATGCTTTATAACCAAGCTTATAATAATAATCGCTAAGTGTAGGTCCTACCAGTTCCATCATAGTGCCATACAAAGCAGAAAACTCTTCAGATGCTGATTCACTTATCTTGTCCATATTAACAAGATCCATATGTTGAGCTATACTCTTTGTATCATTTGGCGTCTGAATGTATACATCAACTGCTGCCATCAGCTCATTCATAGCTTCAACTGTAACATCGTTCTCTGAATAAGACTCTATTGTCGCCTGAAGGTCTGCTATCTGGTCATTCAGATCATTTACAGTATTCTGATTCTCCTGAAGAAGCGATGACTTAAGGTCGCCTTCTTCGCTTATAGCAGCAATCCTTGCGCTTGCCTCATCATTGATATCCTGTATCTTGGCAGGAAGCACGAGGAATATTGCTGCAAGAAGTCCCAGTACTATACCTATAAACACACTTATAAGAGATACTGTTCCTTTAGGCTGCATACTATGTACAGGCTGGATGATAGTATCATTACCGCTTCTATACTCGATAACATCACCTGTTTCGGATCTCTCCTTGACAGTCTTATCATCGTCATCATCAGGAGACAGCATCTTCTCTGCTTCCTGAAGATAAAACCTGGTCTTAGTGCTTCCGTTATCTATTCGAAGAGCTCTTGTAAGCTCTTTTTTGGCCTTGGAATATGAACCGTTGTTAAGATACAAAAGTCCAAGTAGCTGATGAGCTGCAAGGAAATTCGGATTGGACTGCAGTATCTTTTTGAGCTGGATAACTGCAACATCAAGGCTTCCTTCTTCGCAGTACCTGAGTGCTACATTATATTTTCTTACAGACTGGTTTACAACATCCAGATGAGTAGGATTGTTGCGAAGCTCTTCCATATAGTCATCTGCATGATTGTCTGATGTCTGAAGGTTCTTACTTATGACCCATTCACACAGAGCCGGAACGACTTCGCCAACTTCATAATAGACAAGGCCCAGAAGGTTTCTGGCCTCGATATTATTTTTATTAAGTTTTATACTGTGCTGAAGAGAGTTAATAGCACCGGAAAGATTTCTGACTGTAGCCTTCTGAAGGCCGTCATTATAATATACATTGGAAAGGCTTATAACCTTTTTGTACAAGGCTACATTTTCACCACATTCCGGGCAGAACTCGCTCTCAGTTAGAGTACTTCCGCATCTGTAGCAAATCATATATTGCCTCGCCCATTTTTGGATTTTTTGGGAGCATTTTCAGCTTCTTTCATCATCCTTACAAGAATATCCGCCATATCATCAAGATCCTGATTATGTATCAGTTCTTCAGCATCTTCTATTTCAAGGCTTGGGCGGAATTTTTTGAGTTCTTCTTCGAAATTAATCATATGTCTCCCTGAGCTGACCGGCCAAATATAATGAACCGGCCGCAAAGATCAAATCGTCTTGTGTTCTAATTGAATCTATATATGCGGTAGCTTCTGATACGCTATCATAAAATGATACATTGTCATAATCTTTAAATGCATCTGTAAGTTTATCAAGTTCCAAAGATCTTGATGTCTTAAGACAAGTCACCGCGATAATGTCAAATATCCTGCTATCACCGATCATGGAAGCCATCAGCTTGTACTGTTTGTCTGAAACAGCTCCAAACAGTAGAATCTTGCGACCTTTCGTGTCTATATCCCTTGCACTTGCAAGAAAAGCTTCCATTCCATCTGTATTATGCGCTCCATCTACTATAAATCCCGGTCTTATCTCTTCCATGCGGCATGGCCACATAGCACCAGATAATCCCATCCTTATATCATCATAAGATACCAAAGCCCCTGTATTCTTGAGTTCTTCGATACAACTTATGGCAAGTGCACTGTTCTGAGTCTGATATATTGCACTTGTATGAAGGCATAATCCAACATAATTATAATACTCAGAATCATAGCAAAAATCAACGTACTTATTGCCCTCATCATCCTTGCAAAGCTTGACGTTTTTTATGCTTTCTTCTGAAATCATATGGGTTCTGGCACCTTTTTGCATGGCGTTTTCACGGATTACTTGTGTGCTCTCAGGTCTTTTGTCAAAAAAGATAACCGGTACGTCTGGTTTGATAATCCCGGCCTTGTGAGCTGCTATCTTCCCATAAGTATCTCCAAGATACTGCATATGGTCCATGCCGATCTCAGTAATCACACATACTACAGGCTTATCTATAGTATTTGTAACATCCAAAAGCCCGCCAAGGCCTGTTTCAAGCACCAGATAGTCTACCGGATGATCCGTATATACTATCATCGCCATAAAGAAAAGATATTCAAAATATGATGGAAAAAAGAAACCAGCATCATCTTCATCTATTTTATCTGTCTTTTTTGGGGGATCTGCCTTATTTATCGGATCTGTCTCATTTATTGAATACGTGTGATCTTTTTGCTTATTGTATCTCTCTATAATGTCAAGGATTTTGCAAAAAGCATCTCTAAACACATCTTCGGATATATCTGATCCATCTATTTTGAACCTCTCCGTAATATCTACAAGATGAGGAGAAGTGAACATTCCTATATGATAACCACTATGCAACAGTATCGATGATACATAATTGCATACGGAGCCCTTGCCATTGGTTCCTGCAACATGGATGATCTTCATATCCTTGTCAGGACTTTTCATATATTCAAGAAAAGCTTTGTTTTCAGAAATAGTATGCTTGACTGTGCAGTAAGGCAGGCTATTTAGAAACTCCTCACACGCTGCAAGAGTCAGTTTGTTTTGTTTTTGTATGTTTTTTATATTAATAATATTCTGTTTGAGATCATTTGTATTGTAAGTCATATATTCCATTGCCTGCTTTGATATGATGTGCTGACTCATTCATCTTTAAGCTTATGCCGTGAGCAAGCGAGTCCTCTATAAATATATATCCGCAGGCACTATATTTTTACCTGCGGATATACCGTTTTTTCTGTAATGATGTAAGACCGTATCGTTATTATGATCTCACATTTTCATATTATGAGGTAGGTGTCAAAAGTTCCTTTTGACACCTTATGACTAACGGATTGTTCCGTTTCTTCGAAACTCTCACAATCCTAAAACATTCGCAAATCCGCACTACGTGCTACTTTGCTCATGTTTTGCGGGTCATAAATTCATATTCGATTTCGAGCAAGCTCGAATCGAAATGACTTTTGACCCTTACG
>JAEEGH010019110.1_pt1 | contig 14403 bp, 10 predicted proteins | sample 9134181 | NCBI WGS metagenome assembly JAEEGH01 (sample SAMN16246544, study PRJNA631951) | gut metagenome | biome: gut microbiome; feature: rumen; material: DP-attached | host: Bos | place: Iran: Karaj | collected 2018-10 | reverse complement strand
TTTCCACCGTAACACGCCATTCCTTCGGAGCTATAGAGCGAAACTCGCGGATAAATTCACTACGCAACAAGGGTTCTCCACCACCAAAACACACTCCACCACCCGTGGCTTGGAAATACAAATCGTCAATCTTCAATTCATCAATCAGCTCATCGGGTGTCATCATAAGACACGTACAGTCGGGTGAAAGACATTGCGGATTCAAGCAATAACGGCAATGCAACGTACAACCATGAAAGGCAACGAGCGTAGTCACTCCCTTTCCATCTCTTCCCAATCGATGACGACTGATTCCAATGATGGGAACTTCCATTGTGGTTTCTGATGAATTCATGCGACAAAGTTATCATTTAATCATTAAAAAAGCAAAATATCTTTCTGTTTTCATCGTTGTTATTTGTAGATATACGATTTATAAGGTATATTTGCAACATATTCAAAGGAGATAGGCTATGAAACAGGGAAAGAAGATTTGCAAGACACTCAAGGCAATTAGGCAGCAAATAGCAGATGCAAACGGCATTAGCTATGCTCCTACACCATGTACACACAAAGGGGATTGCGCCGGTACTTGTCCTGCTTGTGAAGCCGAAGTGAGATACATTGAAAACGAACTCAATGCTCGTAGGTTGCTTGGAAAAGCCGTTGTCGTGGCAGGATTATCAATGAGTTTCATGCCACTTACTTCCTTTAGCCAAGTTGTAACCCCTGTTAAATCGCCTCAAAAGATAACGGCAAAGAGTGATACTTCTCGTGTATTGGATGGAGTAGTTGAACAAATGCCAAGTTTTCGTGGTGGTCAACAAGCCTTAATGACTTATTTATCTCAAAACGTAATATATCCAAAGGAATGCAAAGACTCAGCAATACAAGGTCGTGTAGTATGTAGTTTTATGATAGAGAAAGACGGCTCTTTGAGTGAATTCAAGGTGGTTAAAAGCGTTCACCCAAAACTCGATGCTGAAGTTCTGCGAGTAATGAAGCTAATGCCTAAATGGTGTCCAGGAAAGACGCTTGGTGAAGCAACTCGCGTAAAATACAACATTCCCGTCACGTTTCGCTTGGATAATGACAAAGCGAAGAATATGAAGTAACGTGTTATTTCGCACTCGTAACCACATACTTTTCATATGCTAAAGTGATAGTTTACGAAATTAATGTTTCCTTTTCTTCGGCTCAGACAATTCCTTACAAGTCTCACGAACAAGTAAGGAAAGGTAGTCATGATCATCCACGTTGGCAATATAGAAATATACACGTGCCCCATCGTAAGGTTATCTCATTTCAATAGTCTGAAGCAAATTACGCCCTACCTTTGTCGGCTTTAAGTAAAAGCGGTCATCACAAATCAATCCGAAAATCTTACCATTACAATATATGCCATAATCGCCTAACATCCTCAAAGCAATAGGCAAACAAAAAAGAGATATCGGTCGATATCTCTTTCCGTGATTCGGAAGGGGCTCGAACCCTTGACCCGCAGCTTAGAAGGCTGCTGCTCTAATCCAACTGAGCTACCGAACCAATTAATAGAAAATTCTATTTTGCAGCCGCAAAGGTACTGAATTCTTGAATACTTTGCAAATTTTAATTCATCAATTTTCTGTTTCTACCTCATCAGAAAGGTGCCATTACGCTGAAAGAATCAAAAATAGCTCTCATCGGTAAAGCAGATTGATATACTAATGCTGTGTGCTGATCGCAACGAATTACAAAAATATAAGATTGTTGGTTCGTGCAAAATGATGAAATGAAAAAAACACTTTTTCAGGACTTTTTTCAGGAAAGCCATATCTCGGAAACATATTTCAAAATATTTTGCCTCAATTTTTTATCCGACAGGCTAAAAATAAGAAAATAATGAGTATCTTTGCACCATTAGAAGATGAACCGGAAATGGTCCGTCGAGAATGGATTCAAGGTAGAATGGATATTGAAGGATGAAACTGATTCTGCAAACCTGCCCACACTTCTTCGTGGAAGAGGACAAAATTCTGGCCACCCTTTTTGATGAAGGTCTTGATTTGCTTCTTCTGCGCAAACCTGACACGGAGCCCATCTACTCAGAGCGTCTGCTTACACTTCTACCCGAGAAATATCATGACCGTGTGATAGTTCATGACCATTTCTATCTGAAGGACGAATTCAATCTCTTAGGCATCCATCTGAACAAAGCTAATCCTATCCCTCCCAGCAATTACAACGGTCCTATTGCTCGCAGCTGCTACAGTCTTAAAGAAGTGGAGGAATACAAGAAAGAGTGCATCTACGTTTCACTCAAGAATATTTACGACAGTATTTCCCAACCTGCCAACAAAGCAGACTTCACTCAAGAGCAACTGGTGGAGGCTACTCGACGTGGAATCATCGACAAGGACGTGATGGCTCAGGGAGGCATCTCGCTTGAAAACATTCCAGAGATCAGGAAACTCGGATTTGGGGGTGTCATCGTGAGTGGTGACCTCTGGAATCTCTTCGACATTCATAACGGATTCGATTTCAAGGAACTGATAGCCCGTTTCAGGCGCTTACGAAAAGCAACAGGATAAGGGTTCATTCCAATTTTTATACAATCAACAAACTAACTAACTCAAAAAATAAAATCAGGTCATGGAATCAGTTGACAAATCAACTTTCAAAGTATTCTCAGGAACAGCCACGCGCTATCTGGCAGAGAAAATCTGCACTAGTCTTGACTGCAAACTCGGCAATCTGTCTGTCACACGATTTGCTGATGGTGAGTTTGAAGTCTGTTTCGACGAGTCCATTCGAGGACAAGATGTATTCTTGATCCAAAGCACTTTCCCCAATGCTGATAATTTGATGGAACTCTTGCTAATGATTGATGCCGCCAAACGCGCATCAGCCAACACCATCAACGCTGTCATACCCTACTTCGGGTGGGCACGTCAGGACCGCAAGAGCAAACCTCGTGTCAGTATCGCAGCAAAACTGGTGGCTGACATGCTCTCTGTGGCAGGAATCAAACGTCTGATCACAATGGATCTGCACGCTGACCAGGAACAAGGTTTCTTCAACGTGCCTGTGGATCATCTTTATGCCAGTAGCGTAATGCTTCCCTACATCGAAAGCCTTCATTTGGAAAATCTGGTGATTGCAGCTCCTGACGTAGGGGGCTCGAAGCGTGCCAGTGCATATAGCAAATACCTGAAATGTCCAATGGTTCTATGCAACAAGACTAGAAAGAGAGCCAACGAAGTGGACAGCATGCAGATAATCGGCGATGTATTTAATGCTGACGTTGTCCTAGTGGATGATATTGTAGACACCGCAGGCACTATTACCAAAGCGGCCGACTTGATGAAGGAAAATGGAGCTCGAACCGTTCGTGCTATTGCTAGTCACTGTGTAATGAGCGGTCCTGCCAGCGAACGTGTCCAGGCAAGTTCTCTCGAAGAGATTGTGTTCACCGACTCCATTCCTTACAGCAACCGTTGCGCAAAAGTGAAGCAAATCAGCATTGCAGACCTAATTGCTGAGACCATTCGTCGCGTACTCCAAAACGAATCCATCAGTAGCCAATATCTGATTTAATATCTTTACGACTATTATGAAGAAATTTTTTATCATACCCGTTCTGGCTGTCGTAATGATCTCATGCGGCAACAAGCCTACGAACGAAAACACAGACACGAACGAGCAAGACTCAACTCTAGTAACAGAAATTGTAGAATTCTCACCAGAAGAAGGAAACCATTATCTCGACATTTCTGTTCCCATGATGGGTGGAGGTAACCTTCGTTTGAGTGAATTCATTCCGGAAAACAAGCTTACCATCGTGGACTGTTGGGCAAGTTGGTGTCCTCCATGCGTGGCCGAAATGCCCAATCTGGTGGCCATTTATGAAAAGTATCATTCCCAAGGACTTGAAATTCTAGGTATCTCTTTTGACAAGGAAGAGAAAGCATGGGTTGATAAGGTGGCTCAATTAGGAATGAAATGGCCTCAAGGAAGCGAACTCAACGGCTGGGAGAACCAAATGATGGAGAAATATGGTGTTAACAGCATTCCATGTACCTTTATAATCAATCAAGAGGGCATCATCTTGGCTCGCGGCCTTCGAGGTGAGGAGCTCGAAGCATTTATTCAGCAGAATTTGTAACAACCAATTTAATCTCCCCCTCCTATATCTGTTCTCACATGCTGAGAAAAGACAAGGAGGGGGGGATTTTATGAAAAACTGAAACTTAATACCTGAAGAAACAATGAAATACCTGTTTTTGCTTTTATCCCTCGTAATGGGAATTGAAAACATTTACAGCGAAAACCTGACGAAGTACCTGAAACACAGTAGCGGTATGATACTTGGTCTTGGTAGCGATAATCATGCAGTACTGAAATCGGCTAACGCAAGTGACATCCAACCCATGGAGTTTCTTCAACAATCTGATGGAGCCTATGCAATCACCATCAAAGATAAGGGTACCACTCGTTATCTGAGTCTTGGCACCACAAACGGGTGGTCAACCTATTACCAAACCTCCTTTGACTCTCGTCGCAGCAAATATAGCATTGAAAAGGTTGACGAAAGATACATCCGCCTAAAGAATGCTTCTACTGGCAAATATTTGGGCACAGATGCTACTACGCCTGGCAGTTATGCCTTCTCCGACAAGTCCGGAACAGATGCACTTCATCATTGGTATCTCGTCGATAATCCTAACGATGAAGTTGCTCCCACAACCTACTCCTATCTCATCTCGCCCGCTCAACAGCAACAAATCTGCGAAGGATGGGGAGTAAGCCTATGCTGGTGGGCAAATATGTGTGGACACTGGAGTGATGAAAAACTCGACCAAATCATCGATTGGCTGGTTAGTCCTACAGGATTGAACATGAACATCTTCCGCTACAATATTGGTGGAGGCGATGATCCCAACAACACAAACTGCACACTTCATCACATGGGGAATGGCAAAGGACTACGTGCTGAAATGGAAGGGTTTCTGGATGGACCTGGAGAAAATTATATATGGGAAAGGGATGAGGCACAGCGTCGAGTCATGTTGAAGATCCACGAAAAACGTCCCGATGCCATCTTCGAAGCCTTCTCGAATTCTGCTCCATGGTGGATGACATACAGCGGATGCTGTTCGGGAGCTGTCAATCCAGGCGACGACAACCTGAAGCCTGAATATTATGAGGCATTCTGCCACTATCTGGTAGATGTTTGCAAACACTATCGAGATGAATACGGTATAGAATTCCGTACATTGGAGCCTTTCAACGAACCCAACACAACCTATTGGGGATGCAATGGTGGGCAAGAAGGGTGCCACTTCTCTTCCCAGTCTCAAGTTGCCCTGTTACGTGTTCTCTATCCTATCCTGCAGGAAAGCGGACTTAAGACAGTCATTTCTGCTTCTGATGAAACATCTGTAGCAACAGCCGTCTCTACTCTCAAGACAATCACCAGCAGCGGCATTACAAACATGGTTGGCCAATGGAACACCCATACTTACAGCGGCAACGACCGCGCGTGCAGCCAGTTTGGAACGTTAGCCCGTCAGACAGGCAAACCTGTATGGATGAGTGAGGTTGGATCTGGCGGGAGTGGTATCGGAGGCAATTTGGCCTTAATGCAAAGGATGTTCCGTGATATACACTATATCATGCCCTCTGCTTGGATTGATTGGCAATATATTGAGGAATATGGCGACCAATGGTGTATGGTGAATGCAAAATTCAATGATGAAAATTCTGCCACGCGTGTCAAAAGCTATTATATACGCAGTCAGGTAACACGTTTCATCCAACCTGGCTATCACTTTGTTTCCAGCCTGTCTTCTCAAGCCCTTGCAGCAATCAGTCCTGAAAGAGATCGTCTCGTAGTTGTCCTGATCAATTCAGATGCTGCCAAATCTGTTCATCATATATCCCTACCCTACACCACCATCAATGGCAGTGTTGAGGTATATCAGACCACGCAAAACTATAATGTGGCACGTCGCCATGATGTGGTCGATACGGAGGATAACATACTGACAGCTACCCTGGCTCCCCTCAGCATTACGACACTTCTCATTCCTGTCCACTTGGAGAAAACAACTTTCAATCTGGCAGAGGGTAACACCTATCTTGTGGTACCTCAGAGCAACATCGAGATGGCTCTTGATGCACAACAGCAGAAAGTAATAATCAGCAAGTTGAATCCTGAGAGCGAAACCCAATTATGGACTTTAACAAAAGATTCAAATGAATCTACATATACTTTTATAAATGAAAAAGATGAATATATAAGTTATCGTAATGGAGAATATGCTTTAAGCACTCGTTCCACCACTGGAGGAAACATCTATCAGCAAAGCTTCAGTCTCCTTCCAGTCGAGGATTATTTCTATCGCATTATGAATGGGAAATATGGATTCGACCTGCAGAGCAACAAACTTACGGAAGGCACTACGGTGGGAATGTATACGTATGGAAACTCGCTCGATGCCGACACTCGAAACTGGCGTCTAATCCGTGTTCCAGGAAAACAAGAAGGCACTGGAATCAACCAACTCCCAGCTACCGGATCTGACACGGATAAAATATACTTTAACCTGACGGGACAACGTATCAGCCGACCTCAGCACGGCGTGAATATCATGCTTCGCGATGGAAAAGCCATCAAGATACTCCACCGCTAATTAACACGTATCTCACTGACTGATTCAAACGGCAGTCCCTTGGCATCCGTTCCTTGCAAAATAATCTGGTAGATACCAGCATCATGAGGTGCCGGGAACTCCACCTGGCGAGCATTTACCGACGGATTCCAATAAACTGTACTGATTTTACTTTTCGAGGGAATCAAACAGTTGGGATGGTCTTGAGGAAACTCGTATGTGACGAGACGTGATCCTTCATCCAACGTGTAATTCGATAGCAATCCATGTCGAGATATGAACGAGATAACACCTTGGCAGACTGTCGTTCCGAAAGTAAACACACCTGAGTACACTTCGATATATTTCAACAAACGCGCATCGTAACCCAGTATGTCATCCACATCATATACAGGCATACCATCGAGTAACACCAGAGCAGGCCAATCCGTATAGCTTTTCATGCTTTCCGAGATAGTGAAGAGCTGGTTTGTACCATGCACCTTCCTCTTTCTGACACCTTTCACAAATTCAAGCAGAGCTTCCCTTACGGTGTTGAACTTGGTGTATTCGTCCATATCATAACAGTAATCAGGCTTCTTCGAGAGAAATTCTCCAGTATGAGCCAGTGTGTCACGACTCATCCAAGCCACTAAAGCACGTTCCTGCTGTGCACCAATGCTCCGTTCCCTAAGATCCTGCTCTGAGCACCACACCTGCAATCCTGGCAATGATTCAGGAAGAGATTGGACATAAGGTGTTAGAAACTCCAGCGGTGCAGGATTCAACTCATTGTCGTAACCATTGAGTAGCGTTGGTTGGGCAGAATATATATCGTGAGTATAATAAAGCCAAGTGCCGTCAACCTGTCGCTGTCCATCATAAACGTCTGCCCCCTTTCCAATCATCACCATGCGGCTCGTCACGGGTTGGGTATAATTCGAGGAACGAGCCATCACGATGTGTCCCTCTATCTCTGGGACGTAGTTCTTTGTGCTCTGCTGAGAGGCAGCTTTTCCGACATAGCCTTCCAACGTGTATTCAGCAGTACGCAGATTGCCACGAACCACAGAAAGAGTGCGTATGATCATCGCCGAGTCTTTTGGAAGCGCAACTCTCACTCCTTGACCTGCCTGATATACCTTGATACTTTTGTTCTCTTTCTGGTTCTCCTCTTTCATAAAGGTCACATTATCCAATTGACTGATTCCATTCGGATTGACCACAGAGATGATTTTGCGACAAAAAGACTTTTCACCCTCATTCCGCATCGCTCTGGTATAAGCCGTCAGCAAATAGTTCCCGCTATGAATTCCTTCAGGCAGGCTCACCTCAGCCCACCCTTGTCCATCCTTCAGGTACATCATGGCGTGTGCCACCATACGAGCCGTATCAGCAATTTCCACGTATGCTACCTTGCTCAGATCCAACGTGTTGCGATTCTTGTCGGTAACCAGCACGCTCACATGAATACGCTCACCAGTCAGATAGCACGACTTGTCGGTATATGCCTCCACGCGCTCGCCCAGTTGTTGCGCTCCCAGCAACATGCAAGCTTGACAAATGAATATGGTTAATAATATTCTTTTCATTCCGAAGATTCTTGTCTTTTTATTCTCGCCAGAAGTAAGGTTTCTCCAAAGAGCACTTCCAGAAAGAATTCCTACAATCTATGCACCAGACAGGACACCATTGCACATATGCATTTCCGTTGGGATAGGTCTCGTAAGTGAGTACTTGGTAACCTGCCCTATAAAGGTCGTTCCACGTTTTCTCCATCACCTGTTCTTCACTTATCGTGTAAGGGGTTCTCGAGGGGTAGTATTTTACCTGGCCTTTCTTGATATACATCTCACAGGTAGCCACATTGCCTCGGACGCCTACAAATCCTATTGCCCTGCGGTCTTCTTCCAGGCAATGAATGTTCGAGGGCAATTCGCTTGGCTGGGGAGTAAAGATTCCCCCCATATCGGAACTCTGCCGATCACGCAAGTTCTCGTATTCATATTCAGCCTTGGAAATGGCATACTCTTTCACGCGTGTATAGTAACAAGTCTGCAATCGGTTATCGGTGTGACCAATGCTATAGAGACGGTACTGCTGAAGCCGATTATCCTTGAAGGGTTCACTATTGGCTAAAATGTATGAGTTGCTCGAATCATTTGCCCATCCATGATGCTTCATTGCCGTCACACCAATAATCTTATCGGTAATGGGGTCATATTCCATAAAAGCTGTCCAGGGCGTGTATATCTCCCACCATTCTTCATATTCCCAGCGTGTGTACTGAGGCTCGCCAGTCTCAGATGGAGCCGTGCTAACCAGAATATCCACCTCCAAATCTTCCCTCTCCTGAGCGAAAGAAAGACTATCTATGGGGAAAGCGAAGATAGGCTCCTGAGGCTCGCTTTCGTATGTAAGACCATCCACTTTCACTTGTAGCCAGTATTTTACACCTCGCTTCAGAGTTCCCACATTTACCTGATAGGCAACTCCGACATATCCACTATGATAGGGATTGTTTTCACAAGGGAAAGAGGTCCCGTCAGAGCCTTGCACGCTGACCTCTGCATTATAAACATTAAAAGAATTCTTTCGTGGAGCATGAAGGCTGGAAACGCCATATTCCCCTCCTAATCCAACATCATCCCAATAATACTCTCCACCTACTTTTTGCGTGCTACTCAAGTAGAAGGTACAAAGCGAGTTTGAGTAGATGCTGCCCTCCACCACCAGAAGCTGCTCATCCTTCTCGTCGATGTCGGCCACGAAGTCCTCTATGCAAGAGGTCATCAGCAGGGTACCTACCAGCAGCGTCCACAATGTCCTGTATGTCAGTTTCCGTTTCATCGCTCGTCTCTCGATTAGAACTTTAGGTTATAGGAAATGAAGGGGATGGGCACTCCGAAGATCGATAACTTGTATCCCCGTATCATGCCATTATACACATCGTAATATACGCTATAAACGTTGTGACGCCCCAACACGTTGTATACTCCAAATGAGAACCAGCTATGCGTCTTCGCTGTCTGATGATGGCCAGGCTCGATGTTGAACGACAAGTCAATGCGGAAATTGTCGGGCAGACGATATCCGTTTCGTTCTGTGTAATATGGGAGCCAACTTCTCAGTTTAGTGTCGAAGTATCTTCCAGCAGGTACGGTGGTGGGGCGCCCTGTAGCGTAATCCAGATTCAAGCTTGTGCTATAGCGTCGCGTAAACCTATAGTTAGCCACCACGTTCAGCTCATGCGGGCGGTCACAGTCAGCATTGTACCAGTCACCTCCGTTGACAGGCAGAACCGAATCATCCTTCTGACGCAGGAACGTGCGTGCATAGCTGTAACTGATCCATCCGTTCAGTTTGCCAACGGGTTTCTTCAGTTGAACCTCCAAACCGTAGGCTTGTCCCTGTGCACCAAAGACATCATCTTCCAGATGCTCGTTCATGATCAACTGGGCAGCGCTTCGGTACGTCAGGTAATTGCTCATACGTTTGTAGTAGATTTCAGCAGTCAGTTCCAACTGGCGATTCTCCGTACGCATGTTGTATCCGGCTCCTATCTGCCACCCGTGCTGAGGCTTGATTCGCGAGTTCGAAAGAGTCCAGGTATCCGTAGGCGACATGATTACCGTATTGCTTACCTTATGTATAAATTGGTTCATCGTATTGAAACCCACCTTCAGGCTTTGGTCCTCAGTCAGCATATAGCTCGTGGAGAAACGCACCTCAGGAGCCTGATACATCTTCTTCATGCCCTCGCGCATGGATTGAAAGATGGAATAGCGGAGCCCTCCGTTCAACTTCCACTTCTTGACTATTTCCCATTCATCCTCCACGAAAAAGGCACCTTCCAACGCCTTGTCGCGCTCCAATTCCCTCAGGGCGATGTTGGAAATCATTCCAATAGGCTCGTATTTACCAGGACGGAGATTATAGAGCAGGGCATTCCAACCGAACTTCATCTCATTGCATTCATTTGCCTTCAGGGTAAACAGGCCTCGAAGGAATTGTTGTTGGAGCTGGAACGAGAGACGAGCCGCCGTGGTAGGCACCTCCTTTTCGTCGTTCAGATAGTCATAATGGTCCATCCCGCTGCTGATGGTGCTCTGCAGACGGTCTGACCAGTAAGCCTTCCATTCCGCGCTTCCGTTGATGTTGCTGTAGCCATACTTGTCATATTCGGTAAAAGAGAAGCGGTCGTGGCTTCCGTAAGCGTACACGTTCACGAAGTGCCGTTCATTCACCGTCCAGGCAAGCGTTCCATTCAGATCATAGAATCCAGCCTTGCCATCGTGGTACTCGCTCTTCTCAGGTATCTTTTTCATCAGCCAATCGGAATACGTTGTACGACCAGCCAGCAGAAGCGAAAGATGGTTCTTCACGAGAGGGATTTCCAGATGAGCCTTACTGGTCAGCAATCCAGCGCTGAGCGACCCGTGCCATTCCTGCTTGCTCGCCTGCTTCCCCGTCATGTTCATAACCGAGGAGATTCTTCCTCCGTATTGGGCAGGAATGCTGCTCTTGAACAGCTCTACATCATTGATGGCATCGGTGTTGAAGGCCGAGAAGAGACCAAACATGTGCATGGGATTGTAGAGCGTGTTGCCACTCAGGAGAATCAGGTTCTGGTCGGCAGCACCTCCTCGCACGTTGAATCCGCTGCTTGCCTCTCCCATCGTCTTCACTCCTGGCAGTGTCTCCACCATCTTCATGATGTCTGCCTCGCCCAGCGCCATCGGGACATTTCTCAACTGAGAAGGACGAAACTTCTCCACTCCCATCTGGACGACACCTACGTTCGAGCGGAAGGCCGTAACCTCCACTTCGTCCAGGAACTTGTCCTCCGTCATGGGTTTTAGGCTCTCTATGCCCGCTGTGACCTCGCTGCGCTCTATCTCAGCCCGCTGGCGCACGGCTGTGCTCCCCTCGCGGAACACTTCGTAGGCAGGTACCTTCGTCTCAATGTCCTCTGTCAGAATCGACTGAGGAACCTCAACCACCCGTGTAATCGTGTCCGATACTACCCTCTCCTCTTGCGACACAGGCAACAGTCCATCCAGATATTCCGTCAATCGGGCCAAACTCCGTCCGCGTTCATCGCCCTTGAATTTCAACTTCTGCGTCTGCGCAAAGTTTTTCAACTGTTTTCTGTATTCAGGATACAGCGACGACAGGCTGCGCAGATTGCTCACCTCATAGTTCCCATCCGCACGATGAAGCATGAAGGCATCGTCAGTCTCAAGTCGCTTGTAGGAATATCCGTCACGTATTAGGTTCGTCATCCTGTGCTTGGTGCGCTGCCGATGAAGGCTCACGGTCCGTCCATGATAATCCTCGCGCACGAATACATCATTATAACGCACGAAACGGAAACCGTCCATCGTGAAATAGTCTATCATCTCCTGGTCAGGCAACACGACAAAACCTCGCTTGGGAGTCAGCACCTCCACCAAGTGGCTGACCACATCATAACGTAGTTTCACGTGAGGGTACACCACACCACGAAAGCTGACCTCGCCCTCATGAAACTCCTCGTCGTCCCAATAAGGATGACTCAGCCATCCCGTTGACTGATAGCTCGTCGTCAGGGCCTTTCCCCTGTACAGAGCCGCATTGTCGCCAGCCAACTCGAAATATTGCTGCTGATACAACTTCTCGTCTGGGGTTTGCGCCCACAGCCCTCCAAGGTTGAAAAGAAGCATCAACCCCACAAGAAACCATATCATTTTATCTCCTCTAATCATACCGCAAAGTTACAACTTTTTTTTGAATTATGCAAGAGAAGAAAACAGTACATTATTGAATCCACTTTAAAAGCAGCATTCGAGTTATACAATTAACATTTTTAGAGTGCATTTGAAGTAACTGTTCAACTGTTTACTGTTCGTTCTGTTCGCTGTTTGGAGCGGAGGTTTAGAGATCATGCCAAAACTGAAAGGTGAGATTCTGTTAATAACTTTTTCAAGTGAACTCAGTACATTACTGCAACACGTTGAAACCTTCATCGCAACGTGTCAAAAAGACAAAATCAACACGTTGAAACGACGGATTCCGCAAGTCTCAGGCATAGTGGGATCAGTAGAATTTCAAGTGAATAATGAAGTTCTTTGACGGGTTATAATCTTTTTTTTGCCCAAAAATGGGTTGTTCCAAATAAAAGTAATACTTTTGCACTGCGAGAATCCAACAAGCGTATTTGCAATGTTTCAATCGCTGGGGCGTACAACTCGTTGAGGATTTGTGAAAGAAAGCAAACTGTCCGGAACAGGTAATAAGATAAATTGAAGTTTAGCGATATGAAAAAGTTTCTGAAAGTTGTTTGGGGCATATTCGCCTTTATCGGAATTCTGACCACAGCAGGCCTGCTCTATGCGTACTTTGCCAAGTATTACATCTCCATCCATCAACGGCCGGAAAGACGGTATGATGATTATGTTCAATTGCTCCGCACGTCAGGGGGACTTGAGACGGATACCGTTACCTTCGAGATGAAGATTATCCAGGATACGATTCGTGCAAAAGAGATTCTGACTTACTTCAGTCTTGATTCGCTATACGATGCCGATGCAAACAACTGGGCCAAGGCACTTGCCATTGGGCAGTTTGTGGCATCCAATATTCCACACGACAATCAGGAGATAGAGCCTGAGCACCGCAACGCCATTGATTTGTGGGAATACACAAAGAACGTAGCCCCGGCATTCAATTGCCGACTGCATAGCATCCTCACCTTTGAACTCATGCTTGCCGCGGGTCTGGAGGCGAGGTATGTTACATGTCTCCCTGAGGATGAGGATGATAATGACTGCCATGTCGTTAACGAAGTCTGGCTTCCCGAACTGGGAAAGTGGGCGATGATAGATTCAGATATGGGCGGACATTATATCTGCGACGTTGACGCTGTGCCGCTTTCGCTGAAAGAGATAAGGGAGCATTACATTTCTGGCGAGGATATGGTCATCTATGATCTCCTGAAGGATGCGCCCACGAAGACTCGCTTTTATTCTGCCTATATGGCAAAGAATACCTATTGGTTCCGGTGCCCAGAGACACTTTCCTACTATCAGGAAGACTGTGATGAAAACAGGAAGCGTGAGGCTGGCCGGCATATCAATCTTGTCCCGGCAGGTTTTGAATCGTTCATAGAAGATAACGATAATGTGAGCACCTCGAATGCCAACATTTTCTGGGCAGCCCCAATCAAGGCAATCTTATAGCTTTCACTGTCTTGCCCTGAAAAACGTTGAATCAAAAACAACGTTTTAAGATGTATAAAACAGAAGAATCAAGTTTGCTGGAGTTACAGGATCTGGCGCTGAAGCATAAAAGCTCCAAGCGACAGAAGTCTTTGGAAGAAAAACAGATGATTGTTAAGGCTCATTTGTTAAATCACGTGCCGATTTCTCAATTATGTGTTGATTTTGGCATTGGAAAGAAGACAATTTACAGATGGATTGATACCTTTGCAGACAGGAAGGTGCCCAACAGAAGGAGGTCAGGCACTCCAGATGTCAAACCAAATCCGTCAATTATGCCGAAGAAGATTCAGAAACCAGTAGAGAGTGAGGCCGAGGAACTGGCCCGTCTCAGGGAAGAGAACAAGCGCCTGGCGGAAGCGTTGAAGATGGCCGAGTGGATGAATCATGCCAAGGACGTGATGATCGACGAGGCCGAAAAGATGTTCAACATTCCAATCAGAAAAAAAGCTGGCGCCAAACAGTAACAAAGCTTGCCGCAGAGAAGGTCAAGGGCCAGACCATGGGCCTTCTCTGCCGGCTGTTTGGCAAGA
>JAEEGH010019109.1_pt1 | contig 14403 bp, 12 predicted proteins | sample 9134181 | NCBI WGS metagenome assembly JAEEGH01 (sample SAMN16246544, study PRJNA631951) | gut metagenome | biome: gut microbiome; feature: rumen; material: DP-attached | host: Bos | place: Iran: Karaj | collected 2018-10 | reverse complement strand
GGGAAATCTTGCAATAACAGTCTTAATTTTTCTTAATATGACTGATTTCTTATTCCACGACCTTGCGGGGGAAGTATTCGAACAGCTTCTGGTTCGCACGCAGCTCCTTGATGCTGAGGTCGGGGCGGACTTCACCACTCCAGTTGGCAAAATTGGCTTTGAACGGCTCGCCCTCTGGGACGATGTAGGTGATGGTGGCGAGATTAAGCGGTAGCGGCTCGAAGATGAGGACGATGGCGAAGTAGTCGCCTGACATGCCCTGCACCCAGAACAACGTGTCGTCAGGATAGTCCATCACGCCCTTGCACTTGTATTGGTGGCCCAACTGGTCAATAAGGATAGTGTTGCCGCCTCGGCCAAAATACTCGCGGCGCCAGTTCATCTCTGTAGCCACAGCGACGTAAGTAGCCTCCTTGGTCAGCCACATGGCCATCGTGCCTTCCTGAACGGGCTTGATGAGGTGGGCGTCCGTGTACTCCGACCAGGTAAAGAAGTTGTCCTTGTCGTAGTCCTTGGCCTCGACAATCTGCTTCGGATGGTGGAACTCGGGATGGTTGTCGTAATAGTCTAATGTTGCGTTTATCACATATTCTCCTGCCGGCTGACGGTTAAGTTCAAACTCCGCGCCTCTCAGCTGCCAGTTGGGTACACCGTAGATGGCAATCCACTTTGTGGTCTCGGGCAGTTTGGGGAAGAAAATCTTGAAGTCGAGCACGTCACCCTTCTTGCCCTTGATGCTAAAACGCTTGTAGTAGCAGTCGGGCTCGGTGCGGCGGGCACGATAGCTGATGCCGGTCTCCTTGTCGAGAATACAGCCTTCTTCATCAGTCAGCCAGAAGTTGGACACGATGTCGGCGGGCATCTTCATATAGCAGTGCAGCACGGTCTCGCCGTTCTCCTCGGTCAAGCGCCAAGGCATGGGTGAGTAGTGGTCTTCAAGATCGGGTACGCTACCAATCCCTTTAGGGTATGCGTCGGCAAGACTATTGACAGTTGGCACGTTGTCTACTACCAGGCCGGAAGGCTCAAACCAGTCATCCTTCTCGGTTCTGGGCCAGATGGTAACTGACTTTTTCTTTTTTTTGTCATAGGCAGCCGAAGGCGTCGGTAACCAGTACCCAATGCTTTCTGCCAGTACTGTGACATTATTCTTATCTTGTGCCTGCATCGAGAGACAGGCTATAGCCAGAAGGCTAAGGATTACGATACGTTTCATATCTTTTTGTTTTTGATGTTAATACTATTTTGATACATGAGCTCATTTCTATATTCTTGGTAGCAGGCGGACGACTCTTTCACACCGATGGGTGCTTGGGTCGAGTAGAACAGAATCCTGCCGTTGATGCGCTCGGCAATCCAGCGGTATTGCAGTTGCTTGCGCATATCCTTCAGTTCGAAGAAGAACTGTTGCTGCGAGAAGTTCAGGTGATAGCCCGGCGCCTTTGAGTCGTACCAGCAGGCCACCTGCAACAGTCGGCTGAAAAGGTTGATGTCGTCCTTGTCGGGGAATACGTAGACCGTAGTCACCACGTTACTGTCGTTAGCGGTGGAACATTTCAGTCCGCCTTGCTTCACCTTGTTATAGTCAGCCAGTTTGGCGATGAAATCGTCCACACGGGCAGGGTCCTGGTACGGTATGGTGTCCTTCGTCAGGTCCTGACTTGCATAGTGCAGGTTGGGGTCGTCGACGGTCTGATAGTCAGGCTCTTCGTCCTTTACAGGCTGAGGCTCCTGTGGCTCTTTGGGTTGTGGCTTTGACGCGGTCTTCATGGTCTTCATGGTTTTCACGGTCTTCACTTCCACGTCCTTGCTTACAGTCTCTTCAACCTGTGGTACTGTAGGCTCCTCGTTGGCTGTAACCGTCACAGGTTCTGCCTTTGCCACCAGCGCTTCGACTTTCGGCTCAGCATCCTGACGACGCATCAGCGTGGTGCCTATACCTATTATCAATAATATGGATGCAGCCATCGAGAGCCACTGCCACAATGGGCGTCGGTTGCCTTGTCGCTGTGGCAACTCCACCTCGTTTGCCGGCTCTTGGTCGGGCAGGCTGTCCATGATGCGATCCGTCAGTGCGTCGGGGTCGTCAATCACAGGCTGCTGGCCTTTCAACAGTTCCAATATGTCGTCGATTTTATTCATATCCTAATGTTATTAGTCGTTTACGTATTGTTTGGCGGGCCACGTACAGGTTGCTTTTCACCTGTCGGGCATCCAGCCCTGTTATCTGTTCCGCTTCTTCCGATGTGAGGCCTTCCAGCTGGCAGAGCGTGAACACCAGTCGCTGCTTGTCGCTCAGCCCTTCGGCCATCGTCCTCACCATTGCCACCCATTCCCGGTTCTCCAGTGTCCGTTGGCTGTCGCTCTCGGAGGCGTAGCGTCGAAATACCAACTCGTCGTCAGGCATGGCCACGATGCGGTTCGCACGTTTCAGCCTGTCGAGGCACAGATGCGAGGCGATGGCGTATATCCATGTTGAGAAAGTCCTTTCCGGATTGTATTCCCTGATGTGTTGCCACACCCGAATGAATGTCTCTTGCACCAGGTCCTTAGCCTCTTCTTCGTCGCACAACATTTTCAGCGCCAGCGAGAATAGCATCCGCTGATGCGTCTGTACCACCCATCGGAATGCATCCTTGTCGCCCTGTTGGCAGCGGGTGATGATGTCGCGCTCGGTCTGTGTCATCAATTGGTTGTTCTACATGTTATACGACGAAGTATGGTTAAAGTCAAAAATAAATGTGTACCCGGCCAATGAACTTTGAGATGTCCTGCTCTTACTTCAGTTGCTCCAGCAGGCGTTCGAGGTTGTCGAGGTCGTGGGCATTGACCTGCAGGTCGAGCAGCTGGCCGTCGCGGTTGAAGAGCTTGTAGGTGGGGAAGGCGTGGACGTTCAGATACTGCTCGATGGCTTCCTGCTGTTCTGCCGGCAGGTTGTAGTGGGCCACATTGTCGCCGCTGACGTTATACTCCTTGATGACGTTCTCCCACGAGTCCTGCGGGCTGCGATTGGCTAAATAGAGATACTGGATGTCGAAGCGGTTCAGGCGGGCGTACTCCTCAGTAGAGTGGGAGAGTGCCTCCTTACAGGGACCGCACCACGTGCCCCAGACGTCGAGGAGCACGAACTTGCCTTTGTAGGGTTCGAGGATTTTCTTCAGCAGCGCCTCGCCCTCAGAGATATTTGCCAAGTCATCGGATGACTTCAGCACCAGCTTGTCGAAGTCGCGGTTCTCGATGGCGAGATAGTGGTCGTTCTGTTTTTCCAGCATGGCTATGCAGACGGGATTCTTGATGATTGTCCGCAGCGAGTCCATGACGCTGGGCAGCAGCGATGTGCGCTCGTGGTCGAACGAGGCGTAGGCCTGACGGAAGAGCCAGACGTCCTTGATAAACGGCTCAGCATGGAGCGAGTCGAGGGTCTTGGTGTTTTCTCTTATCATGGCGAGCATCATGCCGGCATTGATTAGCTTCCTGTTCTTAGGTGCATTGAATATCTTTTCCACCTCCTTAAGCAGGTCGGCATTCAGTGAGTCAATCTCATGTGACTTGCGGATTTTATCTTCGATGGTGGGTTCGGCATTGACGAGGGGTGTTACCTCATCAATCCATTTGGCCCAACGGGTGAGCAATGCCAGCTCCTCGTCGTTCGAGGCAAAGTCCTTGTAATTGTCGCGCATGTTGTAGGAAATCACAGCATTACGGGCCCGCATGGCATCGTCGAGGTAGTCGCGCAGGAAACCGCCGAAGTCGCGATGCAGCGTATAGGGCTTCACCATCTTCGTCCAGAACGTGTCATAGGCATATTGGCGAGCGTGGTCGGTGAATTGGAAGTTGGGGGCATCGAAGCGTGACTGTCCGAAGTCGCGAGACAGCTGACTGATGACGTTATCCTTCCGGTATTGGCTGAACCGGGTAGAGAGTGTGGGATGCTGCTGGCAGAGAGCATCGATGGCACCATGCTGAGCTTGGATGACGCTGTCGTTCCAAGCGATGTAATGCTCGAAGTCCTCACCTTTGTCGATACGACGTCCACACCAGGGGAGCGGGAATCGGAACAGCTCGTTCTGCAGGCGGCAGTCGTCACCCATAACGAAGCGACGGCCCTCCTTGAAGTCGTAGAGCATGAAGTAGGTCTTGCCTGGCTCCAGCATCGTGCGGATGAAGCAACGGCCCCAGTCCATGAAGAACTCGCTGCTGTTCACGAGCGGGAATTTTGCCGTAAAGCGGCCCAGCGAGTCGAGGTCGGCATAGACGGTCTCTTGCGAGTCGGTATAGAAGTTCTGATAGCCTATTTCGAACCGTTTGTCTTTTTTGAAATAGTCGGGCATGTCCTTGAGCCAGCCCACGATGGTGACGGTATCAGGCTTATAGTTCGTGTCGACAAAGTCCGTGCGCTGGTCCTTCGTGGGATAGTCGGGCAGGTAGTGGCCGGTCACCATGGAGCAGGTCGCCTTCTGATTGCCAATCTGTATCGCACGCGTACCTTTTTTATTTTTAGCAATGGTAACCTGCAGCTCGTCGTTGCCGTTGGTGAGCACCAGCTTGGCCTCGCCCGTCTTGGCATTCACGTCACGCTGCTTGTAGTTCCAGAACTGGCATTGGTAGACGGCACAATCCTCGAAGAAGGCAATCTTCCAGTCGCCGGTCTTGTCGTCGCGCCAATAGGAGGGGAAGAGCTGCTTCCAGCGCTCCTCGACAGGTTTGATGCCCTTGATTTGGAAGGCACCCCAGCCGTCGCCCTCAATGAAGTCGAACGACTTCGTGTCCTTGGGAAGTGCTGGGAAGTGGAAGGCCATGTCGCGCTTGCCGTCCTTGCCGGGATAGACGTGCTTGTTGAGTTCTATGCCATCGGCAGAGAGGATGGTATAACGCTGTTCGCCCACCTTCAGGTAGGTGTCGCCGGCAAACTGGAACCAGTGGTCAATCTGTTCTGAGTCAGGACGCTGGTAAGCGGTGATATACACCACCGTCTCGTTGTCCTTCAGCTCCACCTTCGTCACGTCGAGGAGAAGGTTGAAGAAACCGTCGCCATTGCTTGTTCCATACTCGGTAGTGGGCTGCTCCCACACCACGACATTCTCTTTTGCCCAGCCTGTCATTACAAAGAGGGCGAAAATCACAGTTGATAATAGTCTATTCATATCGGTTTATTTGATTGCGTTGCAAAGGTAATGATTTTCTGAGACTCCCCTGCATATTTTTTAAATATTTTCTTGAAAAGCTTTCCGCTATAGAATTTTTTTTGTAATTTTCACCTTTGGTGAATGTACTTCCGCTTGACAATAAAAACAAAAAAATGTGTTTTTGTTTTGTATTGTCCTCGCTTATTCGTACCTTTGCAGGCAGAAGTGTAAAATTGCCAACTATTATGAACAGAAAACTATTCATGACAGCTGTCTTCATGGCAGCAAGCATTCTGACTAATGCGCAGACAATGGCTCCCGACTACAAGGGGAGCGGTAACAACAATCCCATCAGCGCCAACATCTTCTGTGCCGACCCGACGGCACTGGAGTATAACGGCCGTTTGTATGTGTATGGCTCGAACGACCACCAGCAGTTTATTGCCAATGGCAAGCAGGGCGAAAACAACTACGGCGAGATCAAGTCGATAGTGGTGTTCTCGACCGACGACCTGGTGAACTGGACGTTCCACGGCACCATCGACACGAAGAAACTCTGCAGCGGGTGGACGACGAATCCGTGGTACAAGGGCTATGGCGTGTCGTGGGCACCGTCCGTCACGTGGCGTACGAACGCAGAAGGCGTCGACGAGTTCTTTCTGTACTTCTGCAACAGCAGTCACGGCGTTGGCGTGCTGAAGGCCAATGCTCCTATTGGTCCCTTTACGTCGCCCAACAAGGAGCTGCTGATACACTACGACACACCAGGGGCCAATAAGGCAGGCACGAATGCCAATTTCGACCCGGGGGTGACCATCGACGACAATGGGGTAGGCTGGTTGACCTTCGGTGGCCTCGGCCCCAGCACGATCATGCCCGAGGCAGCACGCATCGTGAAGCTGAAGCCCTCGATGACCGAAGTGGACGGTGCGGCTGTCAAGATTCATGCCCCCTATCATTTCGAGGCCAACGAGCTGAACGTCATCGGCGGCAAGTATGTCTATACCTACTGCTCGAACTGGGCAGAACGCAAGGACAGCGAGTGGAATGCCTACAAGACCGAGCATGGCATCAGCGCCCCGAGACCCGACGCCTGCCTGATGTGCTACATGGTCAGCGACAACCCATCTGATCCCGACTCGTGGGTGTATAAAGGTTTCTACGGTCCCCATCCCGGCATGGGCACGAACAACAACCACTCACACCTGCAGCAGTTCCAGGGCCAGTACTACCATATCTATCACGGTGCTCCCCTGATGGAGAGCTGGAGAAAGGGCGGCGTCATCGACAATAACTGTGGCATCTTCCGTTCCATCTGCATCAACAAGGCTACGGTGAACGAGAGTTCGGCAACCATCAATAAGGTGACGACGAACCTCACCGGTGTTACACAGATTAAGAACCTGGACCCCTACGAATGGCAGCAGGCCGAGACGATGGCCAGCTGTGGCGGTGTGGACTACGAAGACTTCACCAATATTAAAAAGAATACGAAAATCAACAAGCTGGGCAACGATGCCTCTGAGAACATGCAGGTGAAGATGAAGCCTGAGTCGTGGTTGAACCTGCGCGGTATTGATTACGGCTCAACGGGTGCCGGCAAGTTCACGCTGCGTGCCAAGGGAACGGGTAAGATGGAGATCCGCAACGGCAACTCACCCCGTACTACCGTGGCCACCATCGAGTTCTCGTCGACAGATTTTGAAGAGCAGAGCGTCGACATCCCGGAAGGCAAGCTGAAGGGTGTGAAGAACAACCTGTATCTTGCGGTCACCGAGGCCACCGACTTCTACGTCGATGCCTGGCAGTTTACGGAGGCTGGCGCGAGTGCCATTCAGGAGATAACCAACACCCAACACCCATCACCCAACACCCGGTACTACGACCTGCAGGGCCGTCGCTTGTCAGACAACCAACAGCACCGTGGCATCGTCATCGAGCAATATACCGACGAGAATGGCATCAAGCACATCCGCAAGAGGTATTAACTGACAAAATTGACGGTATTCTGAAATTTTTCTATCAAAATGTTTGTGAGTTTCAGAAAAATGTTATACTTTTGCAGGCGATACAGAAAAGAAATGAAGATATGGCATTGTTGAACGCTTACTTTTACGGCTATTACTTTTACTTTGCAGGAACTTGTGAAGCGGAAGGCCGTATGAAGTAAATTAAAGATGAAAGATTAACGATTAAAAAATAAGGCTCCGCTTCACAAAACAAGTTGAAAGCGGGGCTTTTTAAATTAAGAATTAAGAATTAAGAATGAAGCGAATAGCGATACAAGGACTGATAGGGTCGTTCCACGACATTGCGGCACACCTCTATTTCGAGAACGAACAGATGCAGTTGATATGCTGTAGCACGTTCGAGGAGGTCTTTGCGAACATTAAGCAGGACCCTACGGCCATCGGCATGCTGGCCATCGAGAACACCATAGCCGGCTCGCTGTTGCACAACTACGAGCTGTTGCGTGACTCAGGCACGACTATCGTCGGTGAGCATAAGCTGCACATTACGCACAGCATCTGTTGTCTGCCGGACGACGACTGGGACACCATCACCGAGGTACACTCGCATCCTGTGGCCCTGATGCAGTGCCGCCAGTTTCTCAGTCAGCACCCGCAGCTGAAGAATGTGGAGGCTGACGACACGGCGGGAAGTGCGAAGATGATTGCCGACGAGGGTAGGAGAGGCTGGGCAGCCATCTGCCATGCCGAGGCCGCCAGGCTCTATGGCCTGAAGGTGCTCGAAGACCATATCGAGGACAATAAGCATAACTTCACACGCTTCTTGGTGGTCTCTAATCCCAACAAGGCCGACCTGCTGCGACCCTTGACTGAGGCCAACAAGGCCAGCATCGTGTTTTCGCTGCCTCACGAAGAGGGGTCGTTGAGCCACGTTCTTGCAATACTCTCGTTCTATAAGATTAATCTGACGAAGATTCAGTCGCTGCCGATTATTGGACGTGAGTGGGAATACCTATTCTATGTCGATGTGATGTACGACGACCTGACACGCTACCGCCAGTCGATAGACGCAATCATCCCGTTAACCAAAGATTTTAAGATTTTAGGAGAGTACAAAGACGGGAAACAAACGAATTAGAAATTAGAAATTAGGAATTAGGAATTATGATACAACCCGCTGAGAGACTGAGTTTAGTACAGGAATACTACTTCAGTCGCAAGTTGAAGGAGGTGGCACAGATGAATGCCGAAGGCAAGGACATCATCAGTCTGGCCATAGGTAGTCCCGATATGCCGCCATCGGAGCAGACCATCAATAAGTTGTGCGAGGTGGCCCGTCAGCCCAATGCACACGGCTATCAGCCCACACAGGGCACGCCGGAGCTGCGTGAGGCTATGAGTGGGTTCTACAAACGCTGGTACAATGTCGACCTCGATGCCAAGACGGAGGTGTTGCCCCTGATTGGTTCGAAGGAGGGCATCCTGCATGTCACGCTGGCCTTCGTGAATCCCGGCGACTCGGTGCTGGTGCCCAATCCCGGCTATCCCACCTACACCTCGCTGTCGAAGATTCTGGGTGCGAATATCGTGAACTACGACCTGCGTGAGGACAACGGCTGGCAGCCCGACTTCGACCAGCTGGAAGAAATAATAAAGTTCAAAGATCAAAGATCAAAGTTCAAAGTCCTCTGGACCAACTATCCCAACATGCCGACCGGTGGTCGTGCCCAGCGTGACACCTACGAGCGTCTGGTGCGCTTTGCTCAGGACCACGATTTAGTGGTGGTCAACGACAACCCCTACAGCTTCATCCTCAGCGACGAACACCTGAGCATCCTGCAGGTGCCGGGTGCCAAGGACTGCTGCATAGAGTTCAACTCGATGTCGAAGAGCCATAACATGCCAGGCTGGCGTGTGGGACTCTGTGCTTCGAATGCACAGTTCATCCAGTGGATTCTGAAGGTGCAGTCGAACATCGAGAGCGGTACCTTCCGAGGCATCCAGCTGGCTGCCGCCGAGGCCTATCAGAACGATGAGGCGTGGCATCGGGAGTATAATATCGAGACCTATGCCCGTCGCCGCAAGTATGCTGAACAGATCATGGATGTACTGGGGTGCCGGTACGACAAGAACCAGGTGGGCATGTTCCTCTGGGGACGCATCCCCGACAGCATCCAGAACGTCGAAGACCTGACGGAGCGCGTCCTCCACGAGGCCCGCGTCTTCATCACCCCCGGTTTCATCTTTGGTTCGAATGGTGAGCGCTACATCCGCATCTCCCTCTGTGCCAAGGAAGACAAGATACAACAAGCATTAGAAAGAATTAAACAAACGATATAGTTATGGAACTGGAATTAGCCCCATTGAATTTACCGAGTGACAACGAACGCCCCTTTGTCATTGCTGGCCCGTGTAGTGCCGAGACCGAGGAGCAAGTGATGGATACAGCCCGCCAGCTGGCGATGAAAGGCTGCCACAACTTCCGTGCCGGTGTGTGGAAACCCCGCACCAAGCCCGGCGGCTTCGAGGGGAATGGCGAAAAGGCCCTGCCCTGGATGAAGCAGGTGAAGGAAGAAACCCACATGCAGATAGCCACCGAGGTAGCCACTCCGGAGCATGTCGAACTCGCCTTGAAGTACGACATGGATATCCTCTGGATTGGTGCCCGTACGACTGCCAACCCCTTTGCCATGCAGGCCTTGGCCGATGCCATGAAGGGGCTCGACAAGCCCGTTTTCGTGAAGAATCCCGTCAATCCCGATCTGGAGTTGTGGATTGGTGCCCTGCAGCGACTGAACCAGGCTGGTGTGAAGCGTCTCGGAGCCATCCATCGTGGCTTTTCCAGCTACGAACAGAAAATCTACCGTAATGCGCCGATGTGGCAGATTCCCATTGAGCTGCACCGTCGCATACCTGAGCTGCCCATCTTCAACGACCCCTCTCATATTGGCGGTCGTCGTGAGCTGATTGCTCCGCTGTGTCAGCAGGCGATGGACCTGGGCTTCGACGGTCTCATTATTGAGAGCCATTGCGATCCGGACAAGGCGTGGAGCGATGCCAAACAACAAGTGACGCCCGATGTGCTTGATTACATCCTGTCGTTGCTCATCATCCGCGACGAGCATGTCTCAACGGAAGGCATCACCCAGTTGCGCAAGCAGATTGACGAGCTCGACAACCAGCTGATAGAACTGTTGTCGAAGCGTATGGCCGTGTGCCGCGAAATTGGCGAGTACAAGAAAGAACACAACATGACCGTGCTGCAGGCATCGCGCTACAACGAGATTCTGGAGAAACGCGGCGTTCAGGGTACGCTCACCGGTATGGCTGCCGAGTTCGTCGCCAAGGTTTTCGAGAGCATTCATGAAGAGTCAGTAAGACAACAGATAGAGATAGTGAATAAATGAAAATATTAGTATTAGGAGCAGGCAAGATGGGCTCGTTCTTCATCGACCTGCTGAGCTTTGACCACGAGGTGGCCGTGTTCGAGAAAGATTCGAAGCGAATGCGCTTTACCTATAACTGTCAGCGCTTTACCACCTACGAGGAAATCCAGGAGTTCAAACCTGAACTGCTGATTAATGCCGTCACGTTGAAGTACACTATTCCTGTGTTCAACGAGGTCATTCCCTACCTTCCCAAGGAGTGTATCATCTGTGACATCGCCTCCGTAAAGACCGATCTGAAGGAATTCTATGAGCAGTCGGGTATGCGCTATGTGTCGACGCACCCCATGTTCGGACCCACTTTTGCCAACCTGCAACAGCTCTCCGAGGAGAACGCCATCATCATCAGCGAGGGTGACTATATGGGACGCATCTTCTTCAAGGACCTATACCAGAAGTTAGGCTTGAATATTTACGAGTACACCTTCGAGGAGCACGACAAGACGGTGGCTTACTCGCTGTCAATCCCCTTTGTGTCGACCTTCGTCTTTGCCGCCGTCATGAAGCACCAGGATGCACCGGGTACCACTTTCAAGCGCCACATGCGCATTGCCAAGGGTGTGCTGAACGAAGATGACTACCTGCTGCAGGAAATCTTGTTTAACCCTTACACCCACGACCAGGTGTCGCAGATTCGTACGGAGCTCAAGGAGCTGCTGGAGATTATCGACACCAAGAATGCCGATGGTATGAAGGGCTATCTGACGAAAATCAGAAATAATGTCAAGCGCGATATAGAGATAAAACAATAGTTGTCTCAAGGTTCTGACAAATGGCAATATTGATAAATTAGTGTTCAATATTGCCATTTTATGATTTTTTAATTTTATTGTTGACTGTTGTAACAGTTATTTTTTGTATTTTTGCAGTCACGATGGCTTTCCAAGGCTGTCGCGAAATTCGAAACTATAATACATTAAATAATAATATTACTGCTTATGTCACAGATTATCGGACACATTTCGCAGATTATCGGTCCTGTTATTGACGTTTATTTCGATACCAATGGACTGGATGCCGAAAAAGTGCTTCCAAAGATTCACGAAGCTTTGTCGATTGTAAGGCCTAACGGCGACCAACTCATTGTCGAGGTGCAGCAGCACATCGGTGAGGATACCGTGCGTTGTGTGGCTATGGACAATACCGACGGTTTGCAGCGTGGTCTGGAGGCAAAGCCGCTGGGCTCACCTATTGTGATGCCTGCCGGCGAACAGATTAAAGGTCGTATGCTGAACGTGATTGGTCAGCCGATCGACGGTATGAAACAGCTTGACATGGAGGGTGCGTATCCTATCCATCGTGAAGCACCGAAGTTCGAGGAACTCTCGACCACCAAGGAAGTGCTGGCTACGGGTATCAAGGTCATCGACCTGCTGGAGCCGTACCTGAAGGGTGGTAAGATCGGACTCTTCGGTGGTGCCGGTGTGGGTAAGACGGTGCTCATCATGGAGCTCATCAACAACATTGCCAAGGGTCACAACGGATTCTCCGTATTCGCTGGAGTAGGAGAGCGTACCCGTGAGGGTAACGACCTCATCCGAGAGATGATTGAGTCGGGCGTTATCCGCTATGGCGAGAAGTTCCGTAAGGCTATGGACGAAGGTAAATGGGACTTGAGTCTCGTTGACCCCGAGGAGTTGAAGAAGAGCCAGGCCACGCTGGTCTATGGTCAGATGAACGAGCCCCCCGGTGCACGTGCCTCTGTGGCCCTGTCAGGACTGACGGTTGCCGAGGGCTTCCGCGACGGAGGTGGTAAGGACGGCGGTGCAGCCGATATCCTGTTCTTCATCGACAATATCTTCCGTTTCACACAGGCCGGTTCTGAGGTGTCAGCTCTGCTGGGTCGTATGCCGTCAGCCGTAGGTTACCAGCCCACGCTGGCTTCTGAGATGGGTACCATGCAGGAACGTATTACTTCAACAAAGACAGGTTCTATCACCTCAGTACAGGCCGTGTATGTGCCTGCCGACGACTTGACCGACCCTGCTCCTGCCACCACCTTTACACACCTTGATGCTACGACGGTGCTTGACCGTAAGATTGCCGAGTTGGGTATCTATCCGGCTGTAGATCCGCTGGGTTCTACCTCACGTATCCTCGACCCGTTGGTGGTCGGTAAGGCACACTACGACTGTGCCCAGCGCGTGAAGGAGATTCTACAGCGCTATAAGGAGTTGCAGGATATCATTGCCATCCTGGGTATGGACGAGCTATCAGACGAAGACAAGCTGACGGTGAACCGTGCCCGTCGCGTGCAGCGTTTCCTCAGTCAACCGTTCTCTGTGGCTTCCCAGTTTACAGGTCTGTCTGGTGTCATGGTGCCTATCGAAGAGACTATCAAGGGCTTCAATGCCATTCTCGACGGCGAGGTTGACGACCTGCCTGAGCAGGCATTCCTCAACGTGGGTACTATTGAAGACGCCAAGGAGAAGGCCAAGAAACTTCTTGAGGCAGCTAAGGGATAAATTGTAAATTGTCAAATTGTAAATTTGCAAGATGTTAAAGCTGAAGATAGTTTCTCCCGAAAGGATAGAGTTCGAAGGCGAGGTAGTGAGCGTGCTGGTGCCCGGATCGCTGGGCCAGTTCGAAATCCTCAACAACCACGCACCGATTATCTCGTCACTCGACAAGGGTAAGGTGGTCTACGGGCTGCCCAATGGCGAGAAAGAGCTCCTCGAAATCAGTGGCGGCTTCGTAGAGGTGCAGAAGAATGTGGTGAGTCTCTGTGTAGAATTGAATGAACAATGAATCAGAAAGCGTTGAAAGATTTAGCCGTCAATTATTCCTTCCAGGTGTTTTGCCTGACTTGTCTGCTGTTCTTCTCCATTAAGTTGTGGGGCGCAGGCAGTTGGCAGACGCCTTCGTTGGTGGGCTTTTCTTTCACACTGCTTTTCTACGTCATCGACGGTTGGGTATGGTACTGGGTGGCCTCACGCCATAAGGACTATCTCAGCTCGTTCTTCACAGGAACTTCAGGCCTGCGTTTCCTGTTGTCGCTGGCCCTGCTCGGAATCTATTATCTGCTGGCTGGCAAAGCAGGAATGATCACATTTCTTCTAGTGTTTGTCGCTTACTACATGGTAACGCTGCTACATCACGCAATCTTCTTCTCGAGAGTATCAAAACGTTTGTAACGAGTTAAAAACTAACGTATTACATGAAACAATTTAAGTCAATATGCATCCTGCTGGTAATGGCGCTACTGCCCATGCCGATGCTGGCTGGCGAGGAATCGAAGGACGAGCCCCTGAACATTTCAGAGATAGTCCTGGAGCACCTGGCCGACTCGTACGAGTGGCATATAGCCACCTACGAGGGTAAGCACATCGGCTTCCCGCTGCCCATCATCATCAGGAGTTCGCAGACTGGCGAGTGGCACTTCTGCACAGAACACTCCCTGCCCGATGGCTTCTTTTTCAATCCCGAAGCCCACGGCAAGATTTACGAGCAGATGGCCGACGGCAGCACTGTGCGCCCACTGGACCTGAGCATTACGCGTAACGTATTGCAGATATGGATTGTGGTGGCCGTGCTGCTGGTGGTGTTCCTGAGTTGTGCCCGCTGGTATAAGAAGCGCGATAAGACGAGCAAGGCGCCGACAGGATTCATTGGTGCTGTAGAGCTGTTGGTGACGATGATTAACGACGACGTCATCAAGGCCTCCATTGGCGAGAAGCACTACAAGCCCTATGCTCCGTATCTGTTGACGGTGTTCTTCTTCATCTTCGTCACCAATCTGTTGGGATTGTTGCCCATCTTCCCCGGTGGTTCGAATGTGACGGGCAACATCAACATCACGTTCTTCCTGGCATTGTGCACCATGCTGGCCATCAACCTCTTCGGCAACAAGGAGTACTGGAA
>JAEEGH010019106.1_pt1 | contig 14406 bp, 6 predicted proteins | sample 9134181 | NCBI WGS metagenome assembly JAEEGH01 (sample SAMN16246544, study PRJNA631951) | gut metagenome | biome: gut microbiome; feature: rumen; material: DP-attached | host: Bos | place: Iran: Karaj | collected 2018-10 | reverse complement strand
CGGGAGCAAGGGCTGTGACGGTGAAGAAATCATCGCCCTCGTGATACTCGCAGGTGACATTGTCCGTCATGCTGCTGAATGTCATCCATGTGACAGGCTTCTTGGAGGAATTGCATTCGTAGACGTAGATCCTGCGTGTCTCGCCGACGGTCAGTGCCCCTGCGGGGACATTGATAAACTCTACACCGCCGCAATAGGACTCCGTCGTGATCTCTGTCTTGTCCTTGACAACTTGCAGGCTCAGATATGCTGTAAATGCAGAATATTTCGTGGTGACAGCGATCTTTCCGCTGCCGGGTGCAAGCGCCTTGACCGTGAAGATATCTCCTCCGTCAGAGGTGACATCGAGAATCTCCGCATTGTTCTCTAAGCTGATTTTCACATTGCCAAGCTCCTTGCCGGCAGGCTCCAGAATGCGGAACGTGCGCTCCTCACCGACGGTCATGGCAGAACGGTCGCCGAACAGGATCGGCATATAGCACCAGACCGCAGTGGTCGTTGTCTCGACTGTCATGGCGGCACTGGTTTCTTGTACTGTGGTTGCCGCAGCGGTAGAGGAACCGCCCGGCTCCGTGGGGTCGGTCGCGATGCCGGTAACGGTTGTGACGACCGTTGTGGTGGTCGTTCTGGTGGTAGTCGTACCGATCTCCTGTCCTGCAAATGTGGTCGTTGTAAAGACAGCATCTTTGCCGGTTACGAGGTACTTGATGCGGCTGATCTCCTGCTTGTTCTCATCGCGCACAATGACTTGCGAGCTGCCCTCGCCGACGCACATGATGACATAGCGGTCATTCGCCTCGTCCAGATAGAGCTGGAGCACATTCGGATCCTCGATCTCGACCATGCAGCCTTCCCCGAGGGTATGGAGACTGTAAGAGCCGAGCTCGCAGCGGGCGATATTGTCCGTGTCCGTATCCTGCTTGTTCACAGGCTTTTCCTTGCCGTCATCGATGTAGATGAACAGCTCCTGCTCAAAGCTCTGCATGTTGAACATGTAGAACGGCTGCCCGGATTCCTCCGGAACCTGCACCCGTTTGCTCGTGCCGCCTTTGGTGCGCAGGATGACGGGATACACACCAGCCTTAGAGGTATCGACCTTGCTGGTATCATACTCGTAGAGGTCGGTATACTTTCCGGAACCCACCTGAAATGCGGTGGAGAGCAGGTCGGTATAGCTGCTGCTGTACTGATTTGCCATGACACAGAAGGTCAGATAATCCGCGCTAAAATCGATCTCCTGACCGACCGGGGAGCACCATGTCACGTTGCCGTCCGCATTGTTGGTGTAGAGACGCATGATCTTGGCATCTCTGGTGTCAACGGTCGGGGTGGTGAAGGAAACGGTTGTGGTGGTGGTTTCAACCGGATCCTCCGGCGCGGTTGTGGTCGTTGCCGCCGGGTAGACCTCGTACTTCACCGCAGATCGTACCTTGCCTTCTTCATCACGGACAGTGACCTGTGAATCGCCGGAGCCGATGCCCATGACGTAAACAGCGCCGCTTTCCTCAACGCAATACACTGCAATGACGTTCGGATCCTCAACCTCGACCGTATAGCCGGACTGATACAGCCACGGCTCGGCATCATTCATCTTCGTGAATCTGCCGGCATCGAGCGCCTGCTCATAGTTTGCCTCCACGCTCGGGACGGTAACCGGCTTCTCCTTGCCGTCGTCCATGTAGAGGAATCCCAGCTCGTCGTGCTCCTTTAACATAAAGTAGTAAGTGCCCTTGTCCAGATTCTGTGCATAGGTCGTGAGCTGCTTCATCACGCCGCCATTGGTGTGGAGATAGAACGGATACATGCCGCAGGTGTCAATATCCACATGGCTCGTGTCAAAGCGGTAGAGCATATCATTCTCATGAGATGCGACGGTGAAGCCCGTTTTCCGCAGCGTATCAAATTGACTCAGATAGAAAATCAGGTTTGCGCTCTGGAATGTCGGCTCTGTGCCGACCGGAAAGATCCACGGCTCATTGTAGAAATCATAACCGATGTATGCCTCCGGATACTCTTTCTCCTGCGGGTCGGTCACGCCAACGTCCGTGGTCGGGTATTCCTCCGGATACTCGGTCGGGTCGGTATAGGGCTGGGTGGTGTCCTCCGGTTCCCCGATCTTCAGGCGCACAGAGCACGGCGCGTCGGTGTTTTTCTCACGGATCTCGAGAATCGCGATCCCCTCGCCCTCGGCGGTGACATCCACATGGTCGTTCCCGGGGAGATAGCTGACCTTGATGAGATCCTCGCCCTGAATTACGGTAATTTCGGCATCCTCGGCGGTCATGGTGGCAGGATCCCAGAAGTGGATCGCCTTCGCCTGCCCGACATCAAGGCTGTAGCTGGAATTGTTCGTCGCGGTGCTGGTGCCGGGCTCGCTCACCGCCTCGAACACCATATCCGTCATTTTCGCTCTGCCGTAGGCATCGGTGATGATGCCGTCGTTGTATTCGCTCCGGATATCGAGGAGAATCATGCCGGGCGCCGTCGCGGTGAGCTGCATCCACCGGCCGTCCTCACTCCGGGAAAGTCCGGCGATCGCCGCCCCCTGTGTGATATCGACCGTGATCTTCCCCTGCTCGTACTCGGAATACGGGACATTATATAAGGTATAGGGCTTGCCGACGGTCAGCGCGATGGGGCCGTCGGTGGGTGCCATCTCCTCGGTGGTGTCCTCGGGCGTTTCCTCCGCAGCAGTCACCGTCTGCTCCGGATCGGAGCCGTCCTCTGCATAGACACCCGCTGCCGGCATCGGCATGATCCCCATTGCCGCAGCGAGCAGCAGCGCGAGCATTCGTTTTGTCTGTTTCATAGTCATTCCTCCTCATCTCAAAAGATCGCAGTGCAGTGTGCGATACCTCTCACCCTATATAACAATCTCGGGAGGGAAAATTGCGGGCGTGGGTGTGCTTTCTCTGTTTTGCACAAAAAGCGATGATAATGATTGTATATACAGTCTAAAGGATGGCTGTACAAGGCGGTTTGTTCTATCTGTCCACCCGAAACCCAGAATGTGGGTTTACAGTCTGTTACCTTTGCTGTATAATGTACTCAATGAATATGTCTGTGACCGCGAAAGGAGCAGGATGCATGATGATGAAGCAGAAATTGGCTGCATTTCTGACCGCCGGGATGATGATGTTCGGCCTGGCAGGCAGCGCAGGGGTAAGCGCTGCTGAAACAAAGAGCGGAGAGATGCGCGACATGACAACAATGGAAATTGTGCGTGATATGGGGATCGGCATCAACCTCGGCAACACGATGGAGGCCTGCGGCGACTGGATCGAGGAAGTCGATCAGCAGTGGGGCGACGGCATCATGGAGACCAAGGACTATGAAACTGCATGGGGCAGCCCGATCATCACACAGGAGATGATCGAGGGAATGGCGAACGAGGGCTTCGGCGTGGTGCGCGTCCCCGTGGCATGGTCAAACATGATGGACAAGAGCACCTATACCATCAGCCCGGAGTATACTGCCCGCGTGCAGCAGATCGTGGACTGGGTCATTGAGGCAGACATGTACTGCATCATCAACATCCACTGGGATAACGGCTGGTTCAGCGATTTTCCGACCGACGAGGACGGCTGCATGAAGCGCTATGAGATCATGTGGACACAGATCGCGGATGCATTCAAGGATTATGACGATCATCTGATTTTCGAGTCCCAGAATGAGGAGATCGGTTGGGAATCCGTATGGAATCCCTGGAGCGGTACGCAGGAACAGAAGGAGCAGTCCTATGCACTCGGCAACCGTGTCAACCAGAAATTTGTCGATGTCATCCGTGCGTCCGGCGGCAATAATCCCAAGCGTCACCTGCTGATCTCCGGCTATAATACAGGCATTGACCGCACATGTGATCCGCTGTTCCGGATGCCGGATGATCCTGCCAACCGCATGGCGATATCCGTTCACTACTACACCCCCGCAGGCTTCGCGATCCTCGAGGACGAGGATGCTTCTTGGGCAAAGGCACGATCCACATGGGGAACGGATGAGGATTTCAAAGAGCTGAATGAGTGGATGGACATGATGAAGACCTACTATGTGGATAAGGGCATTCCGGTCATCATCGGCGAGTATGGCTGCCCGACCAAGGGCAAGGAGCCGGAATCTGTCCGCCTGTTCCTCAGCTCCGTCTGCAAGGCGGCGTATGAGCGCCAGATGTGCCCGGTACTCTGGGCAACCCCGCAGGACGGCGAGCGCCCGGAGGATACCCTCAGCGGACATTATAACCGCACGACCTGCCAGCTCTGCGACCCCGAGCTGAAGAAGGCTTTCAGCGAGATCACAGGATTTACCGGCAGAACGCAGGAAACCACCGAGGAAACGATTGAAATCACCACCGCATCCGCTACTGAGGAAACCACGGAGCCTACCACCTCCGCACCGGAGCAGATTCCGGGCGATATCGACGGCAACGGCGAGGTGAACATCAGCGACGTCATCCTCCTCCAGAAATGGCTCCTCGGCATGAAGGTCACGCTGCCCCACCCGGAAAATGCCGATCTGACCGGCGATAACTGCATCGATATCTTTGATCTGGCAAGGCTAAAACAGCTTTTGGTGCAGACGAAGTAATTTTCACAGGTTTACCCATTTGCAGATTTCTTAATTCCTTTCTGCATTGATATTTATTTCCCCATGCCTCCTGTGTATACGGGAGGCAGCTTTTTATTTATGATAATAATTTGACATTTTCCACCCAACCCGCTATAATAAAAGTATACCCTATCCCCGGAGGTGCAGAATATGTCCAAGCCTATCATTGCTGTTGTCACTGCTGTTGCGGGCAGCTTTGCCGAGCGTGAGCTGCTGCGCGGCGTTATTTCAGAAAACCGGAAAAACGGCTATGCTACGGTCGTTCTATCCAATATCTATAACCCGATTGAGCCGGACGAGGATCTCATCCTCGAACAGCGCATCTATGACCTCATCCGCTCTGAGGAGATATGCGGATTCATCCTGTTCAGCGAATCCTTCTCCGAGAGCCGCCTGCGGAGCCGTATCAATGAGCTTCTGTCCGAGCGCGATGTTCCTATCGTACTGGCAGGTACCGCACTGCCCGAATTTGACACGAGCCGGATGCTCTGTCTGAATACGAGCGACCGCAGCGATGTGAATGCCCTCACCTGCCACCTCATCGAGGAACATGGTCTGCACAATATCACCCTGCTCACCGGACATGCGGGGAATTCTGCCGCCGAGGAACGCGCCGCCGGCTATCGCGATGCCATGCGCCGTCACGGTCTGCCGGAGGACTGCCAGCAGGTCATTTACGGCGATTTCTGGTTTACCTCCGGCGAAGCGCTCGCCGACCAGTACATCCACGGGGAAAAAAAGCTTCCGCAGGCAGTTCTCTGCGCCAGCGATACGATGGCGCACGGGCTTCTGAGCCGCTTCTCCCTGCACGGTATCCGTGTGCCGGAGGATGTCACCGTCGTGAGCTACGAATATTCCGACAAGCGCATGTACTATCTCCCTGTCCTCACCTGCTTCCGGCGCGGCAGAGAATCCCTCGGCAGAGCCGCCGCACAGCAGCTTCACGCCCGCATTGCCGGAAGTCCTGCACCTGCCTTTCTTCCGCCGTCGGGGAGTCTGGTCTGTGGAAATTCCTGCGGATGCCAACTTGATACAGAGCAGTATGCCGCCGAGCTGCGGGAATCCGTCACCCAGCGCACATTCAGCGACTACAGTCTCCTGAGCACGATGGAGCATAAGCTCGCCTGCTGCCGGACGATGGAGGAATTTGTCAGCATCGTCAGCGACTATCAGTGGATTATCCGCGATAAATCTGAGATGCTGCTCTGCCTGTACGCCGACTGGTACGATCTGCATTCCGCCGGGTCGGAAACGATCATCTGCCGGTCACTTCTCCCGTGGCACGGGAATGCCGTTACCGAAACCTCCCCGCTGCGGTTTTCGCGGCTGTTTGAACTGGATCCGACCGCCTGCGTGTGTTACCTGCTGCCGGTTTTCTCGGGACAGAAGCTATTCGGGCATATGGCACTGCTCTACCCCGATGCCCGCAGCTATGACGATATCTTCCGAAATTGGCTCAAATCCGTCACCATCGGGCTGGAATTTCTCCGGCTCAAGAACGATATCCGCTATCTTCTGAGCTGTCAGAGCGTATCCGAATACCGCGATACCCTCACCGGGCTCTATAATGCCAAGGGATTTGAGCGTGCCTATCAGTCTGCCAGTGCGCAGGACGGAAAAATACTATACTGCGTTACTTTGCGAATTTTTCCAGATGCGAATACCATCCGGTATGCCGAGCTGTCCCAGAAAACGGATGCGCTCCTCGCCGCTGCCCGCGCCGTGCGGAAGCTCTGCGGGGAGGATGCCGCAGCGCATTTGCAGGAGGATACTTTCGCGTGTCTGATCCAGAGCCATGCAGACGGGGAGCTTCTCTGCGACCTGCTGGGGGCACTTTTGCTTCAGGAATCGGCATTTCTGCGCTATGCGGGGACGGATTCGTTCGTCTGTACTGCCATTCCCTGCGAGGAGCAGTCTGTGCAGGCGGTGCTCGGCAAGGGAAACGACCGCATGGAGGAATCCAAACAGCAGATATTGGCACGCCGGAACCACCGGAAATACGACCAGCTTGCGGCAGTGCGGAACCTGATCTATGCAAGCCCGGAGATCACGTTCGAGCAGGATCGGGATATTATCGGGAGTGAACAGCACGATGCATTCCGGGTGAATTACAAACGGTGCTTCGGGATCAGCTTTCATCAGGACTGCATCGCGGCGCGGATCACCCGTGCCAAAGCCCTGCTCGCCGTGACCGATCTGAGCATTTCCGAGATTGCCGAGCAGATCGGCTATCTCGACCAGAAATATTTCTACCGCCAGTTCTCCGCCGCCGCCGGTATGACGGCTGTGCAGTTTAGGGAGTGCGTGCCCGCACAGTGCAGAGCGCGTTGAAAGGTTCGTTAGGGTTGATACCCTCCCGCCGCGGATGGTAACGTATACGCAAAGCCCCCAATGGCTCTCGCCAAAGGGGGCTTTGCTGCTTTTTTGGATGCTTTAATTTGTAGCCTGGAATACGAATCTTACGAAGTTGTAGAGGTGTGCGTGGATGGAGTTGTCGCCGTGGTAGCCTGCTTCGTAGTAGTGCCAGATGTGCGGAACGCCGTTCTTCTCGAAGTTCTCATGATAGGGCTTGGGCGTGTCATACACGACCTGATCGTTGCCGCCTGCGGTGATGTACAGCAGATAAGGCTCCTTGCCGCTCTCCCAGTTGAAGGTACCGGTCACGCCCGGTGCAGGGCAGATCGCGCCGACATAGCCGAACAGGTCGGAACGCTGCATACCGATGAGGAGCGATTCTCTGCCGCCCATCGAGAAGCCGGTGATTGCGGTGTTGTCCTTTCCGGTCTTGACGCTGTAAGTCTTTTCGATATGCGGCATCAGATCCTTGGTCAGGTCGTTGATGAAGTTATCGTAAGCTGCGTTATTCGCATCGTCCATCGCGGAACAATCCTTCTGGGTCGCACTGGAATAAATGTACGGGAATACCACGATCATGTCCTTTGCCTCGCCGGATGCGATCGCGTTGCCGATAATCTGGCGGGTGTACATGGTGCCGTTGCCCTCGATAATCATGCGGTTCTGGTTCTCCCAGTATCCGTGCATGACATACAGAACGGGGTACTGCTTGGATTCATCGTAACCAGCCGGAAGCAGGATATTATAGGGCTTTTCGCGGTTGCAGGTGGTGGAATAATAAGTACCGGACTTGATGGTGCCGTACTGCACGCCAGCCTGCTCCTGCTTGGACTCGTTGGTCTCGTTGTTTGCCATCTTCGCCTGACACTGCGCGGTGAATTCCTTCATGCTCATCGCCTTGGCAGCCTGCGTCGGTGCCTCGGTGGGAGCTTCAGTCGGCTGCTCGGTCTGGGCAACCGTGTCAAACTTCTTGATCTTGCCGTGAAGGAACTTCGCCATCTGGATGAGGTCGGAAACCTCTGCCTTGCCGTTGCCGTCTACATCCGCAGCGGCAGGTGCATTTCCTTTGAGAATGCCCTGCTTTGCGAGCGCATAGTCGAATACGTCAAATACGCCGTCGCCGTTCACATCGCCGCGGCCGGTGCCGCCGGATGGATTGGACTGTGTCGGGTCACCTGTGACCGAGGGACCGGCAATCTTGGTACCTGCCTTGGCAACGATCGCCTCGTCGATGTAGAAGCTGTCGGTGCCGTCCTCAGTCTCCACATAGATCGCGAAGTCAGAGCCTTCCGGAAGTGTGAAATTGGTGTTAGCGATCTGTACGAAGCCGCCGGATGAAGCGGTCGCATTTGCGATGTGACCGTAAGCGGTCTTGCCGTCGGTATCGGTGTACTGCACGGACAGCATCAGATTGGTGCCTGCTGCGCCGTCTGCCATTCTGCCGCATACCGAGAAGCTGTAGCTCTCACCAGCCTTGAAAGTCAAGTAATCGAGGGTTTTCTGCGCACCCTGCCATGTGCCGCCTCTGTCGGTTACGAGCAGAGATTTGCTACCCTCCTGTGCTGCCTGACTGCTGGAGGAAACGCTTGCTGCGCCGCGTCCTGTCCAGTCATTGGTGCCGCTCTCGAAGGTGTCATGGAAATAGTAGCCGTTCGCATCGGGCTCGGCGGGCTTGACTTCCTCTGTCGGGGTAGGTGTCACGCCGGTGGCACCGGTATTGACAACGAAGGTCGTTACTGTATTGCCCGGGAGCGTATAGGAGAAGCTGCTGCCGCTGGTGGTCGGATCCGATACGGCTGCAAAGTTCTGGTTGGCGTTGGTCTGATAAGCATCGATATCCTTGATCGTCTCGCCGCTCTTGAGGGAGAAGCTCTGGGATACATTGCCGGAGCCCTTGTTGATGGCTACGACTGCGATCGTACCATCCTCGTTCTGATAAGCGGAAATGAGGGTATCGCTGCCGCTGGTCTGCTCGGTACAATCGATGCGGTATGCACCCGGACGCACCCACTTGGAGTACTGTGCCATCATCGCGCCGCGCTTGGTGACCTTTCCGTCATCCTGCCCGATCAGGCTGTAGCTGCGGCGGATATACCACCAGACATACGCGCTCATATTACCAACGACCAGACCGTTATGGATGTTCTCAGCGACCTCGATCGCCTCCGGGAAGTTGTTGGCAGAATTGGCATTGGAGTTCGGTACATAAACCTCAGTCATCCAGATCTCCTTACCGGAATTCTTGACCGTGGCATAGTTCATAGAATCACGAATGGTACCGTAGAAATGCGTACCGAACAGGTCACAGATCTGGTTTGCCTTGGAATTTTCAAGGATCTTCTTGTAGTAGATCTTGCCGTGACCGGAGCCCTCGTAGCTGTACTGGAAGCTCTCAGGAGACATCAGCTTGGCTTTGGTACCGGACTTGACAGCCTCACCATAGTTGACAATGAAGTTGGTGGTGCGCTCCGGATTCCAGTACGTCCAGTCCGAGGAATAGTCCGGCTCATTCTGTACGGAGATCGAGTACAGGTTGACGCCCTGACCCTCCACATACTTGACATAGTCATTCAGATGCTTTGCATACTGCGCCTCTGCGCCGTTATTCAGCACATACTTGCCGCCCGTCGGCCCGCCGGAGCCGTTGCTGCGCATACTTGCGGGGGGATTCCACGGGGTCGCAAATACCGTCGCGCCGTAAGCCTGCGCTTTCTTTGCCGCCGGAATGCACTTGCTCCAGTCGCTCTGCACATCGCTGCAATAAATACGCAGGATCGTCAGGCCAAGCTGCCCTGCATCATTGCCAAAGGCGGTTTTGATATTGTCATCGGACAGATCATAGCCCTGCCACTCCGGATGGTTCATACCGCCGAATCCGCGGATGATCTGGTACGTTTTGCCGGGGTCGATCGTGCATTCACTTGCCGCTGCAGCAGTCAGCTCGAGCACCTCGGTGCTGCCCGGAAAGAGCGACACACCGGAAAGCATCATCGCGCCAGCCAGTGCGGCAGAGAGCATTTTACTCAACTGTCGTTTGAATTTCATACGCAATTCCTCCCATTGTTTCTTTTTAGAGATAAGGGGGCTGCGGGGCGGAGCACCGCTTCCCTCTCTTTTGTTTTTCTGTGAAAAGCAAAAGAAAAATTAACAAAGCTTCTAACACAATTTCAACAATAATATTTTATCAAAATTTTACAATCTGTTTATATCATACAATAAAACGTTTACTTTGTAAACACATATTTTGCAGATAAGGTGGACAAAATCTATTTGTTGAGAGTGAAATTCTCAAATTTCTATATTACTGCACAAAAACAAAATGCAGTATCTGTGAATTATGACTACAGATACTGCATCTCAAAATTGTGATATTTTGGTAAATCTCTTCGACTGCACTCAATGTCCCTTTGGTTTGCGGGACATTTCACCCTTTTCGGTCTTTAAGTCCGCATAGAGCAGGTCGATCAGAATCAGCCCCAGCGGAATCAGCGCGAACCAGACGCCCCGTCCGCCAAAGCAGTTGCAGGTGACGGTCGAGGTCACGCCGCCGAGTGTGAACAGCGCCAGCATTCCGGCATGAAAGAGCATCCGCTTGAAATGCGCACTCTCGCGGTGGCGGATGCATTTCGTAAAGAAGACTCCCACCTGCCGGACGTGATTCGTGCAGAACGTCGTCGCCATCGGAATGCCGTCCGCCTGCCGGAACGTATTGTACTGCATCGAGCAGATGACGTTCACAGCCACCTGCGAGATCTGGAACGGCGCAGAATCGGGGATAAAACCGAGTATTACAACAACTGCCATCTCAATGAAGATCAGGAGCGTATCCCAGCGGATCAGCCCCAGACGCTTGATGGACAGTGCAGCATACTCCGAGACGACCGCGCCCAGAAAATACGCTGTGATCGGGATGACGAGATACCTCACCATCGCCCAGTCCTTGTTGCCGACGGACATCGCCAGCAGGACGAAATTCGCCGTCTGCGCGTTGCAGAAAATGCCGCCGCGCACCGTGTAGGTGAAGCCCCCGAAGAAGCCGCCTACATACATCAGCGCTGCGAGTATCCACCAGCGCTCACATTCCAGAAATTCCGCAGTTTTTCTCGAAAATGGCATTACTTCTGGAGCGTGCCGTGGGACATGGCCTTGAGGTAGGCGTGGATGAAGCCGTCCAGATCACCGTCCATGACAGCGGTGATATTGCCGTTCTCATAGCCCGTGCGGGTATCCTTGACGAGGGTATATGGCATGAAGACATAGGAGCGGATCTGTGCGCCCCAGCCGATCTCCTTCTGGACGCCCTTGATATCGGAAACCTTTTCCAGATGCTCGCGCTCTTTGATCTCAACGAGCTTTGCCACGAGCATTTTCATCGCATAATCACGGTTCTGATACTGGCTGCGCTGAGTCTGGCAGGATACCACGATACCGGTCGGCTTGTGGATGAGGCGGACTGCGGACGAGGTCTTGTTGACTTTCTGACCGCCGGCGCCGGAGGAGCGGTAAACCTCCATCTCGATATCCTCGGGACGGATATCGACATCCATATTGTCATCAATTTCGGGCATAACGTCCAGCGCTGCAAAGCTGGTCTGGCGTCTGCCGGAGGCATCGAACGGGGATACGCGCACCAGACGGTGAACGCCAGCCTCGGATTTCAGATAGCCGTAGGCATTCTCACCCTCGACCATAATGGATGCGCTCTTTAAGCCAGCCTCATCGCCGTCGAGATAGTCGAGCAGCTGCACCTTGAAATTGTGGCGCTCTGCCCAGCGGTTGTACATACGATAGAGCATCTCTGCCCAGTCCTGTGCCTCGGTGCCGCCTGCGCCCGGATGGAAAGTCAGGATGGCATTGTGGCTGTCGTACTCGCCGGAGAGGAGCGTTTCGAGCTTCTTATCCTCCAGGGACTGCTTGAACGCCGCCATCTCGGTGACGATCTCGTTCTGCATATCCTCATCCTCTTCCTCCATGCAGAGCTCCAGCATGGTGAACAGGTCTTCGAGCTTATTTTCCATACGCTGATAGCCCGCGATCTTGTTTTCAAGCTGCTTGGTTTTCTGGAGCACTTTCTGGGAGTTCTCCAGATCATCCCAGAAGCCCTCGGCGGTTGCCTGCGCCTGCAATTCCTCGACCTCGGTCTTGGCATTCTTGATATTCAGCACCTCTGCCAGCTCGTCCAGATCCTTGCGGTAGCTGTTCAGTTCCAGTTTCAGATCATCCAATAAAATCATGATTTATTCCTCCTCATTATGGTTCACAGGGGTTTCTTCGTTCTCTTTATTCTCTGCGGCGATGCTCTCATAGTCCTCGTCTGCCATGACGTTGGCATCGTGTTCCTCGGCGGTCATCTGGTTTTTCCTGATAACGCGTACCAGCAGAAAAATGATCCCGCCAAGCACGATCACGCCGAGAATGATCCCCAAGATTTTCCAGACGCTCATGCCGCCGGACTTGTACTGCTTGAAATCGGACATTTTCTGCGGGGTGGCATTGCCGTCTGCGTCCTTGCTCTCGATATAGCCGAAGGCATTCTCGCCGACAGTGGTACAGCTTGCGGGGACAGTGATCTCCTTGAGTGACGGGCAGTTGTAAAATGCATAGCCGCCCACGCCCTTGAGCGTCGAGGGGAGCGATACATAGTGCAGCGCTGTGCAGTCCGCAAAGCCGTTCTCATAGACGATGAGCGTGCCCTCCGGGAGCAGTACGGATTTCAGCCCCGAGCAGTATTCAAACGCGCCCGCGCCGACATATTGCAGCGTCGAGGGGAAATTGACCTCGGTGAGGTTCTCCGCACGGAAGAATGCCGTATCATAGACCGTTGTCACGCCCTCCGGAATGGTGAAGCTCTGGCGGGAATTGCCCGCAGGATAGGAGAACAGCGTCGTCATATCCGGGCTGTAGAGCACGCCGTCCTGCTCCTTGTATTTCACATTGCCGTCCTCGACATGGAAATCGGTGAGCTTGGTACAGCCCATAAAGGTCAGGCTGCCGATGTCTTCCATCTGGTCGGGAACAGTGAACTCCGTGACGCTCTCGCAGCCGCAGAAGACACCCGATGCAAGCTGTGTGCAGCTCTCGGGGATATCGATCTCCTCTAATGCCGAACAGAATGCAAAGGCATAGTTGCCGAATTCCGAGACACCGTCCGGAATATCAACGCTTGCAAGGCTCATGCAGTCATAAAATGCCTCCACGCCGATCTTGGTCACGCCGTCAGGAATGTTGATATCCGTCAGGGACACGCAGGTATAGCACATACCCTCCGGGATCTCGGTGAGGTGCGCGGGAAGATGCAGGGATTGCAGCTCGATGCAGCCGCTGAATGCATTGTCGCCGATGGTCTCAACCGTATCGGGAATTTCCAGACTCATCAAGCTTTCACAGCCCGCGAAAGCGTATTTTCCGACATAGCGGATACTGTCACTCAAAAATACGCTTTGCAGCGTCGTGCAGTTGTAGAACGCGCCGTCCGCGATGCCGATGATCTGGTAGCCGTTTGTTTCTGAGGGGAGTCTGACGGAAAATGCCGTCGATTCGCAGCCGCAGAGCTCCACACCGCCGTCCACATACGCGAATGTGAACATGCCGTCGGTAAAGGTCTCCTTGGCGCTTTCCGTTTCGCCCTCTGCGGAGACGGGCAGCACTGCAATGCCCGCCAGGAGCACGGCTCCGGAGACAAGTGCAGCGATTCGTTGTATCAGGTGCATGGATGATTACTCCTTTTTCTTCTGCTGTCTGGCCTTGCGGCGCTCTGCCAGACGCTTCTGTTTTTCCTCCTCGGCGAGACGCTCCTGCTCGGCACGCGCTTTTTCGCGGCGGTTACGGATATTGACCGCCAGAGCGATGATCGCCAGTGCCGCGAGCACTGCCAGCACCAGAAACAGGACCACCTTGGAGCGCGAGAGCATCAGGTGGCAGTCGATGCCGTTCTCACTCGCATATTTTGCCGCGTAGCTGCCGACGGTCGTCTCCATCCGGAAGCCCGGGATGAGGACAGTCTTTGCGTCCTCGGAGACACTGTAGCCGATGCCGTGTTCCCCGATCGAGGTGACGCTCTCCGGGACATAGAGGAAGGTCAGTCCCGTGCAGCCGTAGAATGCCATTTCGCCGATGCTCTTGAGGTTATCGGGCAGTGTGAGCTTTCCGAGTGCAGCACAGCCGAAAAAGCAGCGGTCACCGATGCTTGCCAGGTTCGGCGGGAGCGTGATCTCCTGCAAATTGGAACACTTGGCAAAGGCGGCACCGTTGAGCTCGGTGATGCCGCGGGAGAGGGTCGCTGTTTTCAACGAAGTGCAGCCCATGAAGCAGTCCGCGCCGATGGCGGTGACATTGCGCATCTCGACCTTCTTGAGGTTGACGCAGTCCGTGAACGCCCAGGGCGAGATCGTATAGCAGCTGTCGCTCACGACATAGGCGGTATCCTCCTTGGCGGCGGGATAGCGCAGG
>JAEEGH010019103.1_pt1 | contig 14412 bp, 11 predicted proteins | sample 9134181 | NCBI WGS metagenome assembly JAEEGH01 (sample SAMN16246544, study PRJNA631951) | gut metagenome | biome: gut microbiome; feature: rumen; material: DP-attached | host: Bos | place: Iran: Karaj | collected 2018-10 | reverse complement strand
GCGCGGCGACCTCGGATACGGAGAAGGTCCAATCGAAGGTGTCGTTCACCTTGGGATTGGTGACCTCAACGGTCTCGCCGGTGTAGGTGACTTCGGTGCCGGCGGGAGTCTGGAGCTTGTAGAGGTAAATGTTGGAAGAATAGGTGGTGGAGGAATAGCTCCTGAACCCATAAGAGCTCATATAATAGATCATCCTGCCGCTGCTGTACGTTGTCTTTAACGTCACAGTAGTTGAGCTGTTAACGGTGACGTTGAAAAAATATGTCGAAGTGGATCCCATCTTCATGCTGGTGCCGGAGTTGCCCTGAATATAGCAATACTGATTAGCAGCCTCGCTGTAGAGAGCATAGGTTCCGTCAGACTGAGCCTTAAGATCCCAAACGATCGTGCTTGCGGGATCGGTGATCGTGTCGTCCGTTACGGTTACAGTAGTCTGCCCCATGGAACCGCCGCTCAGCGTGTTGTTCATGGCGCGGGTCGTAGAGCCGTTGACTGCGCAGATAACGTACTTACCTTCCGTTATCTCATCGGCAGACGTGACCTTTTTGTAAACGGCCGCATCCTTTGTTTCGCCGCTCGCTTTAACGGCGTCACCAGCCTTCGCGAATACGCCCATCGGTACTAATGAAAGCACCAGGAGCACCGCAATGGCTGCACTCAGAAGTCTTTTGGTCATTGGTTTTTTCCTCCTATAATTTTGGCTTTATATAATATAAAACCTACCTATCAAATCATACCACGAAATAATCTTTTGTCAATAGCATTATCGAGGTTTTCACAAATTTGCTACAATTATATGCGAGAAAAAACACACGTCGGGCAGAGCCGTCCGCGTGTTGTTTTTCAGGAGCGTTTCACATCTCGTTTTCAAGCGTTTCCTTCAGTCTTGAAACGGCTTTTTTCTCTATTCTCGAGACGTATGATCGGGATATCCCCATGAGCCTTCCGACCTCCCGCTGGGGAAGCGGTTCTCCTCCGTCGAGACCGAAGCGCAGTATCATTATCCCCCTCTCCCTCTCGTCCCCGAGCCCGTCTACGGCTCGGCGCAGCTTTTGCGCGCGGAGCTTCTCCTCCGCCTCCGTGAACACGGCGTCGCCGTCCGTGCCGAGGACGTCCGCAAGGGTCAGCTCGTTGCCGTCGCGGTCGACGCCCACGGGCTCCTCGAGGCTCACCTCTCCCCGCCTTTTCCTCTCCGCACGGATGCTCATGAGTATCTCGTTCTCGACGCAGCGCCCCGCGTAGGAGGCGAAGCTCTTCCCCCTTCCCCTTGTATAGGTGGAGACCGCCTTTATGAGCCCGAGCGAGCCGATCTGGATCAGGTCGTCGAGCTCCCGACCGTGCGCCTTGTACTTTCTTGCGATATGCGCGACGAGCCTGAGATTCCGCTCTATGAGCTCATCCTTCGCGTCCTCGTCGCCCTCCTCGAGCCGGTCCAGGAGCCTTGCCTCCTCCTCCGGCTTGAGCTTCGGCGGAAACGCCCCCTTTGCGTCCACCCAGCCCGCAAAAACAAAGAGATCCTTTATGAATTCGATAAATGCGCCGAACACCTTTTACCCCTCCCTGAAGCTTAGTCCTTACAGAGTATGCGGCAAAAGGCGCCAATATTTTTAAGGTGAAGGACACGTTTTGACAATGCCCTTCACCCGTCGGTTTTCGGTTATGATTCGGTTTCCATCCCCATCGCCATCCTGAGTATCACCAGCGCGTCGGCGCCGTCGACGATCCCGTCCGAATTGACGTCGGCGTTATCGGGACGCGGCACGGAATCGATCATGCCCATGGCGAGCCTCAGCGTAAGGAGCGCATCCTCCGCGTTGACTTCGCCGTTCCCGTCCGCGTCGCCCGGCAGGGACTCCGTCGGCTCGGGAGGATCGGAGGGCTCCGGCGGATCGACCGGCGGATCGACGGGATCGACATCAAAGAGCTTTTCCGCCGTATAGCGGGCGTTTTTGAGCTCTGCAAAGGGATAATCCGTTTCGGCGTCGATGATCCATACCGACTGGAAATCGAAGCCCTGATACGAGCTTTGGAGCGTGAACGCTGCAAGGGGAAGGCTTGTCCCGAGGGAATTGCCGTTTAAGCAGCAGCCGTCCGCGATATAGACGGAGCCGCCGACCGTGCCGCCGCCGATAAGTCCCGCGGCGCCGCCCGAGACCCTTCTTACGGTTATCGTGCCGACGTTGTAGCAGCGATCGGCAGACGCGCCTTCAAGACAGCCGACGAGCCCGCCGCCGTCCTCGAGCGCGGTGACGTCGCCCGTGTTGAACGAATCCGTAAGGGAGCCGCCCGCCATGCGTCCGGCTATGCCGCCCGTCCTGTAACGGGTGGTGAGGTCGCGCCCGTTGTAGCACTCGAAGACCGCGGTGTTCGCCGCATCGCCTACGACGCCGCCGATGAGGTCGGTGCCCTTGACCGCGTTGTCGTTGCGGCATTTTTTGACGGTCGACGCCCACGCCGTGCCGACTATGCCGCCTATGTGCATATAGCCCTTGACCTGGCTGCCGCGGTTGGAGCACTGCGATATGATGCAGTTCTCATGCGCGAAGCCGACTATGCCGCCCGTATCGCAGGAGCAGCGCACGTTTCCCGTATTGGTGCAGTTGTAAACGACGGTCGTGCCCTGCGTGTTCGTGACGTAGCCGACTATGCCGCCCGTCCACTGGTCGCCGTGCACCTTGGAGGTGTGATGGCAGTTGTCTATCCTGCCGTAGTCCTTGAGATAGCCGACGATGCCGCCCACGTCGTTGGCCGCCTCCTGGAAGGAGCGCGAAACGGTGACGTTTTTGATGCAGCCGGTCGGGTTGGGTCCGACTATGCCGAACAGACCCATACAGCTCTTCTTGTTATCGGAGTAGTAAAGCCCGTAGACCGTGTGTCCGCGCCCGTCGAAGCTGCCGCGGAAGGCGGAATAGGTCGAATTGTTCGTGTAGAAGCCTATGGGCGTCCACACGTTCGCCGGGGCGTTGAACATATCCCAGTCCTCCCAGCCCTCGGTATCGTTCACCCAGATATCGTTCGTCAGCGCGAAATACATGCCGTTATACGAGTTTCCGTTCGCAACTGCCGCAGAGAGCAGCGCGAGCTGGCTCGCGTCGTTTATCAGGAAGGGATCCTCCTCCGTGCCGCTGCCGCCGCCGTAGGAAAGCGCCGTGCTGCCGTTCCATACCTCGCCCGGAGCGGGGACGGCGCGCGTATCGACGAAGGCTTCTTCCGTTTCTTCCCCGCACGGTATCCCGTCGGGCGCGGGGGCTGCGTCCATATACGCGTCGTAATTGAACTGGGCGGTCATCAGCCCGCGGTGGGTCCACGCGCGGTCGCTCAGGCGCGTGACGACTACGCCGAACGCCAGACCTCTCGCCTCCACGGCAAGGGGCTCGCCGTCCTCGTCAAAGCCGCAGATCCAGCCGACGTGACCTATCTTGTTGAGCCTTCTCGACCAGGTGAACACCGCCTCGCCCACCACCCAGGGGCGGTCGATATCATCTATCTCGCCCTTGGAGGTGCACCAGTTGGTGTAGTTCATCATGGCGTTTATGTCGGTGGTAACGCCCTCCTCATACGTCATGAAGGCGTCCATCAGCCCCTGGCAGTCGGTCGCGTAGGTGGAGCGGCTCCAGTCCGCCGTATTGTCGTCGAACTGACCGCGGAGCATATATTTCGTGTAATAATTGTTATAGAAGGAATTGATCGTGGATTGGTTCGTGGGTACGCGCACCGTGCCGTATATGTATTCCCAGGGAGACGTGCCGCAGCTCTCCGCCGCAAGATACAGGTTCGCGTTGGTGGGGATCGAAGCCGGATCGACGCGCTTGAGCGCCCAACGGATGAATTTCGCCACGCTGTGCGTGCCCTTCGGCGCGCTTTCCGAGGCGCATGAGACCGCCGCCTCCGAGCGGCACTCGAATTCGGGACCGAGTCCCGCGACTCCGCCTGCGAGGCGTTCCGCCGTTACGGAGCCGTACCCCTCGGAGCGGTACGCGTCGCCCTCGCCTATTACGCCGCCGACCATGGAAACGCCGGTCACGGCGCCATAGCTTATGCAGTCGTACGCGGCGCCCTCTCCGACGACGCCGCCGACCTTATCGACGCCCGTGACGCGGGCGAAGCTTATGCACTCCTCCGCCGCGCCGAAGCCGACGATGCCCGCGGAGCGGCTTCCGCCCTGAACGGACGAATCCTTGAGGACTATCCCCTTTATCGCGCCGACGCTGTAACCGAACAGCGCGGAAAGCTCCTTTCCCGACGTGATGCGCATGCCGCTTATCGTAAAGCCGCGCCCGTCGAAGGAGCCGCTGAAGGGATGCTCCGCGTCCCTGCCTATGGGCTCCCATTCCGCGCCGGAGAGGTCAATATCGTTTTCAAGCGCGATAAACAGCCCATTTGTATCGAGCCCGGAGTTCACCGCCCGCGAAAGGGCGAAAAGCTCCCCGCCGGAGGCGATCGAATAAGGATCCGCCTCCGTGCCGGAGCCCGCAAAGCCGAGCGCCCGTGCCGTATCCGCCGCGCCCGAAGCGAGCGCCCCGAACGGGAGCGCCAGCGCGAGCATCAATGCCGCCGTGAGCAGCGCGAGGTGTCGTTTCATGGCCGTTGTTTCCTTCCGAAAAAGCTTTTATTCGATGCCCATGGACATCCTGAGTATGACGAGGGCGTCCTCCGCGTCGATCGTGCCGCTGTCGTTGACGTCGGCGTTCCGCTCGTTGGGGACGATCTGATCCATGCCCATCGAATACCTTAACACGATGAGCGCGTCCGCCGCCTCCACAAAGCCGTTGTCGTCCGCGTCGCCGGGAAGACCGGCGTCGTCGTCGCCCGACCAGTCGACCTCGTCTATCCACACGCAGTCGCTGCCGGAGGCGAAGGAGTAATCCTTTTCATACTTCCAGACGAACGTATAGCTGCCCGAGGAACCCGCGGTGAAGGTATAGTTCGTCCAATCCTTCTCGCCCGATTCGGTGAGCTTGTTCTGACCGTTTACGGTGAAAAACAGCTTGTCGTAGCCCGATTCGGTGCTGACCTTGTAATCGAAGGACAGCGTCTCCCCCGCAGCCATGGCAAGCGTGAGCGATACGGAGCTCGTCGAGGAATCCTGCCCGGCGTTGCCGCTCATGCCGGCGATGCGCCCGTCCTTGACCGCGCCGATGAACTCGGGCGAGGCCGTGGTGAAGTGGAGCGAGCCGCCCGCCGCGTTGAGGGCGAGATCAAGGTCGATCTGCTCCGACTCGAGCCATTCGCCGTCGAGCCAGCCGATCCTGCCGGTGAGCCAGTCGCGCAGCGCCGATACGCCCGAATTGAAGCGGACGCCCCATTTCTGTTCGTCCCTCGGCATGGCGGCGGAGATATACGCCGCCTCCTCGTCGAGCATGGCGAGCATCGCGGGGATCATCGTGCGGCGGTATTCGGCATAGCGCTCCGTAAGGGCGTTCCTGAATTCCTCATGGTCGTCGTAAAGGTGATCGAACCAGGGACAGGAGCTGTTGATCGTCATGAAATCCGAAAGCCCGGTCGCGTTCGGGCAGTCGTAATAATCGTTATGCGTATGGTCCGCATTGTTCCAGGTGGTGGCGGGATTGCCGTACGCAAGGTCGAAATCCCAGGGCGCGGTCATATAGAGCTTGTCGTCCTGCGCCTTCTTGACCAGGTAGCAGCTCGTCTTGAGGTTGCCGTCGATGTTCTTCGCAAGCTCCTGCACGATTATGAAATCGATCCATGTGTCGACGTCGACGTACTTGGTATAGGGCTCGGCGCTCGAGCCGAGTATCGCCTCGTGGACGGACTGCATGTAATCCGTAAGATAGGAAAGCATCGCTTCTTTTAAGGAGGCGTCGTCGGGCTCCGGCTCCTTGAGCACGAAGTAATCCTTGCTCTGGTTCGCCCAGTAGGGGCAGTCGAACCACTGATCGGCGCTGTAATCGATCTTGCCGTCGATATCCTTCTCGATGAGATACCCGCCGGTGAGCTCCTCCGCGGTCGCCTCGTCGATATCGATCTTGTTCGATTCGAGCGATACGCGCTCAACGAGCAGATAAACGCCGTTGTACGCGCCGTTCAAATAAACCTCGACGAACTCGCACTTGGGCACGTAATCGATGCCTGAGAGCATGAGCCCCGCCTTGTACGTGATGTAATTCCTCAAAAGCGAGGGATCGGAATAGCTCGGGATTATCGCGTATTTCTTGGTCTTGGGGATGTCAAGGAGCGAAGCCTTGGAAGAAAGCTTTATGGAATAAGGCTTTTTGGGCTGTCCCCAGGAGGTGTTTCCGCGCCCCTTTATAGAGCCTGTGCCGGAGTAATCGCCGCTCGAATACTGCTTCGTGCCGAGCGTCAGCGTGAAATCCGCGCTGACGTACTCATCCTTGCCTATCTGGCTGAAGGGCACGGAGGCGTTTATCTCAAGCTTCGGGAGCGCCGCCGCGGAGGCGTAGATACCGACGGTATCGAGCGCGTCCCTCGTAAGGATATCGCCCCTTCGCGCGCTGAAAGTGAACGTCTTTTGCGTGCCCGAGCCCGTCACCGTCACCCTGTCCTCATATCCGCGGAAGAAGTCGGTATAGGTCTCGGAATAAGTCCAGCCCTGTGCAAAGCTCGCGGTAAGTCTGAGGGTCTTGTCCTCCTCCACTTTGAGGAGCCCGTAAAAATCGCTCACCCGGAGCGTGAACGCCGCCTCGTCATAGGAGAGCGTCACGCCCTCCGAATGCCGGGGGACGATCGCAATATCGTGCGTTTCGCCCGCGCCGACGGCGTCTGCCGCCGGGGAGAACGCCGAGAATATCATCACGAGCGCGAGCAGTAATCCCAGATACCTTGCCCTTTTCATTCTCAAACATCCTCCGTTCCGAATTCATCCTTTATCATCCTGCCGATATTCTCAATGAATCCGGCTTTTGCGTCCCTCGAAACCTGCGTCCACGGGAATACCATGTCGAACGCGTGCGCGTCAGCATGGTACACGTCCGCCCTGGCGGGGACGCCCGCTTTTTTGAGCGCCTCGACGTAATCGAGCGTTTCCCTGTAAAACGGCTCCCCGTCGCACACGAAGGTGTAGCACGGGGGAAGGCGCGAATAATCCTTCTGTCTCGAGGGAGATGCGTAGGGCGGCACGTCCTCCCTGCCGTAGAGCTCGCCTAAGTACATCCTCCACGCCTCGTGATTCTTCTTCGTGTTCCAGAAGAGGCTCCTGTTATCGCGGGAGGAATCGGTATCGAAGCAGTCGAGCATCGGGTAGATCGGGAGCTGATAATCGATCTTTATCCGTCCCCTGTCCCGTGCGAGCATGGCAAGCGCCGCGGCAAGCCCGCCGCCCGCGCTTTCGCCGCCGACTATTATGCGGGAAACGCCGAGCGCCTCCCTGTTCGCATCGAGCCATTCGAGCGCCGCGTAGCAGTCGTCGAGCGCGGCGGGATAAGGATCGGCGGGCGCGAGCCTGTATTCGGGCGATACGACGACCGCGCCGAATTTCCTCGCCGCGTCCCTCGCCCTTGAAAGGAGCACCATGTCGGCGCTGCCCTCATAATAGCCGCCGCCGTGCATCCATAGTATGCCGGGCACGTTCCCGCCGGGCTCCTTCGGGCGTATGACGACGAGCTGGAGCGGTCCGTTTTCGGTTTCGATATTTCGTATTTCGCGTAATAGCCGCATGCCGTTTTCAGAACTTTCTTCCGCTGCCGGAATGGGTCGCGCCGGAATGGCTCGTATGCCCGCCGCTGTAAGACGACGAATGCGAGCCGCTCCTGCCGCCGCCCGACGAGACGGGCGGGCTGTACGACCTGTTTTTCTCGCTCCTCAGGAAAAGGTCGTCCCCGACTTTCCTTACGGAGAGCGTATCGTTTATAAGATGATCCCCTGCGGTGAACGCGGTGACCACCGTCTTCATCGATTCGACCGCCTTATTGCCGTTCACGCCGGAAACGACCAGCGCGATCACGGCGCAGATCGCCGAGGCCAGCGCCCACACGACGGGCGTTTTGGGCGTGCGTCCCGTCTTCAGCGTGCGGTCGAGGTATTTGAGCCAGCGGTTCGCGGAGCCCGGGCCGTTGTCGAACAGCATGTTCGCGCCCTTCAGCAGACGGCTGAAATTCCTGCTGTTCAAGCGTTTCATCAGGGGGGCTCCCACGGTCATGACCGCGGGATCGCCGTTCGGGAACACAGTAAGGAGTATCCCGTTGTCCTCCTCGCCGCCGTAGCCGTTCAAGTTATAGAACGTGTCGGAAATATACTCCGGAGCGAGTCCCGGATAAGCGTCCGAAAAATGCACGGCGACGTCGACGCCGTATTTTTCGGAGATCGCCTTCGCCTTCGCTGCGAGCTTTTCGAGCTTCTCCGAGCTTATCGTTCCCGTATCGTCCGTCACGCGCGGGGCGTTCGGATCCGCCGGTCCGGAGGGCTTGCCCACATCCGGCCACCAGGCGGGCGTGAAGGGATGCCCCTTCGTCATAAGGTTCGTAATGTTCTTCGACCAATCGACGATCCCCTCGCAGTACCTTCCTTGTGAAAGGTATCCGTAAAGCGCGTCGTCGAGGGCTTCGGCGGCATCCTGGGTATAGAACCTGTCGGGCGAGCCCTTGGTAGAGCACCAGCCCTCGCGGTCGCGTCCGCTGAAGATCAGGCAGAGGCAGAAGCCGTCGTGCTCCGCGCCCTTTCCGTAACCGCCGTAATCGAAGAAATCGTCGGCATAGTCCATTATATCCATCCCGTGGGAGGACGTATCGGTGAATATGACGATATCCGTCCCCGTCGCCTCAGCCGCGGCGCGCACGGCTTCCGAAACGGTCCGCTCCTCATCGGGAGAGAGCACGTCGGCTTCGTCGATCACGCGCGGGGCGTCCGGGTCGGCGGCGGTCCATTGCCACGCCGAGGGATCCTCCGGATACCAGGCGGGCATTTCGTTCTCTGCGGCGAACACGGGCAGCGCCGCCGTCAGTATGAATATGAGGAGCGCGGATACGGCAAGTGATTTTCTGACTTTCTTCATAACGCCCTCCTCAGCATGACACGAGCGAGAATATGAGCATCAGCACGGCGAACACCGCAGCGAAAATGCCCAGGTTCCTCAGCGCCTTGACGCCCTTGTCCGTCGGGATATGCCCGACGACCTTTCCCGTCTGTCCGTTCATGGCGAAGCTGTATTTCTCCCCCTTGTGCGCCACGTTGAACGTGTAGACCGGCAGGAGGACGTACCGGGTCGCCGTGGGATGCGCCGTGACGTCACGGCTTTTTTCCGAGACGTTCGAATAGTCCTTCGAGGCTTCGGACCTGAGCACCGACATCGCGCTTGTGACCATGCGGTCCTCGGCGCGCTTCCTGACCTCCTCGGAGCCCTTGTCGAAGCGCTCCGCAAAGAAGCCGGCGAGGTAATCGGCGCGGAAGGGCTTTATGCCGTTCAGGTCGAACGGCTCGAGCGAATCCATCAGCGCGTCCTCGAGCCGCGCGCTGCCGTCGACCGGGATATCCTTGAAGTCGACGTTCACGCCTCTTGTGAACTCGTAATAATTCGTTTCGGTGGTGACGTAATTGCCCTCGCGGGAGGAGGTATGCGTCGCCCCCTCGAAGACCGCCGTGCCTTCAAGACTGCAGTCGTAGAGCCAGAACGGCACGTAAACGCCGACGACGTCGGTAATGTTGCTCTCCTTGAAGAAGCCGAACGGCAGCAGCTTTTTGCCCTTGTAATAGGACTGCACCGCGGCGGGGAGCGCCTTTTTGTCAATGGCGAAGGGGATCACGCCGTCGGGTCGGAGCCCGCCCGAGACCTTGTCCGTCAGCACCACGTTGTTCCCGCAGTAGGGGCATTTGACCGAGGCGGAAACGGCGTCCGCCACGACCTCCGCTCCGCAGGAGCCGCAGAGGTAAACGGGGAGCTCCTCGGGCATCGTGCCGTCGGGTCTTTCGTCTACCGGAACGGGCTCAAAGCCGCCCTCCGGTATCTCGAACACGGAGCCGCACCACTCGCAGACGAGCCTTGCCGATTCCGGATCGAATCGGAGCGGCGCCCCGCAGTTCACGCATTTTGCTTCTTTAACGCTGCTTTCCATCGTACCTCCCGTTATTGTTCCAGCATTCCGTATTTGATCCTTATCCTGTTGAGCTTTTTCAGAAGCGGCTTGGCGAGTATCAAAAGGAATATCGCCGTTGCCGCGGCATGTATAAGATTGAATATCACTCCCGACGAATACGCCGCAAGGAGCATCTTCCACGATACTTCCGAGTTGGCGGTGAATATGGTCGACGTGTCGGCGATCAGACCGTAGACCGCGAATGCGGCGACCGTGCCGAATGCAGCGAGCGCAGCGAGCTTCGGCAGCCTGCCGTCCCTGCGGCAGAACAGCAGCCCCGCAAGGAAGCCGATGACGCCCATCGCCTCCATCTGCCAGGGCGTCCACGGACCCTGCCCGAATATGAAATTCGAGACGAAGGCGATCATCGCCCCCGCGACGAAGCCGGAGCCGGAGCCGAACGCGGCGCCGGTGATTATCACTATCGCGACGGAGGGCTTGAACTGCGGTATCATGTAGAACGCCGCCCTTCCCGCAACGCCTATCGCGATCATCGCAGCGAGCGTTACGAGCTCCCTTACCTTGGGCTTTCTCTTTTCAAAGCTTATTATGAACGGCAGCATCGAAAGAAGTATTATGATGAGGCTGACGATCAGATATCGCCTGTTGTCCCACACGGCAACGCCGAGGGCGATAACGCCGGGGACGAGCACGAAAAGCACCAGCGCGGCGGCGATAACGCCCAATATCCGCGAGGTCTTCGCCTTCTTTTCACTCTGAGGCAAGTCCGATCACCTCCCCGGTAAGAAGGGCGTTTTCGAAATACCCCCTCGCTATGCGGTTGGCGGCGGTGGTATAGAACGTGTTCTCGCAGAAGAAGCCGCGGGCGCTGTTCTCGGAGGATATGCTCCCGTCGAACATGAAGCCCGCCCTGTCCGCAAACTCGGCGCAGAACTCGATATCGTGCGAAACGACGAGTATCGCGAGCCCCGTTTCCTTAAGCTCGAGGAGCTTTTTGCCGAACGCCTCCTTAACGGCGGCGTCCATGCCCTTCGTGGGTTCGTCGAGAAGGAGCGCCTCCGGCTCGGTCAAAAGCACCTTCGCGATCGCAGCGCGCTGCTGCTCGCCGCCCGAAAGATCGAACGGATGCCTCTTAAGGCAGTCCCCGACCTCCATAAGCTCCGCGATCGCCAAAACGCGCTCCTTCGCGCCCTCCGCATTGCGTGAGGCGGCGGCGTTATAAAGATCCTCCTCCACCGTTTCGGCGGAGAAAAGCGTCCTCGGATCCTGATCGAGATGCGCTATCCTGTTCTCGAAAGCCGAGAACCGGGGCTTGAGCCTTTTGCCGTTCAGCGTCAGCCTGCCGCGGTACGGCGCGTTCTGCCCCGAAAGCACGGATAAAAGCGTCGATTTTCCGGCGCCGTTGCCGCCGACGAGCCCGTAGATCCCGCCGCGGTAAAGCTCTATATCGAGCCCTTTAAGTATGTCCCTCCCGTCCTTTTCATAGCGGAAGAACAGCCCGTCCGCCTTCAATACCGGCGCCGCGGAGGGCTTCCCCAAAGCGGGGAGCGGTATGGCCTTTTTTTCGGGCGAGAGCCTTGAGATGAACTCCCTTCCCTCGTTCACGGTGAGCGCGGGGGTATCGCCAGGCCTTACGGCGCAGCTTATCCTTGCGGCGGAGGGCATCGCGCGGAACATCGGCGAGTCCATTTCAAAGAGCGCCTTCGCGGTCTCCCTCGGCTCGTCGCAGACGGTTATACGACCCGCCTCCATAACGGCTGTGCGGTCGGCGAATGGCATCGCCTCCTCAAGGCGGTGTTCGCTCATTATTACGGTAAGACCGAGCTCGGTATTGAGCTTTTTGACGGTCGAAAGGAATTCGGTCGCCGCTATCGGGTCGAGCTGGCTCGTCGGCTCGTCGAGGATGAGCACGTCCGGCTCCATCGCCATTACGGAGGCGAGGTTCAAAAGCTGCTTCTGCCCGCCGGAAAGCTCGTCCACGCTGCGGCAGAACATATCCTCCAGCGAGAAATAGCTCGCCATCTCGGCAACGCGCAGGCGTATCCTCTCCTTTGAAAGACCGAGGCTCTCGAGCCCGAACGCGAGCTCGTGCCAGACCTTGTCGGTGACGATCTGATCGTCGGGATGCTGGAACACGAAGCCGATCCTCGCCGCCTGCTCCCTTTCGGGAAGCTCCTCAACGGGAACCCCGTCGAAAAGTACTCTGCCGGATCTTTCGCCGTGCGGCGCCAAAGCGGGCTTCAAATGCCTCAAAAGGGTGCTCTTCCCGCAGCCTGACCTGCCTATGACGAGCAGGAACTCGCCCGCGCCGACCTCAAGGGAGACCGACTCGAGCGCGTTAAAACCGCTGTTGGGATATGAAAAAGTCAGATCCTCGATCTTAATATGCGCCATGTGATGTCCTCCTTGACGTTGAGAAGCACGGGAACGAAGCAAAGCAGAGCGAACGCCGCGCAGCCGGCGATCGTGAAAAAGCCGGGCGGCGTGAATTTTATCGATGGGTAGTAGCGGAACCAGACCGCCTTCAGCGCGCAGGCGGCGCACGAGGCGGCGAACGAGACGACGAGCACCGCCGTCAGTACGAGGTCGCGCCCGTCGAACCTGAACAGCGAATACGACGTGCGCCCTTTAAGGCCGTAGCCGCGGCTCTTCATGCTGTCGGACATATTGACGGCGCTTTCGAGCGCCCACGAGACCGTGACGGAAACGACCGAGAGCCCGTGCTTGACGCCCTTCACGGGGCTTTTGCCGATGGGCGGCGCAACGCCGAGCTGCGCGGCGGAAACGCGCCTTATCCTCGAAAGGAGCCTCGGCACGAAGCGGAGCACCATCGAGAAGAGCAGCGACAGCGTGGGTATCAGCCTTCCGAAAAGGCAGACGTATTTATCGGCGCTCATAACGCTTGTCAAACACGCGCACCATATGATAAGAGCGGCGAACATACAGGCGGAATTCACGCCGTAGAGCACCGCCTCGAGCGTGACCGCATTGCCGTTCCAAAGGTAGAAGAGTATTTTGGTGCCGGCGTGATTGAACAGCGGGTTTATGACGGCGACGAGCAGCATTACGGGCAGCGCGAACGAGAGGCAGAAGAGGACTCCCTTCTTCCCCTTTATCATGATATAGTACACGCACGCGGCGGCAAGCGATATCCCCGTAATGACGGGATTAAGAACGAACGCCGTAATGAGCGTCACGAACAGGAAAAACAGCATGCTCACCGCGGGATGCACGAAATTGAACGCGTCCCGGCGCAATCCAAACCCTCCGTCCCGGCAAAAAGCCGTATAATATGCTAAATTATATTATACCACAAAGCAATGCCGAGCGCAATATGCTCCCGCGCCGTATTGACTAACCCCCGCGCCGATGCTATACTTGAAATGAAAATAACAAAAGGAGAACAAACGATTTGAAGTTATCGAGACCTGCCGCCGTTTTGACAGCGGCGATACTGCTTGCGGCGTTCCTTACGGGCTGCGTTACCATTGAGCCGCCCGCGGACACGGAGCGCGTCGATTTCGACGCCGTGAGCATTACGGGCGAGCATATCGCCATGAAGACGCTTTCGGACAAGAAGGTCGTAATGATCAACTTTTTCGAGACCTGGTGCTCCCCCTGTATGGGCGAGCTGCCCGATATCGAGCGCCTTTACGAAAAATACGCGGGCGACGGCTTCGTCGTGATAGGCGTGTACTCGAGCTCCGGCGAGGCGGACGTCAAGGCCGCGGCGGAAAGGCTCGGAATAACCTATCCCATCATCCCCGTTACCGATTCGCTCAAAAGCCATCAGACCCAGTACGTGCCCACGACGATATTCGTCAGCGGCACGGGCGAGCTCCTTGCCGGCTCGCCCTTCGTCGGCGCGAAGTCGGAGGCGGGTTGGGAGAAGCTCATAAAGGACTATCTCGGAAAATGATCAAAAAAAGCGCCTTTTCCGCTTGATATCCGGGCGCGTTTCGGTTAAAATAATAATGTTATACAAAATGGAGAGCGTACGCTCCCGAATCCGTAATACAGAAAGGATAACAAAATGAAAGAGATCAATCTTACTTACAACGATTTCGATTCCGTCGTCATGGATTCCGACAAGCCCGTGCTCGTTGACTTCTGGGCGACCTGGTGCGGCCCCTGCCGCATGCTCGGCCCCGTCATCGCGCAGATAGCCGAGGAGAGGGAAGATATCAAAGTCTGCAAGGTAAACGTCGACGACGAGCCGGAGCTTGCCCGCATGTTCAACGTAATGAGCATCCCCACGGTGCTCGTGTTCAAAAACGGCGAGCTCAAGGATAGGTCCGTCGGCTTCAAGCCCAAGCAGCAGATACTCGATTTGCTCGATTGAAAGGAGAACGAAATGACCAAGTATTCAGGAACGCAGACCGAAAAGAACCTCCAGGCAGCCTTC
>JAEEGH010019100.1_pt1 | contig 14413 bp, 10 predicted proteins | sample 9134181 | NCBI WGS metagenome assembly JAEEGH01 (sample SAMN16246544, study PRJNA631951) | gut metagenome | biome: gut microbiome; feature: rumen; material: DP-attached | host: Bos | place: Iran: Karaj | collected 2018-10 | reverse complement strand
ACAGGATAGAAACGGCAGGTGATATAGATAAATTTGCTGAGGATCTGTATAACGAATATACAGAGGAGGAACGGAGGCAGTATTTTGATCTGCCAAACGCAGGCGGGATCGGATTGCCGGAGAACGTCCTGAAGGAACTTCGAGAAGAATGGTCCGATTTCGGAGATCCGGAAGATGAGGAAATGTCGAGAGATATATTGAAAGACGCGTTGTATGCTGCGGGGTTTGGGTACAAACTGGAGAATTATTGTTTTTGGGATTACGATTTTAAGTTTCTGGACGGTATGACCATGGCAGGTATTCGAAATTCTGAATATAACGAGATGCTGGGAATCGCTGAGGACTCTGCCTGCGATAACTTCATTCTCCCTGAAAACTGGCTGGAGGACAGAGGGTTCCAATATGAGGACGGGCATCATTAAAGCCGATCCGGCGTTATTGTCAGCCAGTCAATACATCCATGTAATCCCTGACCTTGCTTTCTATATTAAACATCTTTGCATATTCAAGCAGCGTAATCTTGTCTGTGGTTTTGTCTGAGAAGTATTCACGAAGAGCTTGAATATATATTTGCTTATCAATTCTGTTTTTTCTTTTTATAAGGTCAACGATACACCTTTCCTTATTATATAGTCGAACAATATTCCCGCACGGTGATTTTGTCTCCGTAATCCCGATATTCCATCTGCTGAGAGAAGTGTGGTGAAAATTGAGTTGATACTGTTATCCTTAAGAAGGCTTTTCCGGGGAAAATCCCGGAGGACTTTGAAAAATACCTTTCCTGTGCGGATGAGGAGATGAGCTTTCTTCTTGGTCATGAAGAGAATTACCGGGGCGTGCTGCTTTTCGGAAAGGGTGGAGAAACCCGTTATCCCTTCTTCCTGGCGGTGAAGAATGAAGAGGATACGGAACAGCTGGCGCGGGCAGCCCTTTATTACGCCGAGGATGCGGTCCTGCCCAACGAGGCCATCCGGATCCGGTGCGAGTGCCCCGCGACGGTGGATCTTCTAAATAAACTGGGGGTGGAAGCGGATATTTTTGATGTCGTAACCCTGACCGCGGGAACGAATGTGTTTGATGAAATGATCGGGTAGGAGGGGCTTCCCCTCCTACTCGTTTTTGATAGGTTTCTTTATTTCTTTTGGCCTGTAAAGTCTTCCCAGAAGAGTATGTATTTTCTGACAGAATCAACGTCGAGCGCAAGCTCTTGTGCCAACACCTCGGGGTCGTCCTCTAAGCGGCTCCCGATGATCTGCTTCTCTCTTTCCGTAAGCACGACCATGTCGATGCAGGGTCTTTCGGCATACTCAGAGGTGAGCACATTCTCTTTGAGTGATTCCATATCGGTCCGGTCTGCATCGACAAGCACCCAGATATCCGTCACAAATCGCAACGGCTGCCGGTGTTCTATTCTTTCTGCCTTGAACAGACGGTAATTTCTGTGTTCTTTTTCATTCTTTTCAGCAACCACTCTCTGATAATAAAAAGCCGCAGCATCGCGGATGCGCTCTGTGAATTCAAACCTTGTGACATCTTCAAGCAATTTGCCTGATTCCTCGTCCAACATATCGTCAAAGAGGCTGTGTATGAGCTCCATGTCCAGTTCGCGTTCTTCATTCAGGTAATGGCTCGCGGTGCGATCCCCGGTGCTGCTTACGATCATTCCGGGAGCCGATGCCCTGCGTATCACCTCTGCAGTGTCTTCGATGGTCTCCCTTGTGATGCCGCAGTCATAGTCAAGCCATGTAAAAAACGGTTTGTCAAAATTCAGCTGTTTTATGGCATCGCAGACCATCTCCGGGATGATGCGGATCTCTTCATAAGGCCTGTTGAGCATAAACCTTTTGTATTTCATCTCATCAAAGACCCCTTCCGTATCCACCATGCATTCTATGCTTGTCATTCCTTCGATGCAGCCTGAGGGGTAAAATTCTTTGAAGTCCTCATAAAAAAGCGAGCCCATCCCGATATAGTCCAGCTTGCTTTTTATGCACGAAGAAAAAGCGACGGCCTTTCTGCAAAGGATCCTTCTGCATATTCTTTTAAGTGTTTTTCCTGCGTGATCCAGATATAGGTAACTGTTCATTCTGATATCTCCTTGGTTACTCATTATAAAAAATTGTTCAACATAGAATATTATACGATGTTAGTCAGGATAAAGATAGGGGACAAAAACTTATGACTTGATAACATTGCGAGCAAGATTTTTATTATGGATTATGAAACCCCGAACCCTTTTTTCTGAAGGGCATTTGTATTTCTTTCCCAAAACACTCCGTCAGTATAGCCTTGAATTGAGGAATCTGTGTCTGCCATCTCAATTCGCTTTTCTGCCCACACACAATACTGCTCGTTTGCTTCGATCCCCACATAGTGCCTTCCGAGCTTTTTGGCCGTTACAGATGTGGATCCGGAGCCAAGGAACGGGTCAAGCACGATATCGCCCGCATTTGAGCTTGCCAGGATCAGTTTTGCTAATAGTTTTTCCGGTTTTTGTGTGGGGTGAGCGGTGTTCTCCGGCATCGACCAATAGGGGATAGATATATCATCCCAAAAGTTGGACGGATATGTATTTCTGAAATTACCCTCTGCAGTTTCTTCCCAATCCTTCGGCTTGCCGTCAACCTTGTATGGAGCGATCACTTTTCTTCTGACCTTCACGCTCTCCACATTGAATGTATATGACTTTGCGTTTGTTGCAAACCAAATATCCTCCATGCCATTTTTCCAGTTGTTCAAAGCGCCTCTGCCTTTTTCCCTTTGCCAGGTGATCCTGTTTTGAATATGAAAATGTCTCTTCAAAACGGCAGCGATCGCAGGACTTGAATCCCAGTCACAACAAACATATACCGAGGCATTCGGCTTTAACAGAGGTTTCACCTTGGTTATCCACGTTTCCGTATATTCTTCATACATGTCATCGGTGGTTTTCTTAAACTTGTTTCCGTGGAAATCTTTGGCCAGATTATAAGGCGGATCAACAACCAGTAAGTCTGCAAAACCCTCCGGCAGCAGAGGTAAAACTTCAAACGTGTCCCCAACGATCGTTTTATCAAGGATATCTTCAAGAGAAGCCGGTTCTGTTACATGAATACAGCGCTCCAAATAACAACGCCCCTCCTCAATGCTGATATCTATAGTCTTATTTCTTCCTGCCTTCTCAATCATTGAACCCCCTCCGTTTGCCACCAAATAATATCACATAAACAGGTATTTTACAAAAGAAACGCGTTGCATTTTTTGGTGGCGCATAAGCAAAACGCATGATAAGATAAGAGAGTATTTTGAAATGAAAGAGGGGGTACAGTTATGAGGAGTGGAGGAAGGAAATATCTTGGTTTCATTGCGCTGTGCATGGCGGCCGTGATGGCGTTCGGAGCGGCTTCGCCGGCCGGTGTGCATGCGAACGAGAGAATGGGGAAGGAGTATTCGGTTGACGGCCTAAAATGGGGCTTTGACAAGAGCACGGGAACCATCACGACGATCCCTGAGGAATGGAAGGGCGGGGATCTGCCCTCGGAGTTTGACGGAACGAAGGTGACGAAGATCGGGGACAAAGCCGGACGGTCGCACCGGAATATCCGGACGCTGACGATACCGGAGGGTGTGACCGAGATCGGGGAACAGGCCTTTGCGTATTGTTATTACATGGAATACCTGAAGCTGCCGGCCAGCCTTGAAAAGATCGGGGCACGGGGCTTTCATTACTGTGATCAGCTGGAGGTGATGGAGTTTGCCGGAGACCGGTCGAAGATCAAATGCGATGAGAACGCGACGGGCGAGGTCCTTTGCCATCATCCGGATTTCAGCGATTCCTATAAGAGCGGAGAATATTATCAGAAGCTGATGGATGTGAAGCTCACGGGGGACCTTGTCGCGGACGCTTTTGCGATCGCAGCGTCACAGGAAGGCTATCATCAGGGAAACTCGGTGGATGAACTGGACGGTTCCAATAGGGAGGGAACCAAAAACTACGCGGAAATGGGATATTACCGGGATGCCGTGGAGTGGATGTATTTTCCGGATAACTATGAGGAAGAGTACTGGGGCGGCTGGTGCGGCATGTTCGTGGAATGGGTCTATGATATGGCGGGAGCGCCGGAAGCGGTCATGGATGTATTTAACTGGAAAACCGCGCAGCAGGAATGCACTTACGATACGACCGTATACGCCGGCGGAACAAGGGAGTTTAAGCATGGCGATATGGTGCATTTTGATAAAGGGCATTACATGATGGTCGATAAGGTGGAGTTTGATGAGGAAAACGACCGCCTGACCATCTGGTCATGGAACGGAAATCCGGACGTGCATTACACCTCCTATGAATTTGAGGCGTCCACAGGCACGGAGCTGGCGGATTCGGGGAACGGAACGCACCGGAAGCTGAACTTCTTCTTCCCGGTGGATGTGAATGGAGCGAAGACGGTGCCGACGGTAAAGCTCACCTTCGATCCGGCCGGCGGAAAAACGGATGTGATGGAAAAGACGGTTTATGAGGAGGCAAAATACGGGCTCCTTCCGGTTCCCGTGAAGGATGGCTATGTCTTTGACGGCTGGTACACGGGGCGCAGCGGAAAGGGGCATCTCGTATCGGCGTATCGGACCGTCCGCATCACAAAGGACCGTACGCTCTATGCGAAGTGGGTGGATGCATACGGAAATGTCTGGCAGGATCCGAATGAGACGGGAAAAGAGGAACTGGAACTGTATCCGGAACCGCCGGAACCGCCGGAGCGAAGAGAGGCTTATATCAACGCGGACAGGGCGGAGATCTCACAGGCCGAGCTCAAGGAGGAAGACCAGACTGTGATCATCCATGTCAGCGGCAGCGAAGGCGACGTCACAGCAAAGAATAAAAGCGCGGGGAAACGGAAGAAACAGACCGCGATCAGCATAAACGGAAGAGATGTCTATGTGACCTTCCGGAAAGGAGCGAAGAAGGGAACATACAAATTCAAGATCAACGTAACGGCTTATGGCGATTATGCACAGACCGCGAAGACCGTTAAGATCAAGGTAAAGTAAAATTGCTATTATTAACAGGAGGGTACCAAAGTGAAAGCAAAAAAATTATTGTCCCTGGTTACTGTGGTCACAATGCTTGCGGGTTCTTATGCGTTCCCGAATTCGGTCGGCGCAGAAGAGGCAGCAGGGAAAGCTGCGACAGAGGCTGAAGAAACTGTTTCGGCTGCGGAAGTGGAAACGGAGACGGAGGCTGAAGAAACGATCCCGGCGCCGGAAGAGGAAACGAAGGTGGAAGCCAAACGCACGGTCATGCTGTATTTGTGCGCTTCGAACCTGGAGGAAAACAGCGGACTGGCGACCTTTAATCTGAAGCAGGCGCTGGGCGCGAACTTCAGTAAGGATGAAAACGTAAATCTGATCGTTTATTCCGGCGGCGCGCATGAATGGGATCCGGAAATTGAAAAGTATCTGGAGGGAGCGAAGGAGATCTCTACGGAGCACAACCAGATCTGGCAGCTGTACGGCGCCGACGCTCCGGAGCATGCTTCCAAAATGGTGCTTTTGGAAACAAGCGAAAAACAGTCAAAGTATGAACTGATGACGGATCCGTCTGTCCTTACCGGATTTATTGACTACTGCGCTTTGAATTATCCTGCGGAGAAGTATGACCTGATCTTCTGGGATCACGGCGCAGGCCCGGTCGGAGGGTTTGGAGCAGACATGCATATAAAAGATCTGACCAAGGAAGAACAAAAAACGGCTATTGATAAGATGACGATTCCGCTGATCGTGCAGGGTCTGCAGGAAAGCGCGGTTTCGAAATTCGATATCGTGGATTTCGATTGCTGCCTCATGGGAAATCTTGAGATCGCTGTATCGCTTTCCGATCTTTCGGATTACCTTATCATTTCTCCCGAACTCGAACCGGGGTATGGGCAGGAGTATTCCTGCTGGCTGAATCTTCTGGGGAAAGACAGCAGCGTTGACAGCTACACGGTCGGAACGACCCTTCTGGATGGATATAAGGCGTTTTACGAAAGCGAAGAGGGCGGAAAAGATATGGCGACATTGACGCTCGTTGATACGGAAAAACTCTTGGCGAGCGATCTCCTTCCCGCTTGTTCAAATATCGCCGATGAAATGATCAAAGAAGGCAAAGAAGCTGCCTTTTATGATGAGATCCGCTCCGCGCGTGACTCGGTCAAATACGATAATCTCGGACTTTATGATCTGGGGAATTTTACCGAACAGCTCGGGATCAAGGTGGCGGAGGTTACGGAAGAAGATCTGGTAACAAACCATAATCTTACAAACGAATATACGAAGGATGCCATGACGGTTTCAGAGGTCTTAAGGGATCCGGCGGTGATCTATGCGGTCTATACGGATAATATGGGGAAACCGGTGGAAGCTTCGTACATCAGAAATAAAAACGGGAAACTTGACATTCTGGTCGATGAGAACTATATGCCTACAGGGTTAAGCATTTACTTTGAAGCGAACAAAGAATCTGACCATACAGAGACGGGCGACTATATCCGGGATATGAAAGCTGCGGTCGAAATGCTTCCGGACACAAACGTAAAGGGCAAAGCGTTTCTTGAAAAAGAGATGGAGGCGGCCCGGGATTATGACTTGATCCAGAGAACAGGCAGTGCCGTTTCCTCGCTGATCCAGTGGGGTTTTACCCCGGCGGAGATCGATTATAGCGCAGTGAAAAAGGTCTGGCAGGGATACACCTTTGAGGACGGAGCCTGGTTTGCCCCGGAAGAAGGCATGGGAAGCATATGGGAAGACTGGATCGTGACGCTGATGGATGGAGAGGAAGCAGCGATCAAGGTCTGGCTTGAGAATGTGATCTCGGTGCAGGAAACGGATGCGGTAAAGTCTGACGCGATCAGCGCTGTGAAGCTTACCGGAGAAGATGGACAGGAAAGCTACCGGATCGTTCTCGAAGATACCAACAGGCTCATCGTGGAGGGGGTCGATATCGAAGTGTATGCCGAGCTTCCGCAGCTCAAGGAGTATCTGGACACAAAGGCGACTCCGGAGGAAAAAGAGATGGCTGAAAGAGCCGGTATTACGAATAGTATGAAGATCGGATCCATGATGGGAGAAGAAAATCTGGATGCCGTTCAGGAGATTGCTCACACTAAGGAATACATCGCATGGTATCATGGCTCGGTCAGTTCATGGGATCTCGATGAATATGATGATACCTGGTACGCGGTCAAAGATGCCGGCGGACAGCTTTATGGAGTGTCCAACCTCGTTGGGTCTGATGACGGAAGATCTTATGTGAGGGCGTTTTATGAGGAAGACGGAAATCGTTACCCGGTCCTGGTCGGTTTCATGAAGAGGGAAGATGGAGAGTTCGAAGCGCCGGATGTCCTTTACTACGGTACAGACGGGAGCGGAAGAAAGATTAATCTTGCTGACCTTACGGAAGCCTTGACGCTGACAGCCTGCAGGACCATAAGCAAGCCCGATGAAACCTTCATCTTCCCGATCTCGGCTTCCTCTTTTGTCCTGTCAAAAGAGACAGCACCTACACTTTCCCTTGGGAAATATCCTATTGACCAGATCCCGGAGATCGGCGATGTGGACGGAGACGGGATAGCCGCGACGCATTCGTATGCTGTGGAGGATCTCTATCACAGCAGTTACGATATCGATCAGGCAATCCATGAGGCTCCTTCAAAGCAGAAGAATGACTTCAAGGTTACTCCGGATTTCAAGGTCTTCGAGGAGAAGAAGCTGAAAAAGAAGAAAAAAACAGTGAAACTGGAGATCACCGGTCTTTCGAAAAGTGCTCCGCAGCCGGAGACCAGGATCCTTTCGGTGGGCAACGGACAGGAGAAAAAGGTGAAGATCAATAAGAAGGGCGCGATCGTCATAAAGAAAGGGATCAAGCCCTGCATGATCACGATCAATGTCTCGGCGCCCGAAACGGACCTGTTCATGTCGCACACGGAGCAGGTGATGTTCTTAATAATGCCGGATGCCTGAAAAGGAGGACACTGTGGCTGCAGAAGCCGTTTTTGGTGACCGGATCCTTTATGAGCGGATCGGCGGAGGCATCCGCCTGATCCGCCTTTATGGAGAAACCGGCGAGGCGTTGGTGCCGGCTGAAGTGGACGCTCTTACGGTAAAAGAGATCGGCGCCTACTGCTTTTCGGAGAAAAAGCCGGAGGGCGTAGAGGAGAAAGCAGCGGAGGGGATCACGGCGAAAAGGCCCTTAAGTGGTGACTTTGTTGAAACCGTGGTCCTTCCGGATACGGTCACCGCGCTCGGCGCTTACGCGTTCTATGGCTGCCGGCGCCTTGCTTCGCTGACCTTCGGAAAAGAACTGACGGATATTCAAAACGACGCCTTTATGAACTGCAGGAGCTTAAAGCGGCTGATCGTGCATGCTGCGCCTGCGGAACGGACGGGGCTGAAGCGGATCTTAAGCCAGCTTAAGGAAGAGGTCGCTGTGGTGTTTGAGGAGAACGGAGAGGTTTTGGCGGAGCTCCTTTACCCCGGGTTTTCAGAGACCTATGAAGAGATCAGCCCCGCCCATATTTTTGGGCTGCATATCGAAGGAGAGGGGAAGCGGGCCCGGGAGCAGTTTGCGGCGGATGTCGTGGACTTTTCGGGGTATGACCGGATCTTTCCGAAATCGATGTGTGAAGAAAGTGACCTGACGCTGCTGCGGATGGCGGCCTGCCGGCTGCGCTGGCCGGTCGGACTGACGGAGAGCGCAAAGGAGATGTACCTTTCCTTTTTCAGGGAAAAGGAGACTGTAGTTTTAAGAGAGCTTATCGACAGGCGGCGCGCCGGCGAACTTGGGTTCCTTTTAAGGAGCGGCATCCTTTCCGGAGAAGCCCGGAGGGAAGCGATCCGCCGGTCTTCGGCGCTTGGGTGGACTGAAGGGAATCTATTGCTGATCAGAGGGGGCTGATGTCTGGGATGGATCACGTAGAAACACAAACAGAGTGGGAGGAACGGATGGGCTTAAAAGTCCTGTCCGCATTGTGGGAAACGCTGCTTACGGAGTTTCCTTTTCTTTCGCCTGCCGCGGCGCTTCTTACCCCTGCGACGGCGGAGCGTATCGCCTGCTTTGCCACAGACGGGAGGCATTTGTATTTTAATGCGGAGCGTGTGCTTTCCCTTTATAAGACCAATGAAAAGTTCCTTCTGCGCGCGCTTCTTCATACCGTATTTCACTGCCTCTACGGGCATCTCTGGCTCGACTTTGAAGAGCCGCAGAATAGGCGTGATCTAAGCAGCGATATCTTTACGGAACAGCTTTTGGATGAGGTTCCTTCGAACACATTGAAGCGCCCCTTGAGCTGGATCCGGCAGCAGATTTATGAACGAATGAAGAAGGAGAAAGCCGTGAGTCCGGGACAGATCGATGCGCTGATCTCGGAGCAGTGCGAAGACGAAGGGGTTCTGACCCGGGAATTCGTTACGGATGACCACAGGTTCTGGCCGGATAAAGCCAAGGCCGATCCGAAACAGAATGCGCAGCAGGAGCTTTTGAAAAAGGCCTGGGAAGAAGCTGCTCGGCAGGTGTCGTCAAGGAAAAAGGAGTTTGAAAAGGATCCGGGCAGAGGAGGGAGCAGCGTTGAATTTGAACCGTCTCTTTATCCGGAGAAAAAGCGAAGCTACCGGTCCTTCCTGCGGCGGTTTTCCGTGCTGGCCGAAGAGTGCAGATCAAACCCCGAGGAATTCGACCTGATCTCTTATACCTATGGCTTGAAGCTGTATGGGAACATGCCGCTCGTGGAGCCCTTGGAGAGCCGGGAAGAGCTTAGGGTGCGGGACTTTGTTATCGCCGTGGACACGAGCTATTCTACGAGTGGAGACCTGGTGAAGTCTTTTTTGCGGGAGGCCTTTCAGATCCTTTTGGAACGTGAAGCCTTTGCGGGAGGGACGAGAGTCCATGTGCTCCAGTGCGACGACGCGGTCCGTGCGGTTGACTGTGTCCGTTCCCGGAAAGACGTCGAAAGGCTGATCAAGGAACTCCGGCTGGCCGGCGGGGGAGGCACGGATTTTCGCCCCGTCTTTGCTTATGTGAACGAGATGAGGAGAAAGAAAAAGATGCGAAAACCGTCGGGCCTTCTCTACTTCACGGACGGCCTTGGCCATTATCCGAAGAAGTCCCCGGACTATAAAACGGCCTTTTTATTCTTGAACGATTATGATAAAGATAAGGTTCCGGCCTGGTGTATTGATTTAAGGCTGAATGAAAGAGAATTGCGATGAATATTTACGAAGCGAAACAGGAGATCATTAATACCGTTAAAGCCTATCATCTGAGGGACGAAGCGGGGAAGTACCGGCTTGAGCCGATGCGGCAGCGCCCCATTCTTTTAATGGGCCCTCCCGGGATCGGAAAGACGCAGATCATGGAGGAGATCGCAAAGGAAATGGGAATAGGGCTTCTGTCTTATACGATCACGCATCATACGAGGCAGAGCGCGGTCGGGCTTCCGGTGATCCGGCAGGAGGTATTTGGCGGGAGGACTGTGGATGTGACCGCCTATACCATGAGCGAGATCCTGGCGGACGTGCATCGAAAGATCCGGGAAGAAGGGCAGGAGGAAGGGATCCTGTTTTTGGATGAGATCAACTGCGTTTCCGAGACGCTCCATCCCGCCATGCTGCAATTCCTGCAATATAAAACCTTCGGGAACGAAAGGCTGCCGGAAGGCTGGATCATTGTTGCGGCGGGAAATCCGCCGGAGGTCAATAAAAGCGCGAGGGAATTTGATATTGTCACGTTGGACCGGGTGCGGGAGATCCGGATCGAACCGTCGCTGGAGACGTTTCAGGTTTACGCGGAAACAGCCGGGATCCACGGAGCGGTCCGGGCGTACCTGGAGCTGAAGCCGGACCGGTTTTACCGCATTGCGGAGGACGTCGATGAAACGGTCTTTGTCACGGCAAGGGGGTGGGAGGATCTTTCGAGGCTCCTGTTTTCGTATGAAGAACTGGAGGTACCCGTGGGCGCCGAAACCGTTCGGGAGTTCCTCCACGACGACTCTACGGCGGAGGATTTTGCCTCCTTCCTGGCGCTTTTTAAGGCATATGGAGAGGACTATTCCCTTACGGATATTTTGAAAGGAAAAGCCGCGCCTTCGGTCTATGAAAAAGCCATGAAGGCCGGCTTTGATGAACGTCTTTCGCTGACGATATTGTTATTTGATTCGTTTCGGAGAAAGCCTGAAGAGGAGAGCCTGAACGCGGTTTTCCAATTCCTCACCGACGCCTTCGGAGAGGGAAAGGAGCTCCTTTACTTTGTCACCTGCCTCACGAGAAACGCGGATACTGCTATCTTTTTGGCGGAACACGATTCCGAACTCTATCGGAAATACAGCGACCTCTTTCTGATGGGAGGGAGGAGAAGAGACCTGTTGAAAGAGCTGGGATAAAGAATTAATCTACCCGCCCCTTTAGCTTCTGCATCGCGCGGATATTTGCGTCTTTGGAGTTTTTCCAGTCGGCGTCCTTGTTCTGGTAATCGTACTTTTCGATAAACCAGGCAACGTCTTCGTAGACGCGTTCCAAGTTTTCTTTTTCAAAGGGCAGCATCACGCGGTAGAATTCGGCCAGCTCATCCCCGGAGAGTTTACGGTCCGCGGTACGGAGAAGCTGGATGAAATGCGTGATGCAGAAAGCCTGCCCGTTTAAGACCTGTTCCTTAAAGGAGGGGTCCTTGCGATAAAGATCCAGAAAGGTTTCCTGATAGTTTTTGCAGGTGCTTTTTAAACTGTCACAGACATAGCAGGATTCTTCCCGTGCTTCACCCCATTTTGTGATGGGATTGTCCCCGTCGTCTTTTTTCTTGAAGAGGCCTTTTTTCCCGGGAGTATAGCCCTTCGCGGCCTGCTCCATTTCCCGGATCTGCCGCAGCAGATGGGTCTTTAAGATCCAGGCACTCCCGAGCGCATTCCCATAGTCAAACATCTTCTTAAAATGCTGGCGGCAGAAACCGGCTTTATCTGTCTGGTCACGGATGTCCGATTCCATGTAAGAAGAGGAGGAGCCCAGAACAAAATCCAGCATTCGTTCCTCTGATTTTTTCTCGATATAACAGAACGGGCACTCACCGGCTTCAGCGATCGCATCGTTGATGGGTATGGTATGCAGCTGTTCTTTCATGTGATTTGCCTCCTTTAGTGGCTGATCTCGACGTCGCGCCCGCCGCGGGCTTTTGCTTCATACAGGGCATTGTCCGCCATATTGATCATGGTATCCACATCGGAGAACTGTGTTCCGATGGCAGCGCCGCAGCTGACCCGTATGGGCGGGAGGTTGTTCCGCAAAGCGGAAAGGCGCTGGTTGATCCGAAGGACTTTATCCCTGATCATGTCTTCTGCGGTATCACCGATCTGCTCCAGGATCACGATATACTCATCTCCGCCGACACGGCAGATATGATCCTGGGAACGGAAGCTCCGCTGGATCTCCTTCGCGACAATGCAGAGCACGCGGTCTCCGGCCTTGTGGCCGTATTCATCATTAAAGGCCTTAAAGCTGTCAATATCAAAGACCAGGATCGCCGAGGTGGACGGATCGATCTGACGGATCAGATATTCATAGCCGCTGCGGTTATAGAGGCCGGTCAGGCTGTCGTGTGAAGCCTCGTAGGACAATTGTTTATTCCGCTCCACATGGGAATGGAACATTGTGTTATAGGATCTGGCCAGAAAACGAAATTCCCGGGAGCCTTTCTCCGGGAGGTCTTCTTCGTTGTTGATGTAGCCCACGGCCTTTAAGAGCGGCCGCACGACAAGGACCAGCGTGGCGTTCATGCTTAAGAGGGAGGAGATGATCATGCCGATGATCAGAAGCTTCTCCCGGTCCAGAAGAACCTTCATCTGATCCGTTGCAGCGATCTGTTTCCCCCGGATATCCTCGTTCAGATTGTTCAGGCAGTTTTGCATGTGCTCACTGATCTGATCCTTTTCACCGCGGTATACGTTGTCAAAGATCAGAGACCGCGCCTTTTTCTCCTTCTCCGTGGGATCGAGCGCCGCATCCCCTTCCGCCAGAACGACGTTTTGGACTTCCTCCGGAAGCGTCGAAAGATCATGGCCATACGCCTCAGCCGTCAGCCGCATGGAGTAATACTCCCGGTTCATGAGATGGACCGACTGGCTCATGGCTTTGCTGAGTTCTTCATAGGCGGTGGTTTTTCCCTGGGATGCCTGAAGCTCGGCGAGAGCGTTGTCACGCCGCCGCGTCTCCTTGGCTTCGGTAAAATAGGCCTTCAGATAACGCACATCTCCGGTTTCAGCAAAATAGCGGACCTGCTCCGTCAGTATGTCTGAACCGGTCTGCAGGTCATAGGCCGCCTGCTGAAGCATGATGAGATCGTCTGTATTCTCTTTCATTTCGGTGTATTGGGACGAACTGCGATAGGTTGCCATGATAAGCAGCACCGAAAAGACGATGAAGAGAAAGCCGGATATGAAGTTAAGAATTCGGATGGATATTCCTTTTCTCATTTTTTGATCTTCCTATATTTCTCTATTTTAGCAAGTTGGCGACGCGTATACAAGAATGAATTAAGAAAGAATTTGATAATACATGCATCAGGTATTACAATAAAAAAAGAATTTTGATCTTAAGAGGGAATAGAATGAAAAAAATAACAGCTTTGATCATGGGGGCAGTGATGCTATTTGGATTATCCGGCTGCAGCTTCGGGAATAAAAACAATAACGACAACGTCAGGTATTATGGGACGGAAGGCGCGGCGGGAGAGAATATAACCTGGTCGTATGACAAGTCGAAGAAGACGCTGACGATCTCGGGGAGCGGGGAAATGGAAGGGCTTGAGCAGTTCATGTGGTCGGATTACGCGATCGACAAGCTGGTCATCTCCGAGGGGATCACGTCGATCGCGGACCATGCGTTTTATTCGAACTATGATCTGAAAGGGGAGCTTACGCTGCCGCAGAGCCTGGAGCGGATCGGGGAATTCGCGTTTTACGGCTGCGAGAATCTGACGGGGGAACTCATCATTCCGGACAAGGTGGAGACAGTAGGGGACTATGCGTTTACGAGATGCAGCGGGTTTTCGGGGATCAAGCTTTCAAAGGCTTTAAAAACCATCGGGACGGAATGCTTTAAGGAGATGAGCGGCCTGACCGGCTCGCTGGTCCTGCCGGACGGACTCGAGACCATCAACCGGTGCGCGTTTCATGAATGCGAGAATCTGACGGGGGACCTTGTGATCCCGGATTCGGTCACCTTCATCGGAGACTACACTTTTGCCGAATGCGGCTTTGACGGAACGCTGACGCTTTCCAAGGGACTGACCGAGATCGAGCCCTCCACTTTTTCGAGCTGCGAAAGCCTGAAAGGGGATCTCGTGATCCCGGATGGCGTGAAGACTATCGGCGCGCAGGCGTTTGTGCGGACCGGCTTTGACGGAACGCTGACGCTGCCG
>JAEEGH010019097.1_pt1 | contig 14414 bp, 11 predicted proteins | sample 9134181 | NCBI WGS metagenome assembly JAEEGH01 (sample SAMN16246544, study PRJNA631951) | gut metagenome | biome: gut microbiome; feature: rumen; material: DP-attached | host: Bos | place: Iran: Karaj | collected 2018-10 | reverse complement strand
TGAGGAGATTCATGGTGGTGTTAGGGGGGGAGCAATAAATACTAACCTTCGTTTATCTAATATCGTTAACAACAATATGGGTGTCGAAGTTCCTTTCTCAGCCCGGTATAGTCAATTAATATTTAATAACTATTTCAATAATATCGCAATACTCCAAGAATCGGGAAAGTATTATGGCAAGGAGTATTGGTTGGCTAATAATACCGAGACACCCAGTGTTGATAAATCAGACCATCCTTCGTATCTTGGAACAAGCCGTGAAGACAAAGTCCGTCCATATATATATGAGATTGGAAATGCTCCTGGCACTTATGGACAGGTTGATCTCAGCAATATGCGTACAACTCCCATTGCCGAAGCTCATGGCATTGTTTGGAAGGTCTGTGTGAATGGCAAGGATGCCCAGGATGAGTATGAGGACTTAGCTCCTTTAGGCGTAGGCAAACATAAGTTTGATGTGTACTTCAATCGTCCGATGAACAAAGCCGTTGCTCCGCAAATAAGTTTTGGCGTGCGTGCCCCATGGACCCAGAACGCTGTAAGCGAAGATGGTAGTTGGAATGAGGAAGGAACCATCTACACCGCCTATAAGACCATTACCGGCAAAACAAAGAGCGATGGCGTGAACCGCATCTATGTATGGGGCGCAGAGGATAATGAGTACTTCGAGATTCCTTATGAGAAGACACGCTTCAACGTGATGATTAACGCAGCAGGCTCAATGGCAACTGGCTTTGCTGGAGAAGCAAAGATGGGTCGTGTAGAGTTAACTTGGAATAACGAGAACAATGACTTCGAGGATGCAATGGGATTCAATATCTACCGCTTTAACCCAGATGCCAAGAGAACAATTCCAGCTCACTATGATGATAACTGGAACTGGATAGAAGAAACGGAAGTTGTAGATACCATTCGTATTAATCAGGAGATTGTTGACATAGAAACAACCGAATACACCGACTACGACGTAACTCCTGGCGAGACCTATTATTATCTGTATAAGGTGCTAAGCACAGACCTGAAAGAGTATGATGTTTCGAATGTGGTGGCAGTAACTCCGCTAACAGCGACATTGGGCGATGCCAACGGAAGTGGTGAAGTGGATGTGGCTGATGTGATTACTACCGTGAACTATGCAGCAGGCATGGAACCCAAGCCGTTTATCTTCGAGGCGGCAGATATGAATACCGACCAGTCGATAGACATCCTTGACGTGATTGGTATCATTCAGAAGATATTGAATCCAAATGCTGCTCGCGAGATGAGCATAGAGTCAACAGCAACCTATACTATTGAGAATGGAACGCTGTATGTGGAAAGCCCTGTGGCTCTTGCTGGTGTTCAGGTTCAGCTGAACCTTGATGCACAGAAGGACATCAAGGTAGCAGAAAACCTCAATGGGTTTGAACACACTTCTGCTTGGTTGACAGACAACGACTATCTGTTCCTGGCCTATAATATGAACGGAAAGACGCTGACAGCAGGTAAACATGCATTGCTTGAAATTGGTGATGCAAATATAACAACCTTACGCCTGAGCGATGCACAAGGCCATAATGTATTGGCAATAGCTGACGAGACAACGAGCATCACTACACTAGGCTCAAAAGTGAAACTGCAAGGTGGTATCTTTAACCTGAAGGGACAGAAAGTGTCTGGCAAGGCCCTCGACCTGAAGAAGCTGCCAAAGGGTGTGTATATCATCAACGGTGAAAAAGTAGTAAAATAGACCACGGATTACACAAATTAAACGAATTATTATGAACAGATTAATAAGTCGTTTCGCGATATGCCTATTACTCCTATGCATCGGCATAGGAGCAAAGGCCGCAAACGTCATTACAATATCATCTACGGAAGGTGCGCCTGGCGATGAGGTGACGGTAAGCATTGGTATGGAGAATACTGATGCCATCAGTTCATTGCAAGTGAGCATTCCGCTGGATGAAAACCTGACGCTGATAGAGAACTCTGGGCAGTTGGACAGTCGCTGTGGCAGTCATGCTCTGACCGTAGGCGTGAAAGATGGTGTGCTGAACATTTTCGTTTACTCGCTGTCAATGACAGCTATTACAGGTAACAGCGGCGAAGTGGCGAACTTCAAACTGAAGCTGGGCAGTCAACCCACAACGATAGCCCTCACTCCCTCAAAAACGGTGTTGACCAATACGGCCGGTCAAACTGTTGATGCTTCTGCCAACAGCGGTGAAGTGACCATTCGTTGCCCCAAGGCGCAATATAGCACTATGGAGATAGACTTTGGCGAAGTGCCAATTCGCAGTAGCTACGAACGGACGGTGACGGTACAGAATGTAGGCAATGCCGATTTAACGATTACTGGCCTATTGTTCTCTGACGTAAATGTATTCTCTTCTACAACCAACCTGCCGCTAATAGTCGAGCCAGGAGCATCACGGGAACTGAACATCACATACGCTTCTGTGGAGCGCGGCATCATCTCGAAGACGCTGAAGGTGGAATGTAACAGCATTTCGAAACTGAACACTATTGCGCTGAAGGCACAGCCCTTTGCCGTAAACGAGCTGCACATGCAGCCTGCATCGGGCATCTCTGACGAAGAGGTGACTGTGCGTATGACGATGAACAACATGGACGCCATCAGCGGCTATCAGGTGGAGTTCGACCTGCCCACACAGTTCGAGTATGTAGATGGCAGCTTTGCACTCAGCAGCCGCAAGCAAGACCATGTGGGTATGGCAACCCTCAATGACAATAAGCTACGCATCATAGCTTATTCGGCAACAGACAAGCCATTGACGGGAGATGACGGTGAGATAGGTTCGTTTAAGGTAAAGCTAGTCGGACGGTACGGTACAATGCTGACTCCAACAAAAACAGTTCTCTCTGCTACTATTAATAACAAGGTGGAGAATGTAGTGTCTGCTGTTTATGGTGGAAACATCACTATCAGCAGTCCGCAGATTAGCTGCAACAGTTCACTCGGTTTCGGAGCCGTTTCTGTGACAGAGGCTTGCGAGCAAACGTTTACTATCCGCAACTATGGAAACGCACCGTTGACGATAAGCCGCGTGACGTTCGACAGCGAGGTGCTGAGTGTCAAAGAAGCGTTGCCGCTGATCGTGCCTTCTTGGGGCAATACTACCGTAACTGTTGTCTATAGCAGCGTGGAACAGAAGGCTTTTGAGGCAACGATGAACATCTACAGCAACGACCCCGACCAGCGCTTGAAGACGGTAGCCGTCAGCGGAAGCCGTTTCGCACCCAACTATCTGACGTTTACCACTCCTGAAATCTACGGTGTTGACAATCTGCGCATCGAAGTAGCTGCTAATACCTATGATGCCATCTCTGCCCTACAGTTTGACGTGGTCTATCCGTCAGATCAATACAATCCGTTTGACGGCGACTATTCACTGGAGCCAAGAGCAACGGGAATGACGGTGACGGCAAGGCAGATGAATGACAACACCCTGCGGTTCTTCTGCTATTATCTTGGCGGTAATAATATAGCGGCAGGTAGCGGTAAGCTGATGACACTGAAGCTAAGTCCCAAGTCAACGGTTCCAGCAGGAAACTATGGCATCAGCATTTCAAACATCAAAATGGGTACTGCAGAGATGGCTGACAAGTATGCAGGAACAAATATGGTCAGCAATTTCACCGTCAAAGATGTAGTGCCTGGCGACGTGAACGGCGACGGTGCCGTTGACACGCAGGATGCCATCCAGATTGTGCGCTACTATCTGGGCAAGAACCCTACTGGCTTCAATGCATCGGTGGCCGACGTGAACAGCGACGGCAACATCGACACGCAGGATGCCATCCAGATCATTAGAACATATCTCAACAAATAAGTATAAAATCATGAAGAAAACAATTTTCAGCCTGCTGGCGCTCCTGTTCCTCCACAATGCGGCAGCACAGAAGCTCTCAATAGCCGACGTAGAGGTATTGCCTGGCAGCACGGTATCCTTTACGATGAAAGTAGACGTGCAATCGGGGGTGTACAGCGGATTCCAATTCAATATGCAGTTCCCCACAACGGGATTCTCTACAACTGGCAGCACCACCGTCTCGTCATCGTGGCAGGGAGGCTCGCTTTCCGTAGGCGACCTCACGGCTGGAGCAGGACGAGGCTCCGCCCTTTCCCTCTCGGACAATCCCATACCCAACGGAGAGATAGAGATTGGTACGGTGGAGTTCAGAGTGGACGAGAGTGTGCCTTTGGGAGAGTACGACGTAACCATTTCCGACTTCAATTTCCTTGACGGAACGAACTACACACCAGTGAGCAGCGTCACCTTCAAGGTACACGTAGTAAACATGCTGACGCTTGTCCTCGACGAGAACTCAACCACGCTTCCAGAGGCTGCCGAGGGAGTGAATGTACGTGTGAAGCAAACTATCAAAGCCGGTGAGTGGAGCAGCATCTGTCTGCCTTTCGCAATGACGGAGGCACAGGTAAAGGCTGCTTTCGGCAATGATGTGCAGTTAGGCAACTTCTGCGACACAGAGTCGACTTACGATGATGAAAACGTGACGGCAATCAGCATTTCGTTTGAAGACGCTACTGAGATAGAGGCCAACCACCCTTATATTATTAAGGTGTCGCAACCCATCACGGAGTTTAGTGTTGACAACGTGGATGTTGATCCTGCAGAAGACGATGCGCTGGTAGAAGTTGACAACGGTCTGACGGGTCGCATGCGCGTGGTCTACGGCGGTTTCTACGGCACTTACCATGCTGAGACCACACTGGAGGAGTATGCCCTGTTCCTGAACAGCAACAAGTTCTGGTACTCTATGGGGCTGACGAAGATGAAGGCCTTCCGTGCCTACTTCATTATGCTCGATGTGCTGACAGATGTTGAGAATGCTGCTGCACGCATCAGTTTCTCTTTCGACAATAAGCCGACGGGCATCAATAGCCTCACCCCCTCTCAAAAAGGCGAGGGAAGTGTTTACTACAATCTCAACGGACAACGCGTAAAAACACTACGACAGGGACTGTATATCAGAGACGGAAAGAAAATGGTTATTAAAGAAAAAGGAAGATGATTGTATGAAAAAAGTTATTTATATGCCCAGCAACCGAGTGCTCTGATATTCAACTGAGCCCTATTCTGACTGCTTCTGGTGTCAGTGACCCTGACAGAGACATCGACTACGGTGGTGTTGAAGAAGAAGGTGAACTGGACCCGCTTCACGAAGGCACAATGTGTGGGATGATGATGAAGAACTAAAAGATGAGGAAGAGCAAGGCTATTAGGCCGTATTTCAAGAGAAATAACATTTTTTATCCGAATCGCTTGGCGGTTCGGATTTTTTTCGTACTTTTGCCGTGTAAATTACTTGCTGTCGTTAAGGAAACTTTCTAAAATACGAATGAAGGAAGGTAAGAAAATCATAGCCCGCCATCAGTTCAGTGTATTGAGGAGAGCGCGGGACGCGGTAGTGAAGAACTGGTGCTTGAAGCGCTCACGCCTAATCTATGCTGTAGCATCAAGATGCATGACGGGTGCCGTAAGGATCAATGTTGCCATGCGCTGCCGCGAAGACACATCAAGCGACTGGGGGCATGCGTGGGTGACTTGCGACGACACTCCTGTCTGTGAGCGCGACAGCCGACTGATAACCAAACCAATGACTAAGATAGCAGACAACGGAAAATATATCTACTGGATATACGACTGACCAATAACGAAAACGAGAAAATGGCTAACCTATATCTAACACATAAATGCAGACGAGGATGTCCTTTCTGCTTTGCACGTAAAGTGTTGAAAGCAGCCGACGACGTCAATGAGGTGCTGACACTCGAAGAGATAGACACCTTCTTGACCCATTTCGGTGGCGAGAACATCAAGCAGATAGGTCTTTTAGGCGGTGAGCCTTTCCAATACCCCCACCTGCTGGAGGCTATTGAAATACTGAAACGTCACCACGTGCATGCCAAGATTTTCACCAGCGCAACAGACCCATTGCCACCAGGAATGGAGGACTACTGCGTAGAGTGCGGCGACATCAACTTCATTGTCAACGTAGGCGACCGCAGCACCTACAACGAGCGGCAGTTTGCCAATCTGGAGAACTTCTTCAACAAGTTCCACAGCATCGCAGCGCTGTCGTACACCATCTTCGACCTGCAGAAAGACAACCCCGAGTTCCTCTTCGACATGATAGACCACTACCAACTGGTACGCAACATACGTACCGGCATTGCACTGCCTATCTACAAGGGGGGCAATCAGTACATACATTTAGAGGACTATAAGAAGGCAGGCGAGTACTTCTGCCTGTGTGCAGAGCGTGCCGCCAAGCGCCACATCACAATGTCAATGGACTGTGGCTTCCAAGCCTGCATGTTCAACGACGAGCAGATAGGCCGACTGACACGTTTGGGTTCAGACATCGGCTTCATGTGCGGTGCAGCACTCGACATCGGCCCTGGCCTGCAGGCTTGGAACTGTTTCCCCCTGTTCCAACTGGGACGCGTCAATGCGATGGAGGCTAAGACCATCAAAGAACTGGAGAAGAACCTGGCCCACAAACTTGAGGAGACACTGGGCGACAAGCCGGGCGTTCTTCCAGAGTGTGCCAACTGTGACCTGCGGCACCGTGCACTCTGCGAGGGCGGTTGCAAGAGTTTCAAGTCTATAGCCTAAAAAGCAGAGAACACTTAAGTAATGACACTAACTACGAAACAACGATCACAACAATGGAAATCAGCAAAAATGTGACATGGAAACCACTTGGCGAGAAGATAGTGGCTGTCAAAGTAGAAACAGGCGAGTATTACACGATGAACGAAGTGGCATCCATCATCTGGCGCGGCATCAGCGAGAAAAAGACCACCGAGGAAATCTGCGAGCAGATATGTCAAGTTTATGACAACGACGATAAAGCTTCAGTGTTGAAAGACATTGAAGAACAAATGAGTGAGTGGCAACAAGAATTATTAATCATTTAAACCGCAAGACTTATGGAAAGAAAATCTTACGTGAAGCCTGCAACTAAGAAGCACGCTTCGATGGATGTTGTCCAGGGGTCGGGTGGCTACAGAACCTATCTGTACTACACCTATTACTACACCTCTCTGTACTACTATCATTAATCAATGAAACAGGAGTACTCTCTTTGTGTAAAGGTTGCAGGTGTCAAAATCCGGTTCACATCGGACATGGAGGTTGACATCTGCAATCTTCAAATTCTCTTCAAGCATCACCTTACCCACGACTGCGGTCCTGAAGGCACTTTCCACCCCGTGGAGATCAAGACTGCCTTTCAGCCAGACATCCCCGACGATGCCCGGCAGGTGTGGGAGGGGCTCTATCACGGCATTGCGGGACATCGACGTGAACATCTTGACACCGTAAAGAAATACATATCAGCCGACGGCAACACCGAATACTACCTGCTGAAGAGCGGGGCATGCATCACCAACGACTTGAAGAACGGATGCACCACCTGCACGCTGCTCAACAAGCGCAAGCTGCTGAGCAAGCTGGTACGCACCAACATCGGTTCGGCCATCATTCTGATGATTCATACCATCATGTCGTACCACCGGCGCTACTCGCTGCATGCCGCCGCAGTAGTGTGGAACGAGCGTGCCATCGTCTTCACAGGCAAGAGCGGACAGGGCAAGAGCACACTGAGCACCGACCTTGCAGCTCAAGGCGTGGGGTTTCTTGGCGACGACATCGTGTTCATCTATCAGGAAAACGGACAACTGCGCATTGCTTCGCTACTGTTTGACGCAAAGCTCTACGAAAGCAGCCAACAGGACAAAGACTATGTGGACATCCTGATACGCTATGCCGGGAAGCGTTACGACGACGCACCGCTACAGGCCATAGCATGTCTGGAGCAGACACGCGAGGGAGAGTCGGTCGTTGAACAGACCAACGACGAGGACCTACTGCTCCACACCTTCCTACAGTCAGCTAACAACATTGCCCTGCAGCACGACCATGAGGACTGGATGACAGTGTGTGCACGAGTGATGGAGTTGGGACGGCTCTACACCTTCCGCTTTGGCGACCGCAAACTGCTAAACGCAAAAATCCTTGACCGTTTCTATGAATAGGAATGAGATAACAGACCTCTGGATGCAGTCCGACCGGCAACTTCGCAGCATGGCCGCTCACATGGCGGTAGCACTACTGCCCGACTCGTGGAGCACCTGCATAGACATGCTTTGCAGCTGTGATGACGAAGGGCTGCTACATGAGCTGACTGGCCTGTTGCTTGCACAGATGCCCTTCTTGAAAATGGGCTATGCACCGTGCGACACCATCAGCAAGGGTCCGTTCCTAACGTTTGACTCATATCACCAATCATATCAGGCACTGATCACGCTACTGTCTAAAGAACGCGATGCTCACATGCTCCGCAAATGCTACCACTACTTCGAGGGCATCAGGGGCGACATCAGACACCTGCACCCCGAAATCGACTTCAGCGGTGACGCATCCGCCAACATGCCCGAAGACAGTCACCGGCAACTCATGGTGTTCGTCACTGGCCGTTGCAACCTGAAATGCTCCTATTGCTTCTCGAACGACATGGAGCAACTTTTTATTTCAACCACTGACCTCAAGCGTATCTTCACATGGGCCGGGCAAAACGGCTGTAACATGGTGACACCCTGTGGTGGAGAACCGCTCATCTACCCTCATATCGACACATTTCTCGACCTTGTCAGGGAGCACGGCATGCATACCTACTTCGCATCCAACTGTACCATTCCCCTGACCCGTTTCAGCAAGCAGCAGTTAGAGTGCATCGACCTGATAACGTTTCACATGACCGAACACCTGTGGCACGCACCAGAGCACATGCGCATCTTCTGCGAAAACATTGAGACCGCCCGACAGCATCATATAGACATCATAGCACGCGGCAACATTGTCACGCCCGACCAGGATATCACATCTTGGTTAGACATCATTGACCGCTACCAGATCAAGCGCATGAACATTGCGCTGACCATACCGTCGGGGTCACACAATAATAAATATATAGACACACGGTTGTTCTCAGACTTCAGAGAAATCATCATGCGCTGTGTCAACGCTTGTCGAGACCGACAGATCAACCTGTCGTTTGCGAAGCCCGTACCACCCTGCGTGTTCGATGAAGAAACTGCCAGGTGGCTGTTGCAGTTCAACAACTTCATGCCCTTGTGCAATGTGCACGAAGACCACTGCACGCGCAACATCTGTCTGTCGCCCGACCTACTGTTCACACCCTGTTTGGGTGTCCATCAACCTCAAGTGACGTTCAGTGAACAGCTGACGTGGGAGCAACTGCAAAAGGATTTAGGAAACGAGGTGAACCGCGCACTACGAAAGCCGCTGTTCGAACGTTGTGAACAGTGTTTCCTCTACAATCGCCACCTGTGCCAGGGGGCCTGTCTATCCTATAAATACCTGACATCGGAATGAAGATGGGACGAACGACAAGACAACTGCTGAACAACTGGCAAAAGTTAAAAATGCGCTACCTTGTGCCAGGCAAGCTCACCCGTCTGGGTGACACGCTGACCATCGAGCTGACCAATCGTTGTTCGCTGACTTGCGCCTGCTGTCCCAATGGCTGCGATCGCAGTACATGCCGACCACAACGCACCATCTCTGACGCCGACTTCGAACGCCTGCTGTCACAGATAGACATACCCTTCAGTCACGTTTTTCTTCACCTGCACGGTGAACCATTCTTGAACAGTGACCTGCCGCTTATCGCCAATAGACTTATCAGTCATGGCGTCAGCGAACTAAGTGTGTTCAGTAATGGCTATCACATAGACATCAAACTGCTTGAAAGCCTGCTCAATGTAACCTCGGGGCAGAAACTGCACATTGCTTTCTCAGCAGAGCTCTACAGCCGCCAGACCTACGAGACCATCAGGCGTCCCGGACGCTTTGAGGAGATTTGGAGGTCGATGGAGCAGATAGACGACATCATGAAGCGACACCAAAGGACTTATACCGTCAATGCTATCATCAATGAGCAAGCCATCGACACGTTACCACACACCGTTCCCGACTTGTTCAGCCGGTTGCAGCAACTGGACGAGATACACTTGAACAGTGCTTTCCCCTGGCCTCATCTGCCACAGACAGGCGAGATTGCCGGTCACCTGCAGTCGCGCCGTTCCATCTGTAGCCAGATATGGCAACTGCCCGTCATCCTCGCTTCAGGCGAGGTCAGCATGTGCGGCAGCGACTATCGAGGTGAGTGCATAGTGGGTTCGTTGTGGGAGCATCGCTACAGCGAGCTCATCAACAATGATGCCGCCAGACGGTTCCGCCGTAATATTGTCCTGCGCAAAGCATGCCGCAACAGCATCTGTGCCGACTGTCTGATAGACCGTCACATATCCTTCTCACGTACTGTAAAACGCAAGTTCATAGAAAAGGCCAACGACGCTTTGCTACAGAAATACTTCGCAAAGTTCCACACCTACTTCACCCTCATACCCCAGTAACAGCAATGCCCAGATACGAAAAGCTACATAACGAGATAGTAGTCCTGCAACTGGTGTGGCAGAACGCTCGCGGCCAGCATCTGCGGCTCACCGCTGCTATGGTGCTTGAGATGATCATTGGCCTATTCCCGCCAGCTGCCATCTACTTGCTACAGAAATCTGTGGGCATGCAGGCAAGCCACATCGAGACATTGCTCACGCAATCCAACGTCATCCTTGTACTCGCTGTTTATTTCGTTTACATCACACTGACAAAACTCTCGCGTGTCCTCACAGCCTATTCCGTAGCCGACGTGGAGTATTCGCTGAGGATGCAGTTTGTTCAGGCCCTTCGCAGAAAGCCGTACCAAGAGATGACGACGAAGATGAACCTGCAATCATCGAACGGTCTGACCCAGGAAATCTCAATGGCCAGCGGACTTATACCGATGGTCTATCGTTCGTTCATACGTGCAGGGGCAACCATTATCGCATTTTATATCTTGTCGTTCGTCGTAGCACCTCACTTTTTCCTCGTCGTCTTGTTGCTGACAACAGCCGTTATATTGTCGGTGGTGACACTGCGCCAGCGAGTTAAACGCATACATCAGGCGCTCTACACCCGCATCAGCTCACTCTATCAGCTCTTTGCAGAGTGGATAGGCGGCTATCGTGTGCTGCGCGTCTTCGGATGCGTGGACTTTGCATCCAGTCGAATGAGCGCAGTCTTTCTTTCCATTCGCAACACATCACGACAGCTGACACTCATGGCTAACGGACAGTCAGTACTGACAGAAATGATCACCTACATCGTTGCAGCAGTCATCATCGTGATGATGCCCAGCAAGGACGGAGTCATCAATCTGGGGGTTCTGATATCCTATCCCGCTGCCATTCTCTTCATACGCAGCGAGATGATTGTGCTCATCAGTGGCTATCAGCAACTGGCCAACACCGAGAGCAGCATCAAGCGACTGTTCGACATCATCAAGACTCCTACACAGACCGAGCCCGAGGTCAAGCCGGTTGACAACGTGACACAGATACGCTTCAACAACGTCACATTCTCATACCACCCAGAGCATGACGGCCAAGCCATCCTGCAGCATGCCAATCTGCAACTGTCGAAGGGACAACTGCACGTTATCACGGGGCCAAGTGGAATAGGCAAGAGCACCACGCTCGACTTACTGCTGGGTCTCTTGCAACCACAACAAGGAACCATCGAACTGCAGAAGGAAGACCCAGACAGCACACACAACGGGGCAGGTGGTAGCGGCGGTATCGCGCTCGTCGAACAAGAGCCTTTTTTCTTCAACGGTACCCTATACGACAATCTCTGCATAGGACGGACCGACATCAGCACAGCCGACATCATGGGACACATCGCTGAGCTTCGACTGCAGACGCTGTTCCCCACCGAGGATAGTCTTACACAACACGCTGAACAGTACAACCGAATGCTCTCAACCGGTGAGAAACAACGCCTTGCACTGATACGTGCCCTTTTAGGACACCCATCGGTGCTCGTAGCCGACGAGGTGACAAGCAATACTGACACCGATGCCTCTCGCATCATCATCGACTATCTGCGCAGGCTTTCGCGCAGCATGCTGGTAGTGGCAGTCAGTCACGACCCAGCACTCATCAGCGCTGCTGACGTACTGCACCAACTGAAAGACAAGACATTTGAAGATTCAATCACAAAACAATAGAAAGAGCTATGCCAAACTTAATGTTAACCAACTATTGCAACTATCACTGCCCCTACTGCTTCGGTATGGACATGATGGCACCCAAAAAGGAAAAGTCACTCATGAGTCGTGATACGTTCAAGGGCATCATTGACTGGCTGGACCGCAAGCCCTACGACCGCATCATCCACCTGATGGGCGGTGAGCCGACACTGCACCCAGACATAGAGTGGATGGTGGACTACTTGCTGGAGCGCGACCTGTATATCACCATCTTCAGTAATATGGCTACGCAACAGGCCGTCAAGTTGGCCGAGAAATTTTCAATACTGCCCATTCGTTGGGTGGCCAACGTGAACAACCCTGCCAAGTGGAGCGAAGGACAGCGCAAGAACATTGAGCAGGCCCTACAGGCAGCGGGCAACAAGGTGTCGCTGACATTCAACATCATACCCGAAGAACCCAATGAGCTATGGGCCCTTGACCTGATAGAACGGTTCAACCTGGACCACAGCATCAAAGTGGGCTTTGTGCTTCCCACCCTGACCTCATCGAATATGGCACTAAAGGATAGCGAATACAGTATCGTGGCACAACGTGTCATAGACCTGCTGAAGGCCGGCGAGCGACTGGACATACGGCTGGACTATGAGTGCGGCATTCCCTATTGTGCTTTCACTGACGAACAGCTTGGCTTCCTATGGCGACACAGCTCTGCTATCGCCTCGGGATGTCAGTCGCGCTTAGACATCACTCCCGACGGTGAAGTGATGTACTGTCTGCCGATGGCTACAGCAGGGTTGCGTCACTACACCACATTCGATAGTTACCCGGAGTGTCATGACTGGTTTGAGAAACGTTTCCGCCCCTATCGCTTGTTAGGCAACCGCATAGAATGTGCCGACTGCATGCTGAACAACCCCGTGAAGTGCAACGGCGGCTGTCTGGCGAAGAACATGATTGGGGCACAGAACGTTGCCATTACGGAATAAGTGGGGGAACACCCCTGCTCATCAACATAGACGCGAGACCATGACAGACGATTCCCCACAGCAAGCAAAGACCATCAGTTGGATATTCTTGGCAACAACAGGCATCGCTATGTTGTTGCTCAACATGTGTACGTTCAACTACAGCGATGACTATCCCTATGCTTTCTGTCTGCTCGACAACGGCATCATCGACATCTCACGCAGGTTAACAGGACTGTCAGAGATTCTGCACTCGCAATACAATCATTACTTCTATGCCAACGGACGTGTGATAGCCAACGGATTGGTTCAACTGTTCATGAGCTTCGACAACCGCACCGTATTCGCGCTTTGCAACACACTTGTATTTGTGGGCTATATCACACTGCTGCAGACAATTTCTGATCGCCGGCACTGGTTCTACGGATTGCTCACTGTGGTGCTGCTCTTTGCACTGCTGCGCTCATTTGGCGACACACTGCTATGGATGTCAGGTGCACTCAACCACCTGTGGGGAGGAACCATCAACCTGTTGTTCCTATACTTTCTGCAACGCCACATAGACGAACGTCATCCGGCACGAGCATTGATACTGCTTGCCCCCCTTGCTTTCCTTGCAGGCTGGTGGCAGGAATCATTCTCAGTGTGCATTGCCACAACGCTCTGCATCTTCTATGTCTATAACTGGCGGAAAGGACACCGTTGGAGCGTGACACCTTCCCTGATGATTGTCTGCTACATCACAGGTACATTGCTGTTGGTCTGCTCACCCGGCACTTTCTTACGAATGGAGCGCGATGCGGTAGGTTCCGGCATATCACTGAGACATGCTGGCACCAACATCTGCTATGTGCTGCTTGGATTGCGTTTCTTCTGGGTAGCAGTCATTATTGCGCTGATCAGACAGCTCCGTCACAGCACACCATTGAAAGACTTTGTGCGTGCAAATCGTTTTCTGCTCACAGCTATTGCCATCGGCGTGGTGTTTCTCTTCCTTCTTGGACGTGCTGCCGACCGCAGAGCATTCTTTGCAGTAGAGACGCTGTCGCTCATCATCGTGCTAAGACAGTTACCACTCGGCTCTTCATTAAGACTGTTGCCACGACAGCGAAAGCTGGTAGCGCTACTGCTGGTCATCGTCGCTATCCTTGCCTATGCTCCCATACTCAACATTTCATGGAACAACAGAAAAGTGATGCAACAATTCGAAAGCGCAGTCAGCACAACTGGCGAAACAGTATTCTTCGACATTCCACACTACTCTCATGCAGAGCGACACTATTTAGGTTCCCGGCT
>JAEEGH010019095.1_pt1 | contig 14414 bp, 13 predicted proteins | sample 9134181 | NCBI WGS metagenome assembly JAEEGH01 (sample SAMN16246544, study PRJNA631951) | gut metagenome | biome: gut microbiome; feature: rumen; material: DP-attached | host: Bos | place: Iran: Karaj | collected 2018-10 | reverse complement strand
AACAGTTTGCTTTTCTGGATGTTTAATTTTAGCAAGGCAAGTTTCGGCAAGTTTTCTAAGCGCCATTTTGCGGCCACTTACTTTACTAGCTACTTCAATCTTTGATTTATTTGATCCTTTTAAGATGAATTTAATTCTTAAGAAGTTAATGAATTTAGCAAGAAGAGCGCTCACTCTTCCTTTAGAAATTAAATATTTAATATCACCAACGGTGAATTCGCTTCTCACTTTGAATTTAAACTTTTCACATTCGTAGCAGATATCTTTCAAAGACATGCCTTTTTTAACGAGTTCGTAAGCGTGAAGAGCTTGCATACCTTCACCAAATCCCGCGGTCGCACTATCGACGATATAAACCATTTCTTTACCTTGTTCTTTGTTGATTGTGTCTCTAGCAATACATGCGGAATTATATGTTCCTGAAATACCTTTAGCCATCACAAAGCAAATGATTTGATGACCCGCTTCAATGTCACTTTTAAAAGCTTCTAAATATGTATAGGGAGTAATTTGACTTGTATTAATCTTTTTACCTTCTCTCATCTTTTGATAAAAGGTATGGGAGAACTTATCGACATCAATTTCGTCTTCATAGCAATTATAGATTTGGTCATCGACCGCTAATGACATGTTGACGATTTTAATATCAGCGTTTCTTTTATTAATAATGCCTTTAAATAAATTACTACCTGCATCGGCGTAGATTTTGATTGCCATAAAAAATGCCTCCTTAATACACATTCAATATAAAGAGGCAAATTATATAAATAAATCTATTAATCGATTTATTAATTCTATTTAGTGGATATCTAACTCTACTAGGTTATTTCCGTTTAGTAGATTATCTTGAGATAATCTTTATGCAAATCTTCCCTCAGCGATATAATCTTTTAACATATCTCTAGCGTAATAGCCAGAAGTTGAAAAAGTATCGATAACTGTGGCGTGATTTGGCGAATAATCGGAAGAATAAGTATCTGTCACAATATAATATGTGGCATTTGGATCAACATCATATTTGACACTATCACCATATGTAGAATATGAAATGGAATAGTTCTGTGGTTCAGAAATAAATTGAGAAGATAAATATGTACCTTTAATAGAACATAAGACCAAATCATTATTAAACGGGAAAAGATAATATAAATCAGCGTAAGTGACATCTCCCGCATCTAAGTTATACGGGGAACGCGTTTTAATATACCCTCCACCTAAAACGATATCATATTGGCTGCCCCACTTTTCTAAGCCATGATTTAAATATAATGTGGCCACTGTTTTTTGCAAGTAAGTTGAATTCTTTCTAGTTCTGTTATAGCCAATGACATCATGGACGTGACCAATCACACTATCATATTTAGCAAATATCGCTTCTGAATCGGTGTCTTTAGCTAAAGAAAAATAATCATTAGTGGTAATACTTTCCACTTTATTAATCTTATGGTTTCTTCCGTTTAAATTAACATCAACATTAATATAATTAATAGTTTCGTTATAGCCCCCGCCTTGTATATGATAAACACCTTTAGAATCTAGATAACGATAATCAATATGGGTGTGACCTTCTAAAACTAAATCAACGTAACTACTAATATTTAAACTATATGGGTTATAGCCACTGCTATCTCTTCCATCGTGGACGGAATAAATAATAAAGTTACAATGCTCTTCATTTCTTAATCTTAAAGCTTCGTTAATGACAAGAGTAGTCAGTTCACTACCAACGACAAAATAGATATCTTCCACCATGGAAGAAGAAATGGAAGAATAACAATCGCCAATGGCTCCAATGATACCGATTTTAGCGCCGTTTTTATTAACGATGACAGAAGGGTCGAGATAGTCCACTCTTTCATATGTTTCGCGGCTATAAACATTGATACCTAAATATGGGAATTTAGCGGCTTCAGCGTTGGCTTTAACGTGAGAGGTATTCCAGTCAAATTCATGATTTCCAACAGTCATAGAAACAAAGTTAAGGTCATTCATCCAATCGTTAACAACGCTTCCAAAGGTTAAACCCGCTTCAGCGGAACCTTGCCACATATCACCTTGTGATAAGATGATTGTATTTAACTTATTATTAGTGACTTCATTAACAACAGAAGCGGTTTTAGAAATACCTAAACCTGTTTCACTATCTAGGGTATTACCATGGAAATCATTAAAACCCACGATTTGAAGAGTGACAATTCGTGGATGACCTTCATATGATTCAGAGTTGGCGGGATTATTTGCCCCACAACCCGCTAAAGAGAATAAAACAAATAAAGTGCTAAAGATAGTTGCTAAAGTTTTCTTCATATATGTGGTAATTGTAATACATTTTTTTATTTTTACAAATAAATATACTTATTGGTTTGTTTTATGGACTTTTCTAGAGTGAATAAATATCATTACTGCTTCAAACGCTAAAAATAGCGCAAAGAAGATAATAGTTAACACCATAATTGTAGTCCTTGTTTGATAGACATCTCTTAACAAGAAACCCATCAAAAAGCTTGCCCCATTAGCGGCAATAGCGAACAACAATACCTTCCAAAACTTGAAGAGCATAAATAAGAATATTATCAGAGCTTCCACAAGTGTTGTTCCTATTTCATAGGAAATTAGAACGATATTATATGTGTTAATATCACTAATACTAAGTAAGATGAAATTCATTATGGTGTTTAAAACTAGATTCGCAATTGATACCACGAGGAATAGCTTGATATCGCCCCATTTAAGAAACATATAGATTACTGTTTCAATTAAAAGAGTGAGTGATAATGGAAATAAAATAATCCAAGGCATGCCATCATTATAGCAAAAAGAAAACGCTCATTACGAGCGTCTCTATTTAATTACCAAGTGAGGTTAGCGTTACCTGTATCGGTTTTAATATCACACAAGCCGCCACTTGTTTCTTTTGGATAAGTGCCACGACCTGTATCAGAGTCGAAGTAGACAATCTTTGGTGATAAGAAATTACCTCTAACATCACCTGTATCTGTTTCAATCTTTAAGCTAGCGGCATCACTATCATTGAAGATAACATCTCCAGTTGTGGTTTTAATATCCATATGATTATTGGCAATTGTATTAGTGAGTTTAACTCCACCTGTGCTTGCTCTGACATTTAAGTCTTCACATTGGACATCTTCTAAACTTGCAGAACCAACCGAATGCTTTAATGTGAGGTTTTGACACTTGATGGTTTTTGTTGTTGAAGAACCTGTTGATCCTTCAATATAAGCATCACCTGTGGCTTCAATTTCAGTACCATTGAAGCTACCTGTGCTTGTTTTAGCATAAAAACTTGCGCACTTTAAGTTTGTAATTTTGACCGCACCTGTAGAGGCTTCCACTCTTGCTTCACCCACTACTTCAGTGTTTTCAACTAAGACACTACCAGTGGAGGCTTTTGCGTATAATTTATTAGCGGTAGCGTTTTTAATAGCGACACTACCTGTGGAGGCTCTAGCCTCAACATCACCAGTGACTTTATTGTTAAGTTTGATGCTACCTGTACTCGCAACAGCTTTCATACTGGTGAATGTATAATCGCTAGAAACATCTAAACTACCAGTGGATGAATCATAGTTAAATGATTCACAAGCAGTTTCTGGTAAGTAGACGGTGACTTTCATTGGTCTAAAATCAAAGTTGAAGAACCATCTTTCAAACCATCTACGATTATCAATTGTTTTGATCTTTAATAAGCCATCTTGCACAGTGACTTCATGATAAACTTTTTCTTTTTCTTCACAAACGACTAGGCCTTTACCATCGTTTGCTTTTACTAATTCCACATCAGCGGTAGCGGTATGGATATCGAAGTTTTTGATTTCTTCATTGATTTCATGTCTATTAGTGGCATAGGTATCACTCTTTCTACCTTTAACTACGTTATATCCCACGATTACCGCACCAGCGCCTAAGGCAATACTGCCAACGACGATTAATGCAACAAATATTCCTTTCATAATAATCCTTATCTCCTTTTCTTTCTGATAAAGGCACTTTTGATGCCAATTATCATAAATCTAGTTAAACGGAACATCCCTTTGGTTACCCCAAAACAGGCAAATGCCATGAGGATGGTACCACCGAAGCCCAGTAATGCTGCGCCTAAGTAGTAGGTGTCTGCTAGACCATTAGCAAGGTATCCTAATATGCCCCAAATCATGGTGGCAATCATGCTCACTTCGATGGCATAGACGGCGATTGCACCACTCCATAGCACAACGATACCTGCAAATGTTAATGCAATAGCGGTAATCACAAGTGGAAGCCAGAACGGGAATGAGAAGATAATAATCAATACTTCCCAACCTCTGAGTCTTCTCTTTGGTTTCATCTTGTGCTTCACTAAGCTCACAAGCGGTGTATCTTTAGCAATTTCTCTTACTACTTCATCCACAGTACCGATTTCGTTAATCGCTTCTTCTTCGCTTTTACCTTCATCGATACGGTCATTGATCATTTCTTCATAGAAGCTAACGCGGTTTTCAATTTCCTCATCGGGAAGACCGACTAATTTACTTCTAAGTTCATCTAAGAATTGTTGTTTGTTCATTAATATCTTTCCTCCCTTTCTATGAAGGCGTAAATCTCCATAATTTCTTTCCATTCGTTTTTGAAGTCTTCAATTCTTCTTAAGCCATTCGGTGTGATGTGATAATACTTACGAAGCCGGCCTTCGTATTCCGCGGAGCGCACCACTAGCATGTTGGCTTCTTCCAAACGCTTCAAAATGGTATAGAGTGTGGATTCAGATAATTCAAGAATAGGTTTTAAGTCTTTAATGATCTTATAGCCATAGGAATCTTCGTTCTTAATAGCCGCTAAGACACAGACATCTAGTACACCTCTTTTTAATTGAGCATCCATAGCATACCTCTTTTCACGGTATACATCATATCACGAGGTATATAAGTGTCAAGAGCTTTTTTATAGATTTTTGCAAGAAAAAAAGCGCTGCCCATAATTTTGGGAGCGCCATCTTCGTGTACGCGTATCCTATAGTATACTTGTAAGCCAATTCTTGATCACTTTTTTGACATGATCTTTATCCGCTTGTGTATCACTACCATTGATAGAAATACCTTTTAAGACTTTGTTGTTTGGATACATTTCAATTAAATGATCGTCAATTCCTTTTAGACCAGAGCCAGCATGAGTGGCGAAAGGAATGAGAGTCTTATCAGTTAAATCATGGTTATCTAAGAATGTGTAGTTGATCATTGGCCAATAGAAGAACCAAGCAGGTCCACCGATAAATATATATTTATATTTGGCAAAATCTGGTACATCTTCTTGATACATAGGACGGGCGTTACTGTCGATATCTTGTTTAGATATCTCAAGAAGTGGGCGATAATCATTTGGATAATGTTCGTCATTAGAAACAAGTTGGAATAAATCCGCGTGAAGTTCATCTCTGATGATTTCCGCTAAGTTAGCGGTATTGCCTTTAGTTAACATACCATTAGCTTGAAACCCTGTAGCGGAGAAATAGACCACTAATTTGTCAGTGTTACTTTTCGCGGCTTTGAAGTACTTGCTCTTTTTTGCTTTCATTTATCTTCCTCTCCTTTCTCTTTTCTTTTTGGTCCAAAAGAAAGCAATATCTTACATTATTCTTTTACTTTAGTAAAGAAGAGATTTTAGATATTTTTTATCACTTATTTTTTAGTGAGAATTCATCAAAACAAATTAAAGAAAAAGTCCTGAAATTAATCAGGACCATTAATTCATTTTGGTGCGCTTGACGCGACTTAAACGCGTGACCTCAACCTTCGGAGGGTTGCACTCTAATTCAACTGAGCTACAAGCGCAGTATCTATTATAGCGCATCTCCAATTTCTTTAAGATGGATTATTTTTCTCTTAATAAATTGTTATTGATGATGAGTTCACCATAGGCTTTACCAAGGATGTAAGCATCTTTGGTGTTGTAGTGATATGTGTTATAACCACCAGCGGCATCATCACCGATTTCTAAGCCTAAACCACCTTCACCATGACCAGCATCGATGCAGAAGTTTAAGTCATCTTCTGATTCATTAGCAATCGCTAATTTGGCATTATTAGCGGCGGTACCATAGCTCATTGAGCTCTTGCCCTTACCATCATAGATGGTGCAGTCTAAGAAAGCGATCTTATCTGGATCTTCATCAACAGCGTAACTCTTGAATTCTTCTTTGAAGTCATTGAGAAGAGTTCTCATATGTGTTTCATATTTAGCGTTACCACCATCGGATTCGCCTTGGTGCCAAATGAAACCTTTTAAAACTGGAACTTTACCTGTTTGTTCAATCGCTTCTAAACAGTTATGTGTATACGTTTTTAATAAATAGAATAATGATTCTTTTGGATCATCATTACGGCTACCCCAGTCTGGGTCACCGTTTCTATAGTTACCATTTTCAAAACCACTACCGGAGAAGGCACATTTCACTAAGTGAACTGGGTTTTCTTCTGTGGCGTATTCAGCGATGGTATTAGCAATGCCTAATTCAGGACCGAAGAATGGGTTTGGATTATCGCCTTTATCACCGACACCCATACCAACTTTTGTTGGTTGGAAGTTAGGAGTTAATCTCGCTTCAGGTGTGGATTTGTCTGGGCTAGCGGTATGAGCTTGTGTCCAGCCACTTGGATGATAGAAACCATAGAAAGAAGTCTTAACTGATGGGATACCTTCTGAAACAGGAGTGAAATCCATACCTTCTTGTTCAAAGTATTCTTTTAATAATTCTTTCTTACTTGTTGGATGTGTCCAATAGGTACTACCTTCCATATTGGATTGACCAGAAAGAACGAAGACATCAACATGCGTATTGTCTGGTTCTGGTTGTGGTTCTGTGCTTGGTTTAGCGTTGTTACAAGCCACTAAAGAAGTAGCGACTAAGGCGCTTAAAAATAAAAATCTCTTTTGTAATTTCATCATTACTTCTCCTATTTTGTTTGAGCAAAAACATTATACATTACATCTTTATAAATAAAAACACACATTTTTTGAATATTTTGCATTTTTTATTTGCTTTATTTTTATATTAAAGATATATTGTTGATAGAAAGATTATCGTTTTGAGAGTTAATCTATCATAGTGTTATGAGTTTAAAAGATGTAAAAATGAATTTTTTAGTCGACATCGCAACAGATTTGTTTATCTGTCGTTCTATTCAAGATGTCACCATCAAGGATATCGCGGTGTCCGCTCAGGTGGGTGAAGCCACCATTTACCGTTATTTTGGTAAGAAGCAAGCCATCGTTGTTTATGCCGCGATGAAATTACAAAAAGAAGTTAACACCTTATACTTCAAACTAAGTGAAGGTAGAACTGGATTTGAAAAATTAAAGATTTTCTATCTCAGTTACTTGCAAATCTTCATCCATCATCCAGAATTCTACAAGTTTATTAATGAGTTTGATTCATTCATTAGTAGCGAGGATCCTACAAGTAATGATGTCATCGACCCATATGAATCGGTCGTTGGTCAATATGAGAAGGTTTATATGAAAGCCTATGAGGAAGGTATTAAAGATGGGTCCGTTAAGGAACAAAGAGACATATCGATGTTCTACTTTGCCACCACTCACGCCTTACTAGAGCTTTGTAAGAAACTTTCCATCAAAGCGGCTGTGCTCAATCAAGATAAAGTTATTGAAAAACAGGCGCAAGTTGAATGCATGATTGATATCGTTCTATCAAAACTCAACAACAATTAATCGGGGACATAATTTAAAAAGGGAGACAAATTATGAAAAGATTATCAAAAAAGCAAATGATTATTTTTGCCATCGGCCAATTAGGTTGGTCGATGCTTTCTGGCATCATCAGCGCTTGGTTAGTTTATTATTTCTTACCAAATAGCGAAAGTTTAAAATCTGGTGCTATTCCATACTTAGTTCCAGGCTTATTAGGCGGCTTTATCACAGTCTTAGGTATCATTACTGCGACTAGTCGTATTTTTGACGCTGTGACAGATCCACTTATTGCTTCGTTGTCTGACAGAAGTAAGAATCCAAAAGGTAGACGTATTCCATTCATGAAGTTTGCGGCTATCCCACTATCAATCGTCACATGTTTATTATTCTGCGTTGATTTTGGTAGATATGATGGCAACTTGGGTTGGCTCAACATCTTATGGGTGTCTGTCATGATTATCTTATTCTATTTATTCATGACCATGTACTGCACACCATACAACGCTCTTATCTCTGAGTTTGGCAAAACTCAAGAAGATAGAATGTTCATTTCCACTTCTATTTCCTTAACATTCTTTGCTGGTACATTACTTGCTTATACACCATTCGTCTTTGCGGGATTAATCAGAGGCGCAGTTGGTTTTGCTTGGAGCTATAGAATTTGCTTCATCGTTTTAGCGGTCATCGCTTGCGTATGTATGTTATTACCAACATTCTTATTAAAAGAAAAAGAATTTGTTGATACCAAACCAAGTGAAGAAAACGTTATTAGATCACTTGCTTCAACATTTAAAAACAGAGATTTCACCACATTCTCACTCTCTGACATCATGTACTGGGTTGGTTTAACCATGTTCCAAACAGGTTTACCATTCTTCGTTAAAGTCTCTATGGCATTTGATGAAGGCTTAGTCATGGTCTTTATGGGTGGTATGACAGTCTTAAGCGCTGTGTTCTATCCATTCGTCACTAAGTTAGTGAAGAAATTTGGTAAAAAGAAACTTGTTATTGCAGGTTTCTTAGGTTTAGCAGTTTGCTATGCAATTGCCGCTATTTGTAGTATTGAAGGCATTTGTGATGGCGGCGCTATCTCATGGGCATTCGGTATCGCTATTATGATTATTTCCGCTTTACCAATGGCCTTATTAGGTATCATTCCTCAATCTATCGTTGCTGACGTTGCCGAAGCTGAAGCCGTCACTACTGGTCAAAATAGAGAAGGCATGTTCTTCGCTGCTCGTACATTTGCGATGAAGTTTGGTCAATCCTTAGCGATGATCTTATTTACCTCATTAGCCATTATGGGCACCACTCAAGCGACAGAAAGTAACGATATCGTTCCATCTAACATTGGTTTAGTGGTCGTCGCTATTGTGGCGGCAGCCTTCTGTATTGCGGGTGCGGTTATCCTCATCTTCTATAGAGAAAAGAAAGTTATGAAAACTATTGCTAAAGAAGGCGATGAAGCTTTCTTAAAAGCGATTGAAAACGAAAAAGATGTCGGTGAAAAAGCCGAATAATTATAGGTAATAATATGCGACTCATCTATTTTAAGAATGGTCAAAAACATACTATTACATCGTCTAATGCTGATGTAGCAATTAACGAAATTAGAAATGGTAATAGAACAATTGTTAGTATTACCGCTAATGAAGAGATCATCCTCGATAAAGCGGATGTCTCTTATCCATGCCACATCAACTATAAAGATATGTATTTCCTTAATGGTTATCAGTCTTGGACTGACACCAGGGAATATAGATTAAGAGAAAGACTCAGAAACATTAAAAAGAGTCCACACATCATCTCGCATATGTATGCGATGGATAAATATGGTGACGCTACTTTCTATAATTATTCAATTAGAAAGAGCCATGGCTATGATGTCTTCTATAGTAAAGGTAAATATGAATCATTCATCTTCAACCTCAACTATAAGACTGCCTACTTAATTATTGAACTAATTAAAGATAGAAGTTCGATCCATCTTATTAGTGATGTAAAAGGTCTAAAAGTAGCAAAAGGACAAAGCGTTAATATCTTTGACTACTGCTACTACGATAACTTTGAAAAAGGTTTAATGGCCTTCTGGGATGCTTTCCCAAAAAGAAACGTTAAGAAATTGTTTGGCTATACCAGTTGGTATAACTACTATCAAAACATTAACGAAGAAATAATCTTAAGAGATTTAGAAGCTTTAGATAGCCGCTTCAATCTCTTCCAAATCGATGATGGTTATGAAACATTTGTCGGTGACTGGTTGGATGTTGATCCAGTTAAGTTCCCAAATGGCTTAAAGCCAATTATCGATAAGATTCACAAAAAAGGGTTCAAGGCGGGCCTATGGCTCGCTCCGTTTGCCGCGGAAACCAAATCTCGCTTATTTTCCGAACATCCAGACTGGATTAGGAAAGATCGAAGAGGGAGACCGATCAAAGCGGGAGGAAACTGGTCAGGGTTTTATGCCCTTGACCTCGACAATCAAGAAGTCATTGCTTATATCAAGGAATGCTTAGTCCATTATATGGACCTGGGGGTAGACTTCTTTAAGCTTGACTTCTTGTATGCGGCGGCACTACCAGAGTATGAAAATAAGACTAGATGTATGGTCCAAGATGCAGCTTATCAATTATTAAGAGACATCTTAGGTGACCGTCTCATCTTAGGCTGTGGTGCTAATATTATTAACTCCTACGAACATTTCGATTACTTACGAGTGGGTCCAGATGTGAGTTTAGACTTCGATGACGTCTTCTATATGCGTTTATTCCATAGAGAAAGAGTGTCTACGAAAGTCACAATTCAAAACACTATTTATCGTTCATTTATGAACAACCACTTATTCGGTAATGATCCAGATGTCTTCTTATTAAGAGATGAAAACATTAAGTTAACACTTCATCAAAGAGAAGCTTTAAGCAAGATTAACGCTTTATTTGGTAGCGTGCTTATGACTAGTGATGACATCGCTAATTACGATGACACCAAAAAGAAACTCTTACAAGAGACATTCGAAATATTCGAAAATGCGCATAACCGTCGATATATTACCAAAGGTAATCTTATCCACATCAGTTATGAACTAAACGGTGAACTTAAACACTTCACCTATAACATTAAGAAGGGAGTATTAACCAATGATTGATAGAACTTCTAGTATCTTTAATAACAAAATGAGTCAAAAAGTTATTAAAGGGGCTAATAAAAGCAAAGCAAAATATATTAAAAAGTACGGTGATGATTCTAATGCTGACTATAAGATTTCCTTTAAAGAAATCCCAACCTTAGATTTCATCAGCGCGAATAATATCGTTTTTGGCGAAGAAAACCAAAAGTTTGAAGATAATGCTTTAATCGTCGGCAATATTAGAATGGGCTTTGGCCACTACCGCATCTCGATTGCGATGGCTAGTGCCGCTAGAGCTTTAGGTTATAAACCATATTGGTTAGATTTAGCGTCTTTTGATGCCACAGGTAGCAAAATGATTAGAGAACAGAACGATATGTATTCTTTAGCGTCTCGTATCTCTCAAAAATCTAAATTATTTAACAAGATTGTTTGGGAACCACTTAATAGTGAAGGTTTTAAAAAGATTAGCTACAACGCCAAAGACCAAAGAAATAGCGAACTATTAGTCCCAATTTTTAAGAATATTGATAAAGATATCCCATATATCGCCACTCACGTCTGGCCAAGCCAAGCCGCAGTCCATGCGGGTATGACACATGTGATCAATGCTATTCCGGATAACTGGCCAATGGGTTTACATCTAAGTGAAGGCGCAATCCACACTGTTCAAACACCATTTGCCTATTTTGGTTATAAAACCTTAAACGGCTTTGATAAAAAACCACTTAACGGTATTCCTGAAGATCAATTAAAGATGGTTGGTTGCTTTATTGACCACGAACTATTAGTTGATTTAGAAAACGATAACAAACGTCGTAAGGAAAGAATCGCTAATGGTAAACCATTACGTATCTTAATGACTGTTGGTGGCGCTGGTGCGGGTTTTGATATGTTCTTAGCGATGGTTAAACATCTCATCCCATACGTTAAGGAAAATAAGGTTACCTTATTCATTAACTTTGGTGACCACCTCGATGTCTATCACAAATTAGTTGATAAAGTGAAAGGCATCCAAACACAAAACTTCTTTAATGAATATACTAAGTTAACTTACTTTGTAAAGAATATTAAAGAAGGTGATGCTTCTGGTATCTACGCTATCTATAACAAAGATATCTTTGAAGCAGTTTATTCCACTAATTTATTAATGCCAGTGACTGATTTACTAGTTACTAAGCCAAGCGAGCTTGCGTATTATCCAATTCCAAAGCTCTTTATGCGCCACATCGGTGGTCATGAAGTCTATGGAGCAATCAACGGCAGGGAAAATGGCGACTCTACTCCAGAATGCCCTACTGTTAAGGAAGTTAACGCTATGCTCGACCGTCTAATCAGTGATAAGGAATTAATTCCTCACATGTGTGACCAAATCGACGCACTCAAAAAAACTGGTCACTATAACGGTGCTTATGAATGCGTTAAGTTAGCCGTTGGTAAGTAATAAACCACTCCTTTCTCCTTGGTCACGCCGCTAGAAGCGTGGCCATTTTTTATTTGGTAAAATCTTATCATTTTGGCGTTTTTGTATAGTGATTTTCGATAAGCATTTATTTATGAAAAATCATACCTTACAATATTGGCGATTTTAGGAGGGTTACTATGAGTGTACTTAGAATTGAACATGTCACTAAGGAATTCAATCTAACTTTACGTCAAAGGCAAAAACAAAAGACGACCGCTAAGACATTAGTCGCTGTTAATGATTTGTCTTTTGAAGTAGTTCCTGGCGTGATATATGGTTTACTTGGCCCTAATGGTGCGGGTAAGACCACTACTTTAAGAATGATTGCATCATTAATCAAACCAAAAACTGGGGCGATTTATTTGGATAATAAAGAAATCAATGAAGATATTTATGCATATCGTAAAAAGATTGGTTTTTTAACTAGTGAACTTAAACTTGATGGTTTCTTCACTCCTGCTGACACCATTACTTATATGGGCAAGTTATATGGGATGAATGATGAAGAAATCAATATGAGAAAGAATGTCTTATTTAGATCATTTGGTGTTGATAAATTCCAAAATACCCCAATTAAGGATTTATCCACTGGTATGAAACAAAAAGTTTCATTAGCGATTTCCCTATGCCATGACCCAGATGTCATCATCTTTGATGAACCTACTAATGGCTTAGACGTTATCGCCGCTAGAGACGTCGAAGAATTCCTCGTCAATCTTAAAAAAGAAAACAAGATTATTATTATTTCCACTCACATCTTCTCTTTAGTCGAAAAGCTCTGTGACCACGTTGGTATCATTATCAGCGGTAAGCTTGTCAAAGATGCACCACTCAAAGAGATTCAAAAGGAAGGATCTTTGGAAGAAGTATTCTTCAAATTATATGAGGAGGCTAATGTAAATGCGTAACGTGTTAACTATTTTCCTTAAAGAACTCAAAAGAGTGTTCACTGATAAGAGAATGCTTATTAGCTTATTCTTACCAGGTGTCCTCATCTATTTTGTTTATAGCATTATGGGTTCTGTGATGACTAAAGTGGTCACACAAAGCAGTACAAAAGACACTAATTTCCAAGTGGCTTACACTGATAACTTCAATAGTTCTAAAGCAGACGGTCAATTACCAAAAATGATGACCTATATTGACGCCACTATTAAAGCGAGCATTAACAATAACACTGTCACCTTTAAAGAATTCACAACTGGTGAACTTGATTCTTATAAAGAAGAATTAAGACAAGGTAAATACCACTTAGTGGTAGCTTTCACTGATGACTTTGAAAATAAGTTAGGTGATGATACCGCCGCTAATGATATTGATATCTTCTATAACGGTGATTCCAGTGCCTCTAGTGATTTATATAACTTTGTTACTCAAATCGTTAGTGTTTCTTACACTAACTACACTGTTAATAAAAACGGTGCGGTTACCGCTAACGTTGGTGATAAAGATATGATGGCGATGAAGATTGCGGCGATGATTATTCCAATGGTCACTATCTCGATCTTATTCTCCACTGTTTTATCACTTTGTCCTGAAGCTATCGCGGGTGAAAAAGAAAGAGGTACTCTTGCTTCGCTATTACTTACACCTATTAAGCGTAGCGAATTTGTGGCAGGTAAAATCTTATCCTTATCCACGACAGCGATTGCCTCTGGTATTGTCTCATTTACTGGTTTGATATTATCAATTCCTAAATTAATGGGTGGATTTAATATCACTATTTCCCCAGTAGATGGATTATTACTCTTCTTATTAGTGGTAACTGTCTTACTCTTATTCGTCGCGATTGGTGTATTTATCTCCGCGTTAGCGAATACTGTTAAAGAAGCAGCGGGCTATTTATCACCAATTATGATTGTCTTTATGCTCTTTGGCATGGCTCCTTCGTTATTTGGCTTTGACCAATGGTATTTATCCTTTGTGCCAATTCTTAACATCTGCGTGTCTATTAACGCATTATTAAATGGCGCGGAGAACTTATTATTGTTCTTTGGTCTAACAGTAGCGTCCACTGTGTTATATACAGGCTTATTAATGTTTGGGGTTACTAAGTTATTCAATAAAGAACGAGTGGTCTTAGGACAATAACAATATGCAACAAAAAAGATAGTCGTGAAA
>JAEEGH010019094.1_pt1 | contig 14414 bp, 10 predicted proteins | sample 9134181 | NCBI WGS metagenome assembly JAEEGH01 (sample SAMN16246544, study PRJNA631951) | gut metagenome | biome: gut microbiome; feature: rumen; material: DP-attached | host: Bos | place: Iran: Karaj | collected 2018-10 | reverse complement strand
GAACAAGTATTTTACCATCAGCGGGATGCCGGTGGCTTCCTCCACCTACTGGAATCAGGTCCACGGCTTTACCGCGGAGGATGTGCGGAAAGATGCGGAGGGCCTGCAGACCATGCGGAACCTGGCCCGCAACATGGCTTTCCTGATCCGCGCCATCGCGGACGGCCGGGAAAAATACGGGCTGCCGGAGGCAGAGCGGGGGTCCTTCACCAGCTTCCCCGACGGGAAGTAAGGACGTCCATCGCGGGGCGGATGAAGGTATTTGACAATCCTGTCATCCGATGCTACACTACAGAAGATCTTTCCCATGGGGGAGTAGCAGGCGCCGGGGGCGTAGCAAGTCAACATCCTGACAGAGTTTTGTCTGGCTTGTTTTAAATTGCGAGACTCATGTATAGCGACAGGACTATACATGGAGTAATATGGATCCTTCAGACTCAGGTATGGTTCGGCTATACCTGAGTCTTTTTCTTTTGCAGGTGCATGGTGCCCACCCGGGAAGAAAACAACAAAAGGGAGGACCATAGGGATGAACGAAGGATTTTTGGAGATCCGGGACCTGAGGAAAAGCTTTGGGTCCGGTGAAGCGAAGCAGGACGTGCTCCGCGGCATGAATTTTACGGTGGGGAAAGGAGAGTTTTGCGTGCTCCTGGGACCGTCCGGTTCCGGCAAATCCACACTGCTCAACATCATCGGCGGGATCGATACCCCGGATTCCGGTTTTGTGAGCATCGGCGGCGACAAGCTGGAGGATATGGATGAGAAGCAGCTCACCCTCTACCGCAGAAAGCATCTGGGTTATGTGTTCCAGATGTACAATCTGATCCCGAATCTGAACGTGAAGGAGAACATCGAGGTAGGCGCCTATCTCTCGGATCACCCGCTGGATGTGGAGGAGGTGCTCACCACGCTGGGGCTGCAGGAGCACAAGTACAAATATCCCAACCAGCTCTCCGGCGGACAGCAGCAGAGAGTCTCCATCGGAAGAGCGGTGGTGAAAAATCCCGACATCCTCATGTGCGATGAGCCTACGGGTGCGCTGGATTACAAAACCTCCAAGGAGATCCTGGCGCTGATCGAGGATTGCAACCGGAAATACGGCAGTACCGTCATCATGGTCACCCACAACGAAGCCATCAAATACATGGCAGATCACGTGATCAAGTTAAGAGACGGGGTGGTCCGTCACAATGATCGGAATGAAACGAAGATCCCGGCTTCCGAGCTGGAGTGGTAAGGAGGGGCATGATGAAGAATCCTTTGATCAAAAGAGTCCCCAGAGAACTTGCCACCGACTGGCACAAATACCTGGTGATCATCGTCTTTCTGGTACTTATGATCGGACTGATCTCCGGGATGTATGTGGGGCACGACAGCATGCTGGCTGCGATCCGGGACGGGAGGCAGACCCTGCGGCTGGAAGACGGCTCCTTTGAACTGACAAAAAAAGCATCTCCTGACTTGCTGGAATCCATCGGCAGCGGAGAGATGGCAGATGTGCGGCAGTATTACATCGAAAAAGGGATCCGGGAAGCGGACGGGGAAGTGGAGAAAGCCATGGAGGAGGCACTTGACAGCCGTGTCAGGGAGGCCATAGAACAGGGCGTCCGTACGCAGTGTGAAGCTTTCGGGATCACGGATGAGGATATGATCCTGGCGCAGATCGATGCCGCCATCGAGGAAAATTACGACAGCGCCATAGAGGAGGCGCGGGCGTCGGAGGAATATCGCACCGCTTCGGAGGAAGCATACGAAGAGGCGCATAAAGCGGTGGAAGAGGCCGTGGAGGAGGAATGGGATAAGATCGCTGAGGAATACGGACTGGAGGACGCATTTTCGCCGGTCCCCGTAAGCGTGTACGAGGATTTTTACCGGGATGAGACGGAGGATCATGACCTGGACGGCACTCCGGACGGGACCGTAAGGGTCTTCCGGAGTGACAGCGCTGTCAACCTGGCATCCTTCAACGCAGGCCGCGCACCGGAGACAGACACGGAGATCGCCATCGACCGGATGCATGCCAGCAATGTCGGAGTAGAGCTCGGTGACCGGATCTCGGTGGGCGACAGAGAATTTACCGTCGTAGGGCTCCTGAGTTATGTGCATTATCTGACTCTCCATCAGTCCAATACCGATCTCATGTTTGATGCCTTCGGATTTGATGTGGCGATGGTGACCCCGGAAGGCTTTGATGCCCTGCATTCCAGGGTACATTACAACTATGCCTTTCGCTACGAGGAGTCTCCTGCTGATAAGGTGGAGAAAGCAGAGTACGCGGAGAATTTTCTGAAGGCGCTCCTTACGCAGACCCTGACGAAGGACAACGAGATCGATGGCTATCTGCCGGAATATCTGCGGCAGGCCTCCAATTTTGCTCCCTCGGATATCGAAGGAGACACCAGTGCCACGGGGATCCTGTGCTATATCCTCATCGGTGTCATCGCCTTTATCTTTGCCATCACCATCAGCAACACCATCGACAGAGAGGCTTCCGTCATCGGGACCTTGCGGGCCTCCGGGTACAGCAAGCGGGAGCTGGTGATCCATTATATGTCCATGCCGCTGATCGTCACGCTGATCGGAGCGGCCCTGGGGAATCTTCTGGGCTATACCCTTTTTCAGACGACAGCGGTGAACCTGTACTATGAGAGCTACAGTCTGCCGCGATGCACCCCCATCTGGAGCAGTGAGGCACTGATCAAGACCACCATCATCCCTTTGGTTTTGATGTTTTTCATCAATCTCATCGTCATCATCCGAAAGCTGCAGCTCAGTCCCCTGCGGTTCCTGCGGCATGATCTGTCCCGCTCGAAGCGCACCAAAGCAAGGCGGCTTCCCTCCTGGTCCTTCCTGGGACGGTTCCGTCTGCGGATCCTGTTCCAGAATATGCCGAATTATCTGGTGCTGATCTTTGGCGTCATCTTCATCGAGCTGATGATGTGCTTTGCCTTCGGACTGCCGGATTCCCTGGATCACTACGGGGAAATCGCTTCCGACATGGTTTTTTCGCCTTATCAGTACATGCTGATGGGATACAAGGATTCTGACGGCAATGTCATAGAAACCGACGGGAGCAGTGCGGAACCCTTCGGATACGAGACATTGCTTTACCCGAAGGCGAGAAAGGATTCCGTCCGTTCCGGCATGGGCAGCGGAGGGGATGAGAGCGTGACCGTTTACGGCATTGTTCATGGCAGCACATACGTGGACCTTCCTGCGGATCTGCCGGAAGGACATGGCCTGGTCTCTACCGCCTTCCAGAAAAAATTCGGGCTGAAGGTGGGGGATGAGATCACCCTTAAGGCGGAATACGAGAACCGCTCCTATGCATTTACGGTGGATGGGACCGTGGACTACGAAGGAGGCATTGCGCTGTTCCTGAATATGGAGGAATTCAACCGGGTCTTTGAGAAGAAGGAGGGAGAATTCTCCGGATTCTTCTCCCGGGAGGAGATCACGGATATCGATGAGCAACAGATCGCCATGGTGATCACCGCGGAGGATATCACAAAGGTCACCAGGCAGCTGCAGCATTCCATTGGCGGCATTGTGAGCCTGTTTAAATATGTGCTCACGATCCTGGCTGCAGCCCTCATTTATCTGCTGGCCAAGATCATCATCGAGCGGAACGAGTCCGCCATCTCCATGGTAAAGATCCTGGGCTTTCAGAACCGTGAGATCGGTTCCCTCTATATCCTTCCCACGGCCCTGGTGGTGATCCTGTGCACGGGGATCGGATTTGTGGCCGGTTACCTTTTGATGATCCGGATCTTCCGGATCTTTATGCTCCGGATGGATGGGTATTTTGCTTTCTTTATGAGACATTCCTCCATGTTCCTGTCCATGGCGTATCTCCTTCTGGGCTACATGGCGGTTTCCGTCGTCGATTTCCTCAGGATCCGCAGAATCCCGTTGGATGTGGCGCTGAAAAATATGGACTGAGCTTTGAAGCATTTTTTCGATCGCGCAGTTCTGCAGATTTTTCTTTCTATGAGCCCCCTGGTGATGGTACAATTTTGTGGGAAACCAGGGGGCTTTTATTTGAACACCGGAAGAAAGAACCGAAAGGGGTACGGGATGAAGACGAAGAAGAAGGGGAACAACTGGACGGCTTACTATGATCCCGACACCAGGAGATATTTCGCGGAGATCATGTACACCAGCAGGGAGGGGCGTGAACAGTACGACTATGAGATAACGAAGGAAATATATGACCGGCTGGGAACGTTCAGCGATGATGTTGAAAATGAGCGTTTGATCAAGACCGGAAATATGAGTTATTCCTTTGAGAATACGATGTACGGAACCCTCGGACCGGAGAGAACAGTCTGGGATGAAGAAGCCAATGAGGCAATGCAGGAAACCATCCGAAAAGAGGAGAAGAAAGGTTGAGGCAGCTTTCAGGGCTGAAGGGGCGTGAAAACCGCTCGGGAAGTGCATGAAACCGACTTTTCTATATTTTACATGATGGCGTGATTTTGCTATAGTTATAGGTGGCTGATTATATAAAATGGTTGATCCCTCTTATGGGGAGGAGGCGGATCTCATGAAAGAGTGGAAAACTCTGCGAATCGTGATCTTTGTCGCTTTGTGTGTATGCCTGAACGTGTGCGGAAAGCTCCTGACCGTTTCTATGGAGCTGCCGCTTTGGGGCGATTCCTTCGGAACGGTTCTCTGTGCGTATGTGGGCGGCCCTGTGTGCGGTGCACTGGTGGGGCTGACAGGCAATCTGGCCTATGGAGTGGTCAACCATCTCTCGGTGGCGTACTCCATTACCAGCATTGCGCTGGGCATCATTGTGGGAATCGCCAAAAAGAACCGCTGGTTCGATCGTTTCTATGGATTCATGAAGGCTGCTTCCCTGGTGATGCTGACCGCTCTGCTGGTATCGGTTCCCCTGAACCTGATCCTGGCCGGAGGCTATACCGGCAACAAATGGGGGGACGGCGTCTTTAACTATCTCCTGATCCGGGACTGGCCCGTTGTCATGTGCAGCATTCTCGGGCAACTCTCCATCGAATTTCTCGATAAGGTTCTCACCATCAGCGTGGTGTATATCCTGATCCTGATCCGGCGCCTGCAGCAAAGCAGCGAGGATGACAAAGCGGTACAGCAGGGACATGCCCCTGAGAGTATGCTGCTTTTGCTGGGGGTGCTGACGGCGTCCCTTCTGATGCCCATTCCGGCCCGGGCAGCGGCCGATGCGGTGGATTACAACGACTATGTGCAGAGCGTCTACAGCAGCAACAACGGACTGCCCTGCGGAGAAGCCAACGACATTGCCCAGACCAACGACGGTGTTCTGTGGATCGGTACCTATGCGGGTCTGTATCGCTACAACGGACGGGAATTCCACTGGGTGGACAATTACGAATCCGTGCGGAACGTGAACTGCCTCTATGTGGATGAGGAAGGACGTCTGTGGATCGGGACCAACGACAACGGTCTGTCCATCGTGATCCGGGAAAAAGTAGTGAACGTGCTGGATCAGACCACCGGACTGCCCTCCAATTCCGTCCGGTGTATCACCCGGGCAACCGACGGCTATTACTATGTGGGGACGACCAGCAGCCTTCAGGTCCTGATGATGAACAATGGTCTGAAGGCGACCAACACCCTGGAGGAGATCAATTATGCGGACAGCATCTCCTCCGATGAGGATGGCAGGGTGGCTGTGGTCACCAATGACGGCAGGCTGTTCCTCCTGCGGGGCGGACAGATCATGGCCACAAGACAGCTGCAGGATGAAGGGGAAAGCTTCAACTGCTGTGCCTTTTCTCCCGACGGATTCCTGCAGGTGGGCACCTCCACCAATCATATCTACAGTTTTGATGTGTCCGATGACGATCTGTTGCAGAAGAGCAAGCAGACCTGCGAGGACGTGATCAGCATCAACAATCTGAACTATCTGAGCGACGGCACCCTGTTCATCTCTACGGACAGCGGGGTGTCTTATATCGATGCCAGGGGCTATCACCGGATCAACACCAACGATTTCAACAATTCCATCGACCATATGCTCTATGACTACCAGGGGAATCTCTGGTTCACTTCCTCCAGACTGGGACTCCTGCGGATGTCCAAGTCTCCCTTCAAGGATGTCTACAGCACTGTGGGCATGGAACGGCAGGTGGTGAATACCATTGTCTTCTGGCAGGGAGACTATTATATCGGCACGGATAACGGTCTGGATGTCGTGGACCGGTCCTGCCATGATCAGATCCGGAACCAGTGGACGGAGGAACTCTCCGGCAGACGCATCCGCTGCATGTATGTGGATGAACAGGACCATCTCTGGGTATGTACTTACGGAAACGGATTGATGGAGTTTGCGCCGGACGGGGAGTCCTGGACCTATAATGCGGAGGGCGGGAGCTTCGGAAACAAGGCCAGAGTTGTGACACAGCTGTCGGATGGAACCATTCTTGCAGCCGGAGATACCGGCATCAGTTACATCAAGGATCATAAGATTGAGCGCACCATCAGCAATGCGGACGGACTCATCAATTCCATGATCCTGACGCTGACCGAGCAATCGGACGGAACCATCCTGGCAGGCACGGACGGAGATGGCATGGCCGTGTTGAAGGACGGACAGGTGGACCGGATGATCACGGTGGAGGACGGCCTGAGCAGCGGCGTGATCCTGCGCACGGTGAAGGACACGAAGTCCGACGGCGTGTTCATCGTCACCAGCAACAGCCTCTGTTATCTGGAGCAGGACGGCTCCATCCGGGTCCTGGACAAGTTCCCTTATTTCAATAATTACGACATCTGGGTCAAGGACGAGGATACCCTCTTTGTCATGTCCAGCGCCGGCATTTATGTGGTGGAGCGGGATGAGCTGGTCTCCGGCGGAGATATCGCATGGGAGCTTCTGGACGCCCGCAGAGGACTGGGCACCTCCCTTACAGCCAATTCCTGGAACTATTACAACGGAAACGGCGAGCTGTTCCTGCCCTGTGACACCGGTGTCTATATCATCGATGTGGAAAAATACAACAGCGAAGTCCGTTCCTATCGCATGCAGCTGGCCTCTGTGAAACTGGACGGCGTGCAGCTGCCCCTGGACCGTACCGGTGCCATCACCGTGGGGCAGGGCGTGGACCGGGTGGAACTCGATCCCGAGATCCTGAACTACACCATCCAGGAGCCCAACGTGGGCTATTTCCTGGAGGGATATGATTCCCGATGGACCATTGTGCCCCAGAGCAATCTGAACAATATCATGTACGTGAATCTCCCTGCGGGGACCTACACCTTCCATCTGGCCATCCTGGACAGTGCGGGTGAGAAGGTGCTGGAGGAGCGAAAGTTCGAACTGGTAAAGGAGGGCGAGCTCTATGAGCAGCGCGGCTTCCGGTTCTACATGCTGACGATCCTCTCCCTGTTCCTCATCTGGTTTACCTGGCTGATCGTGCAACGGCAGCTGAACCAGCAGCAGATCAAGCTGAACATGGCCAACGAAACCGTCATGGCCATTGCAAACGCAGTCGATGCGAAGGACGTCCGCACCAATCAGCACTCCCATCGTGTGGCGGAGTACTCCGTACTCATCGCCCAGGAGATGAAGTGCTACAAGTGGTGGCAGCGGGAGAAGTTCCTGTCGAACTTACGCAAAACGGCGCAGATGCACGATATCGGCAAGATCGGTATCCCCGACAGTGTGCTGAACAAGGTCGGACGTCTGACCGATGAAGAGTACGCCCAGATGAAATCCCATGTCATTCGCGGTTCCGAGATCCTGAAGGATTTCACGCTGGTGGAGAACGTGGTGGACGGCACCCGGTATCACCACGAGCGGTACGACGGCAAAGGTTATCCCGACGGCCTCAAGGGGAAGGAGATCCCGCTTTTTGCCAGGATCATCAGCGTGGCTGACACCTTTGATGCCATGACCTCCAACCGTGTTTACCGCAATCACATGGACACCGATTATGTCATGGAGGAGATGAAACGGGGCAGAGGCACCCAGTTTGACCCCGAGGTACTGGACGCTTTCCTGCGTCTCATTGAGAGTGGCGTCATCAACCTGGACGAGCTCTATGCCCAGAGGCGTACCGAGATCCAGCAGGCGGATCAGGATGCGCAGGAGGAACTGAAACGCCGCGTGGAGGAAGATAAGAAGATCCAGGCCGAGGAGCGGAAGAAAGAGGACGTTCCAAAGCAGGAGGACGCTTCTTCGGAAGAACTTAAGAGTGAGGAGGGGGCAAAGGCATGAAACGAGTCTATATTGCAACGATACTGACCTGCCTCGTCGTGCTGGCCGCCTTCGTCGGCTTTTTCCGGCTGGTGAATCTCTCCGACAGCAGAGACAGCCTGAAGATCGGATTTATTTACGACAACGACGAGAGCACGCCCTACACCTACAATTTCTCTCTGGCGAAGGACGCGCTGGAGAAAAAATACGGCGAGAAAGTGGAGATCCTGACCTGCAGCAACGTGCTGGACGATGAGATGGAGGAGCCCCTCCGGGAGCTGGCAGGAGAAGGATGTGACATTATCTTTTTCAACGGCTACAGCAAGCTGGTGATGGAGCTGGCGCCGGAATATCCGAATACCCAGTTCTGCCAGACCTCTTATATGGACATGAACGGGGTAAAGGTGCCGGACAATTACCACACCTTTAAGGGAGAGGCCTATCAGGCCCGTTATGTCAGCGGTATCGCCGCCGGCAAAAAGATGAATCAGATGATCGAGGAGGGAACGCTGGACAAGGATCAGGCACTGGTGGGATTTGTGGCCGCATTCCCCGACTCCGAGGTCATCTCCGGCTACACCGCATTTTTGCTGGGGGTGCGCTCTGTGGTGTCCACAGCGAAAATGGAGGTTTCCTACACCCATACCTGGAGCAGCTATGCACTGGAAGAAAGTGCAGCAAAAAGACTGATCGAGGACGGGTGTGTGATCATAACCCAGCACACCGATACCATCGGTCCGGCCATTGCCTGTGAGGAATCTCCCTCGGATCGGCCCGTGTATTTCGTGGGATGGGGGCAGAGCATGTCCGAGGTGGCCCCTACCACCTCCCTGATCACTTCCCGGATCTGCTGGGAGCCCTATGTGCTCGCAGCAGTGGAAGCAGTCATGAAAGGCAAGTCCATCGAGGAAACGGTGATCGGCAACGTCCACGGAAATGACGTATCTGCCGGCTTTGAAAGAGGCTGGGTGGAGATGGTGGATCTGAATCAGCAGTTGATGGCGCCGGATACCGTTTACTCCATGAACTGGGCCATTGAGGAGTTCAAGCGCGGGGAGGTGGACTTTGTATTTCGGGGCGCATACAACGGGGTTTCTCCGGATGATCCGTCCGATACCATCGACCTTAGAAACGGGTATATCGAGAACGAAAACACCTCCTATCCGACGTTCCACTATGTGCTTTCGGATGTCATTACCATCGTAGAGTAAGAGGGCTGGAGAACGCAATTGAAAGAAATGATCATATGCCCCAACTGCGGGGCGGAAATCGACAAAGATGTCGCAAAATGTCCCTACTGTGATTTCATCAACGCAGAGGGCGCAGAGAAACAATTCCAAAAAAAAATAAGTAAGATCCGGGAGGACATAGTAGAGACGAAAAAAGAACCTTCCAGGGCGCTGGTAAAGGGCTTTACCGGCGGAACGAAGGTCCTCCTGATCTCTGTCTGTGTTCTGGTCCTTCTGGGAGCGCTCTTTCTCCTGGAACTGCTCAGGGAAACAAAGGACAAGCCGAAGCTCTTCCTCACGGCCGAGGAGCAGGAGTATGCAGACGCATATACCCGGATCGCGGGAGAACAGCTGACGGAAAGCTATGCGGCGGGTGACATCGCCCGCATGGCGGAGATCTATGACCAGGCCTATTCGGTGGATCGGATCTCCATCTGGGGGGCACCCTATTACGAGGCGGGATATGCATCGAGCTGCTACATGAAGCTGCAGCAGTGCCTGCCGGATCTGGATAAGGACAGGATCGCTGTCACGGAAGCCGAAGAGATCACCTATTACTGCTTTTATTTCTACTACAGGGCCTACGGAGACGAGGGGGCAGAACTCTTTGATCCCATCCGGGAAAAGGAGATCCTTCCGATCATCACAGACAGGCTTGGCTTTACGGAAGAGGACATGGAGTCCTTCCGGGAGAAGGTCTTTGACGGGACAAATGTAAACAGAAGCCGCGTGTACAAAGCGACTAAGAAGTATTTTAAGAACTATCACTGATGAGGAGATAGACAAAAGTGAAGTGTAAGTATTGTGGCAGCAATCTGGCAATCGAAGATGAGGTTTGCCCCTATTGCGGCAAGGAAAATCCGGAAGCTGCCGGTCATCGGGCGACCATGCGGTCGGTCCGTGCGGAGTATGAGCAGACCCGGGAAGAGACGAAAATAAAGTCCAGATCTGCCGGCAGGATCGGAAGGATGATTGTGATCGGTCTCATGCTCCTCACCATTTTCATTCTGTGGGGCAGCGTTCGCAGGAATTCCGATATTGATTACCGGGAGGAGAAAAAACGTACCGATATTGCCCGGACCGTGGAGGAAAACCGGGAGAACGTGACCGCGACCCTTCGGGAGCTGGAGGCAAACAGAGAATATCTGGCGCTGGACAGCTATGTGCTGACCTACCGGCTGAGAGGCGATGATACGTATCTGGATTATTCCAGAGTGTTTACGGCGGTGATCAATTACCGGGCGATCTTTGAGGATATCCTGCAGATCCTGAGCGGGTATGAGGGATACAGTGGAGAGGGCCGAAAGGAATGGTGTGAGGATGCGGCAATCTATATCAGCAACTGGAGGCAATACGTAGATGGCGATTTCTGGTACGATGCCTCCAACTCACCGATGCACGGCGGGGAGCACGGGGCGTTCCTCAAGGACATCAAAAATGACACACGGGACATGGTACAGGTTTACTTTGGCCTGACGGACGAGGAGGCTTCCTCCATGTGGGATATGGACGAGGAAGCACTCGGCGAGATGCTGTATGAGAGATGCCGGAGGCTGTATCCGGAAGAGGGCGACAGATGAGCAGGAGAAACAAGGCAAAGGAAAAAAAGAAAAAGGATCCGGTGATCCTGGCTTTGGACATCACGATCCTGGTGCTGTTTTTTGTGATGCTTTATGTGGGCCAGAAAGCGGTGTTTTACAAGATCCATGCCATCGAAAGCGCCACCTTCGCCCAGGATACGGGGATGCTGTCCTTCGAGCTGCAGCGCGGGGATTACGGCGGGCTGGTCCAGGGCAGGTACATGAACGAGCTGGAGGGAAAAACAGAAGGGTCCGGGTACTATTATCTGGCAGAGTATGTGGAAGCGGCCTTCTGGCACAAGGTCCATGAGGTCAAGGGAAACCCGGTGAAAGCACAGGAGGAGGAGCGGATCATGCGCGAATCCCGGGCGCAGATGAAGGAGCTTACCGTCTTTGCGGACGAAATAGATAAAATGTTTATAATATCTGATTGAGTTCTGTTGATTATCAGATAGTTCGTCTGTTGGTATATCTTTTTTGGAAGGAATCCTCCCGGATCGGGCGCGGATGGCGCACGGTCCGGGGGATTTTTTGTTTTGGGAAAAGAGAGATTCCTGCCAATTTGTTGACAAATCAACAAGTGAGTGATACGATCCGAACGTTGACATATCAACATTCATCATCGAAAAGAGAGAGGATACCCTATGTGTGAAAGCAGGAAAACCCGGATCATCATCGATTCCACGACCGATCTGGCGGAAGACTTCCGGGACAAAGTCATGGTCGTGCCACTGATCGTTTCGTTCGGAGAAAAAGAGTATCTGGACGGGATCGAGCTGAGCCGCGAGGAATTCTACAGGAAGCTGGAAACGGGGGATGTTTTTCCCAGGACGAGCCAGGCGTCCCCCGCGGCTTTTGAAAAGGTGTACCGGGAGGTGAGAGAGCAGGGGATGGACGCAGTCGTGATCACGCTGTCCTCCGATCTGTCCGGAACCTATCAGAGCGCGTGCATCGCAGCCGCAGACTACCCGGAGGTTCACGTGGTGGACTCCAGGAACGTAGCCATCGGGGCGGGGATCCTGGCGGAATATGCCGTGCGCTGCGCCGAAGGCGGGATGCCGGCAGAGCAGATTGCAAGGGAGCTTGAGGAGAAAAAGAAGGATGTATGCCTCCTTGCGATGCTCGATACCCTTGAGTACCTGTGGAGAGGTGGCAGACTGTCCAGAACCGCGGCGGTAGCGGGAGGAATCCTGAACATTAAGCCGGTCATCACGATCCGGGACGGCGCCGTCGTGATCCTGGGAAAGGCGAGAGGGGCCAGAAAAGCCAATAATCTGCTGATTGAGCAGATCACATCGAACGGATTGCAATATGATATGCCGGTGCTGCTCGGATATACCGGGACGAGTGACACTCTTTTGCAGAATTACATCTCGGACAGCAGTGCCCTTTGGGAGGGGCGTCTGGAGCGTCTGGAAAGCTCGCAGATCTGCACCGTCATAGGAACCCACGCCGGACCGGGAGCGATTGCGGTAGCATTTTTTCAAAGCGGGAAAGCGGATAAGGAAACCTGATCGGAGGAGATGCCATGTCACGGTTTGAGCAGTTTACAGTATCGGTCTTTACCATCACGCACTATTGGAACAGAATCGCAACGGAAGAAATGCGCGAGCATGGCCTCAAAGGGACCTACGCGCTCTACCTGCTTACCCTGTCTGCGGCAGAGGAAGGTATCACGGCCTCGCAGCTGTGTGAGATGACGCAGCGCGACAAGGCGGATGTTTCCAGAGCCATCTCTCTCTTTCAGAAAAAAGGCTTTGTCGAAGCTTACGGGGAAAATCGCTACCGCGCCCCCATAAAGCTGACGCCCGAAGGAAAGAAGATCGCTGCCAAGATCCGGGAAAAGGCCGACAACGCCCTCAAGGCCGCAGGGGAGGGGCTGTCGGAGGAGATGCGCCGGAACATGTACCGGGCTTTGGAGATCATTTCGGGAAATCTTAAGGAAATGAGCGATCCCCGGCCGGAGCATGCACCTGCGCCCGGGCGTAAGTGATTTTTAGTAATATATGGTAGTTTTTGCATAGAAACATGGTTGATTCGGAGTTGTTATTTTTTCAAAAATGACATAAGTTAAAAGGTGAATGCTTTTACTTTTTTCGCAAAACGGGAAGGCATTTTCGAACGGCATACAGCGAACATCGGAAGGAGAAGGGATATGCCCAAAAAATCATTGAAAAAAGCAAGAATCATCATCGATCGGGACTTCAAGGTCGGGGAGATCGACAAGCGGATCTACGGTTCCTTTATCGAGCACCTCGGAAGAGCTGTTTATGAGGGAATCTATCAGCCGGAGAGTAGCCTTTCCGATCGGAACGGCTTCCGTAAGGACGTCATGAAGCTGATCCGGGAGATCAGTGTGCCCATCGTGCGGTATCCGGGCGGCAACTTCGTATCCAATTTCCGCTGGGAAGACAGCGTGGGCCCCAAGAAGGACAGACCGAGCCGGATCGAGCTGGCCTGGGGTGTGGTGGAGACCAATGATTTCGGCCTCGACGAATTTATGAAATGGGCGAAGGCAGTCGGCACGGAGCCGATGTATGCCGTGAATCTCGGTACCCGCGGGATCGAGGATGCGAGAAATATCGTAGAATACTGCAACATCAAGGGCGGCACCTATTACAGTGATCTGCGCAGAAAGCATGGCGCAAAGGATCCCTACAATATCAAGCTGTGGTGCCTGGGCAATGAGATGGACGGCCCCTGGCAGATCGGTCATCGGACCGCGGAGGAGTACGGACTGCTCGCATCCCGTGCCGGGCATATCATGAAGCTGGTCGATCCGACCATCGAGACCGTAGCCTGCGGATCTTCCGGTCTCGGCATGTCGACCTTCGGCAACTGGGAGCGTACCGTCCTGGAATGCAGCTATGACACGACAGATTATCTGTCTCTGCACACCTACTACGGAAACGCGGAAAATGATACCCCGAATTTCCTGGCTTCCTCCGTTGCAATGGATCAGTTCATCAGTCAGGTCATCTCGGTCTGCGATTATGTAAAAGCGGTCAAGCGCTCCAATAAAACCATCCAGCTGTCCTTCGATGAGTGGAATGTATGGTATCACTCCAATGAGCAGGACAAGAAGCTCAAGAAGTGGGTACAGCATCCGCATCAGCTGGAGGATGTCTACAACATGGAGGATGCGCTTCTGGTCGGCAGCATGCTGATCACGCTTCTCCGTCACGCGGATCGTGTGAAGATCGCCTGCATGGCACAGCTGGTCAATGTCATCGCACCGATCATGACGAGCGACACCGGCGCCTGGAAGCAGACCATCTTCTATCCTTACATGCAGGCGAGTGTGTACGGCAGAGGCGTGGCCCTGCAGACTCTGGTGGATGCTCCTTCCTACGAGAGTAAGCACGGGGATGCTTCTTTCATCGACAGCATCGTGACCTTGGATGA
>JAEEGH010019092.1_pt1 | contig 14414 bp, 5 predicted proteins | sample 9134181 | NCBI WGS metagenome assembly JAEEGH01 (sample SAMN16246544, study PRJNA631951) | gut metagenome | biome: gut microbiome; feature: rumen; material: DP-attached | host: Bos | place: Iran: Karaj | collected 2018-10 | reverse complement strand
GTGATGGTGTTGGTGGTGTCCGCTCCGGGGATTTCGCCGATGATTCTGATCCCGCTGTAATTTCCAGCCGCAACAAGCAGCCGCACCGGAGCCTTCACGCCGCATTGTGTCAGTACGTGTATGACCTCGTTCATGTCCTGGAAATCCTGGTTCGGCCCTATCTTGTAGTCGCCGGAAAGAATCTCCTTGCAAATGTATTTCTCCATGGTGAGGGTGTCGTTGCCCTTAAAGCCGTCCTTGCCGCTGTTGGGGTCGGTCACCCATGCCTTGATGCGGTAGGTGGAGCCGAGCACGGTCTTGAAGGTGCCAACCTTCACGCTGTCCTTTTCACCTAAGGCCAGTTTGCCTTTCCAGGGGAACTTCTGCAGTGTTCCGTCGTCCCACATGATGGTGGCCGAGTAGAGGGTGTCCATTCCGGCGTTCATGATGGTGAGGTAGAGGTCGCTGGTGCCGCTGGTGCTGGCTGTGAAGTCGGTTTTGCCGAAATCGGTCAGTGCTGCATCCAACGCGGCGACGGTGTAGGCGCCCATTGTGGTGATTTTTCCGCGTGCGATGCCCTGATAGTCATCTGTCACACCGGGGTTGGGGACGATTGTGAAGGCTTTGTAGTTGACAAGGTTAAGACCCTCTGTCGGGTCGGCGAAGCCGGGGTTGGTCGAAATGCTGCCCTTGTCGTTGATGAGGGTGAGCAGGTTGGCCAACGAGGTGACTGCGGTGCCGCTCTGGTAGGCGTAGTTGGTTCCGCCGTTCATGAAATAGAAGTTGTTGTATTCGGAAACAATTTTTCCTGCAGAGACAGTGGCCGCTGAAATGTTCATCACATGCTGGTTCTTGTCATCGTATGCTATCAGTTGGTTGCCGACCAGATGCAGGTCGCAGGTGTCGCCGATACCAAGGACGTAAACTGTCTTGTTGTTGTTGCTGTTTGTCGGGGCGGAGGAGGTGCGCGCATTATAGACGCTGTTGAAATAGACATCGGCCTGCACCTTGGAAAGTGAGAGCACGCTGATGGATCCGGAGTTGTTCTTCACGTAGGAGCTGTTGTCGTAGCTGAGTATTACGTTGTTGGCGATGAGGATACGCCCCGATTTGTTGGTTCCGGTCTTCTTGTTGACCACGCCGGAGACGTTGATGCCCGCTCCGCCGTAGGTCGCGCCCTGGTTCATGAACGACACGAAGTTGCCGTAGACGCTGTCGCCCGTGATGGCCGAGAGCTGGATGCCTGGCGACCATGTGGAGGAGGTCTTGTCCTTCACCATCACATGGTTACGGTTGCAGGTCACACTGTCCGCCCTGTATATCATGATGCCGGCGGCGGTGTTGTCGAAAATGGTGTTGTCGTTGAAGACCAAGCCCTGCATCCGGTGGGTGGTGGCCATGGGGATGACGTTGCGGCAGCCGTTGTCGATGTTGTTGCCGATAAAGCGCAGCCATTTCACCGTGGCGTCAATGCCGTTAGTACCGTTGTTGTTGTCTTTTACGGAGGTGGAGTTCAGCGGGTTGGTGGAGAGGGTCTGCATGGTGCCGGAGGTGGCGAAGGCGGTGCCGCTGGTCCGTTTCAGGTTGCATTTGTAGAAGGTGACATCTTCCATCGGGCCGTTGATGCAGACCGTGTGGCTGCCGGCGGTGCTGCTGTTGTGGATGTTCAGATGGCTGAAGGTGACGTGGTTGGTGTTGTTTATCAGGATGAAGCCCACAATGCTCGTGCTCGCGCTGTAGCTGAAGGTCACGCTGTCGCGGCTTTGGGCCACCGAGGTGATGGTCAGGTGATCCTTGGATGTGAACTTGGGTGTGGTCACATTCAGTGCCTTTGTGAATGTATAGGTGCCTGTTTCAAAGGCGATTGTGATTTGTCCTGTCATTTTTCCGGCTGCAATTTCCGTCAGCAGCGAGTCGAATGAGGAGAAGGGCAGGTCAGCCTTGTTGGAACTGCCGATAATGATGGTCTTTTGCGCCCATGCCCCCGCCAAAGGGAGGAACAGGGAGAGCAAAACGATGGACAATCTTTTTGAAATAATAGATAAAAACCTCATAATGAATAAATTAATAATTATTTTACTGTGAATATTTGTGCTGCAAATTTACAAAAAAATCAAATGCTTTTTTTTTTTGTTCAGAAATACAGGACATTTTTTTTACCCACATTCCGCAATCCGTATTGCAAAATGTTGTATTTTTGCAAATCCGTTTTACGGAAACGTTCATTCATTTTTTCACAACCCTAAAATAAAAAAAATGGAATCAACTGAAAGAAACAAAAGAAAAAAGAATTCCAAAAATGAAGAAAAAAACAGGAAAAGGATGTATCTGAACCCCAAAGCCGACCTGACCTTCAAGAAAGTGTTCGGAGAACACAAGCATTTGATGATCAGTTTTCTGAATGCACTGCTTCCTCTCTCGGAGAAGGAACAGATTAGCAGTATTGAATACCTGACGCCGGAACTGATTCCGCAGACACCGTTGCGCAAGTACAGCATAGTGGATGTGCGCTGCAAGGATGCGCAGGGCCGCCAGTTTTTGGTGGAGATGCAGATACACTGGGCTCCGGAATTCAAGACCCGGGTTTTCTTCAATGCGGCAAAGGCCTACGTCCGTCAAGCCGACATGGGGGACAACTACCAGCTATTCCAGCCGGTCTGGTCCCTCAATCTGGTCAATGAGGTGTTTGAACCGGACACACCGGACTATTATCATCATTACAAGGTGGTTAACATCAAGGATACGGACAAGGTGATAGAAGGCTTGCAGCTGGTGTTCGTGGAGTTGCCGAAATTCAAGCCGGGCGACAGCCATGTCAAGAAGATGCAGGAATTATGGCTGCGATTCATGACGGAGATTAACGAATCCACGCAGCGCGTCCCTGAGGAACTGACTTCAAATGCCGATGTTAAGGAGGCAATCATCCAGCTGCGGGAATCCGCCTTCAATGACGACGAACTTGCTGCATACGATTACTTTTGGGACGCAGTGAGACTGGAAAACGCCTTCGGAAAAAATGCCGAGGAAAGAGGCCTTGCAAAAGGTCTTGCAAAAGGCCATGCAGAAGGCCACGCAGAAGGTCTCGCAGAAGGTCTCGCGGAAGGCCGTGCAAAAGGTCTCGCGGAAGGCCGTGCGGAAGGCCGTGCGGAAGGTCTCGCGGAAGGCCGTGCAGAAGGTCTTGCGGAAGGAGAAAAAGCAGGGTTGGAGAAAGGTATCGAACAAACAAAACTGGAAATCATGAAAAGACTGAATGCGCTGGGATTGCCCGAAGATTTGATCAATAAGGCCATCGGCAACCGTATGTAGAGACGTGGCGCGCTACGTCCCTACACAAAAACGTATTACTGTTTTCCAAACGCCAAAAAAATGACCCACCGGAAATTCCGATGGGTCATTTTTAATAACGTATAGACGGTGCATGCACCGTCTATACAAATTGTGATTATTAACGGATATTCATTTTGCGTGTGATCCGTTGTCCGCAGTATTCCATGGTGTAATAATAGATACCTGCTGCCCAGTCGGCGGTGTTCAGTTCAAGGCTGTTGGCTCCGGCCTCACCCTGAATCTCCTGACGGTGGACAATCTGTCCGTTGGCGGTCATCACGCTGATGCGCACCTGGCCGGACTGCGGCAGGGTGAACGGAATGGCGGTCACCTCCGTGGCAGGGTTCGGGATGTTCTGTCCCAGGCTCCAGCCAAGCTCCTTCACGCTGTGTATGCCAACCTTTTCAAGGCATTCGAACGATTTGAGCAGCGTGTCGTTGCTCTGGATCGGATCGTCAGCCAGTTTGTCAACGTAGGCTCTCAGCATGTACTTGCCGGTATAGTTAGGCACGGAGTAGCTTTGTGTGAACGCCACAAGGCGGTTTTCCTGAATGGCAAGACCGGATATGATCTCCGTCAGGGTGTCGATTGCCTGGTAGCTGTTGTCAATCAGCAGCACGTGCAGCTTGAACTGGCCTGCGGCGGTGTTGCCCATGTTGGCGATGCGCACGGAGGGCTTCAGCAGTGTGTTGCCCTCTGCAGGCGAGGTGGTGATGATGTCCAGCACCTGAATGTCGACGGTGTCGGGCACATTCACCAGGCCAACCATGTGGATGGTGTCGTTGGTGTAGTCCGCATCGCAGTCCATGTGGACGGAAACGCTTATGCTGTAGTAGGGGTTCTCCTTGGTTGCGAACGGCACCTGGAAGGAGATGATGTGCGTGGTGGTGTCGCCTGCATACAGTGTCTGGTAAACTGTGTCGGTGCAGGTGGCGTTACCGTTCACTTCAACCTGTACGAAGTAGCGGTCCACAAGCATGTTTCCAATGTTGGCGATGGTGGCGGTCAGCGGCAGCAGTTCACCTGCGGTGTGTGCGGTCGTCGAGTCAATGCCGGTGCAGCTGACAAGTTGCAGATCCCTGTGGAAGTTGAGCGTGGAATCACGCAGCGTGTCGTTGGCGGCCACATCGTCCTGCGACTGCATGAAGATGGTCAGATAGTAGTTGCCTTCCGCATACGGCACGAACTGTCCTACTGTGATGGTGTCTGCGGCCATACCCGCAAGGGTGTTGCTGTAGACATACTGTGTGGAACCGTTGAGCGCGCCTGTCAACAGCATACGGATGGTGTCGTTTGTAAACGTTATCGGCTGCAAGGTCTTGTTGGTCACAACCGCCTTGATGTCTAACGGGTTCTTGTCGCATGAGGCACGGTTGCCAAGGTCAATTGGCAGCAGCGAGATAGCTGCATCCTGCAGGGCGGAAATCCTGATGCGGTCAATCTGCTGGGCGACACCGCCGGTGATGCCTTCAAACACAATGGAGAGGCACGGGGCGGTCGCAAACTTGCTCAGGTCATAGTTGTACTCCTTCCAGCCTGCGGTGTTGCCTGCTGTGGCCAAGCGGCACAAAACGGTGAAGGTTGCGCCACCGTCAGTGGAGGCTTTTACAATCAGGGAGTCTCCCTGGTTCTTGCCGTTGGTGTGTGCGTACCAGAAGGTCAGCTTGGGCTGGGTGTAGCCGTCCAGATGGATGCCGTTGAAGGTGGCGTGGGCCACGCTGCCCTTGTTGCTGCTGCTGCCAAGCATCAGGATGCCTTTGCCGTAGACAGGGGCGGGGTTGCCGCTGCCGAACAGGGTCCATTGGGCGTCACCGCTTACTGTGCGGGTCACCATCTCCTTCGGAGCGGAGGAGAAGTCCACGTCATAGGGCAGTCCGATACGGTACACCTGGTAGGTGATGTTGGCCTCGTTGTCGCTGGTGGTGTCGTCGGCCTTGCACTGTATGGTCAGCTTGACATTGTACACACCGTCGGTGGTCGTCTGGAAGCTGCCCAGCATGATGGTTTCGCTGGATGTTCCCTTAAGACCGCCCTTCTGGAATGTGGTGTCGAAGTGCAGGGTGGCCGCTCCGCTGATGTCAACGCTGATTTTCAGGGCAGCGGTGTCATAGCCGACCGATTTCATGCCGCTGTTCTCAAGCTCGACAGTTACAGGGACGCTGCTGCTGTAGCATACCGCGTCGTCCACAACTTTGGGCGAAATCACCTCCTTGAATTTCAGGTTGGCCGTTTCGTACATGTCGATGGTGTAGCAGCCCATCGGAGTCAGCTTGATTCTTGCCTTGCTGTTGATGTCCTTTCCAACCATTGTCAGGATGGCGGGGGAGCGGAACGGGAAGTAGCTGGTGAGCTGCAGGCCGTTTGTGAGGTTGGTGTAGGTGGGCAGTGTCTGCTGGCTGTTGGCATCCTGCTTGGTCAATGATTGCAGTTGTGCGATGGTTGTGACCGCACTGCCGATATAGGCGACATTGTTCTTTGAATAGAGGTTGTTCCATTCCCTCACACCGTAAGTAGCGTCTGCGTAGGCGGCGGAGCTGATCACAAGCGGGTAGCTGGTTGAGGCGTCAGCGTAAATCAGGTTGCGCGAGGCGTTGACTTTGCACTTGCTGTTGGAGTTGTAAAGCTCCATTCCGTTGGCGTTGGCACCCTTGGCGTTGGCCTGCACGTAGATGCTGTTGTGGTGGATCTCCCAGTTGCCGTTGGGCTCGTACTGGTAGATGCCGCATTGTGTGCTGCCGTTTCCGATAATCTTCACCTCATTGTTGTTCATATAGGCGGTGCTCTTTGTATAGTTGGCGTCCTGGTTGCCCTTGATGAAGTAGAATCCGTAGGCTGCGCCTTCGTTGCTGATATGGATGCGGTTCTGTTCTATCTTGTCCCACACCGCGTAGTTTTCAGAATGGACGGCGGTGTAGTCCTTGCAGACGGAACGGTTGGTGATGGTGTTTCCGCTCAGTTTTTTGATTGCACCCATGCCTTCGCTGTAAATGCCATAGGCGAAAGCCTTGCAGAGCGTGCTGGTCTCGATGTTGATGGAGGCCTTGTCCATCTGTGACGGGTCACCTGCGGTGTTGGAGAGGTAGAAGTTGGCGAATCCTCCGGTGATGCGGCACTGTGTGAAGGAAATCTGCTGCGGATAGTCCTTGCTCTTCTGCGGGTTGATGAACTCAATGGCGTTTGACTCGTTCTTAGTTGCGCTTTGGCTGGCGTGGATTGAGCAGTTGTAGAAGGCAATGTCCCTGTTGGTACCCTTCATCTGTATGCCGGTCAGTCCCCTGACGCTGTCACCGATGGAGAAATTGTTGAAAATCCAGTGCTTGGTATTGTCCAAAATCAGGGACGGGCCGTAACTGCCATAGTTGATGGTGACGGTCAGGCCGGCATCCGGTGTTAAGGAGATGGTGTTCACACTGCTGCTGCCAGGGACGCTGTCGGACAATATCAGCTGGTTAAGGGTCAGAGGCATGCCGATGGAAAGTATGACCGCTCCGTTGACGCCGCAGGTGTTCAGTGCCTGCACCGCCTCCTCGATGGTGTTGAAGAGTGTCCTTGCACCACCAGACGAGGCGACTGTGAGCGTGCCGGAGAGAGGTCCGTTGCAGGAGAAGAGTTTTGTCTCGATTGTGTCGTTGTGCAGGTTCCCGTCGATGAGGCTGTTCGGATTCTCAGTCCAGGCGACAAGGGCGATGAAGCGACGTGCTGCCGGGGTGGTGTTGCCGATGCAGACCACGGTGCTGTCACCGGCGGCCAGGGCACCCTTCCAGTAGTAGGTCGTCTGCAGCACATTGGCTGATTTCCAATGGACTTCCACCGATTTCAGGGTGTCGAGACCGTTGTTGTACATGGTCACATAGATGTTGCTCTGCTGTCCACCGTTGAGGGTGGTGTTGGCGAAATTGAGCAGCGCCACATCCTCCTTGGCAATCACGTTCAGTTTTGTGGAAATAGTGTCGTTGCTGTGGCTGGCATCGCCGGTCAGGTCGATCCAGGCGGTCAGCGTGCAGCTGCCAAGCGCGAAGTTGTATTGGCCAAGCTCCACCGTGTCGGATTTCATCGAACCCAGCGGTTTTGTGGGCTGGTAGAAGAGTGCGGTCTGCGAAATTCCGTTGATGGTGCAGCTGATGTTGGCCTGCTTGATGTCGTCGGTGCCGTTGTTCCTCACAATCACGTAGACAGGGAACTTGCCGGCATAGATATTCTTCTCTTTGTAGAATCCGACCAGTTCTGCGTCGTTGGTGGGAGTGTTGCCGGAGTTGGCGCGGTGATAGGCGCCCATGAGTGTGGTTCTGGCTCTGGCATTACCGTTGATGTCCGTCAGGGTTATGGAGGCGTCAGCCGGGCAGCGGAATGCGGTGTCGTTGGCCGGAACCAGATCTTTGGTGATGTCGTTGAAGACCGGCATCACGCTGATGGTGTTGGCATCCTGGCTGGTGGCGGACTGCAGGGCGGCCACTGTTGTCTTTGCCGCACCGATGTAGGCCACGTTGGTGGCGGAGTAGAGGTTGTTGTAGGCACGCACGCCGCGGGTGGCCACCGCATTGGCTGTGGTCATGTAGAGCGGGTATCGGGTGCCGGTACTGTCGCAGTAGACCAGGTTGCGGGTCGCGTTGATCAGGAAGCCGTCTACACTGTTAGCGAAATTCAGTCCGTATGCGGTGCCTGCGGATTTGATGTAGACGGTGTTGTGATGCACCTCCCAGTTCCCGTTCGGGGAGGAGATGTAGATGCCGTATTTGGTTCCTGCACCGGTAATGACAACCTCATTATTATAAATGTATGCGGGGATGCTGTCGCAGTATTGGCCGTGCTGCTGGTAGGAGGCCATGTAGATTCCGTAGTTGGTTGTTGAGCTGCTGATGCGAAGGCGGTTGCCGACCACTTTGTCCCACATGCCATACTGGCTTCCGTAGAGGCCGTAGTATATGTTGGTGCAGTTGCTTCTGTTTGTGATGGTGTTGTGGCAGAAACTCTTGATGGCGGAACGGTAATAACTGTACACGCCGTAGTAGTAGGCGTTTGCCAGGATGTTGCTGTCGATGTGCACGGAGGCATTCTTCATGTCCGCATAGTTGCTGCCCGCAGTATAGTACAGGTAGAAGTTGTAATAGCCGCCCTCGATCCGGTTGCCGATGAAGTTCAGGTCGACCGGGTAGGTGGTGCTGCTGCTTGTGTTGGGCAGGTTGACAGCACGGTAGGAGGAGGATGTGGTTGTGTTTTGGCTGTAGATGTTGCAGCCGCGGAATGTCACATCCCTGATGGCTCCGGCCAGGTTCACACCAATCAGTCCGTCGGTGGTGTTGCCGATGGTGATGCCGTTGAAGATCCAGTGCTTCGCGCCGTTCAGCTGGAGCGATGTGCCTGTGCCACCGTCAATGACCACGGTGTCGTTCTTGTAAGGCATCAGTGTGACGGTGTTGGTGTAGCTGGAGCCGGGTATTGAATCGGCGATGGTTAGGGTTCCGTATTTGCCTCCGGCCAGCATCAGGCGGACCGGTTTCTCGATGCCGCAGTTCTCCAGTATGAACATGGCTTCGTCGAGGTCGGCGAAATCCATGCCCTTGCCGACGGTGTAGTCACCGGCTAAGGCTCCCTTGCAGATGTATTTTTCAATTTTGATGGTGTCGTTACCGGCAAATTCGTCCTTGCCGCTGTTCGGGTCGGTCACCCATGCCTTGATGTGGCATGTGGTGCCGGACGTTGCCTTGAATGTCCCGACCTTCACGCTGTCCTTGTCCCCAAGTGCCAGGTTGCCGCTCCAGACGTATTTCTGCACGGTGGTGCCGTCGTCCCAGAGTAAGACCGCTGAGGTCAGGGTGGTCATGCCTGCGTTCATGATGGTGAGGTAAAGGTCGTTGTTGCCGCTGGCGGTGGCGTTGAAGTCGGTCTTGCCGAAATCGGCGAGGGCGGCGTCAAGCGATGCGACCGCGTATGCTCCGATGGTGGTTGTCTTGCCGCGGGTCATGCCCTGGAAGTCCTCCGTCACGCCGGGGTTCGGCACAATTGTGAAGGGTCCGGGGTTTTCAAGTTTGAGCCCCTGTGTGGCGTCGGCGAATGTCGGGTTTATGGAGAGGCTGTACTTGTCACCTCCTGTGAAACCCTGCACTGCGCTCAGGCTGCTGAAGGTTTTGACGTTGTCGCGGGCAAGGAATCCGCCGTTGCTCCAGTAGTTGTTGTAGTCGGTGAAGCATGAGGCGGTGGTGGTGTCGATGCGCAGCGGGAACTGGTTGGTGTCGATGGTGACAAGCATGTTGCCTATCACATTGACATCGGTGGAGGCTCCTGCAATGTTGAGGCAGTTCACCGAATAGGTGGCGTTGGTGGTGGCCTTGTTGTTGAATATGCTGTTGTGCAGGATGTCCGCCTGCAGGTTGTTCATTGTGGCCAAATGGCCGATTGAGGTCTTGTATCCTAAGATTGTTTTTCCGATAACCACGTTGTTGGCGACCAGGAAGCGTTTTCCGGAGGCCGGGGTGCAGTTGGTGATGGTGAGCAGCACGCCGGTATGGGCTGACTGTGTGACGCCCGCATAGTTGATCAAGTTTCCGCAGAATTTCTCCACCACGCAGCTGCTGAGGGTGATGCCGTAGTGGTTGGCGTTGATGCCCGGACGCGGGATGTCAATGTTGTGTGCAAAAGATACGGTGTCGCAATAGGTTATGTTGGCGTCGACATCGTAGCTGTTGAGGATTTCGTTGCTGTCGATGCGGATATTGTTCAGATGGTTGGTGCTTGAGCCGTTCAGCCAGATTCCGCGGCATCCGCCGTTGATGAGGTTGCTGACAAATGCGAGGCCGTTGACTGCGGCGGAGATGCTCCCCTTGTCAGTGGCGGCTGTTGCGGAGGCGGTGCCTATCGGGCAGCAGTTTCCGCTGGTGGCGGTAAGCGGGACAGCTATTGTGCACTTGTAGAAGAGCACATTCTCCACCGGCCCGTTCACACCGACCGCATGGCATGCGCTGGTTTTGGTGCTGCTTATGGTGATGTGGCTGAAGGTGACATTTTTGGTGTTGTTCAGCTGCAATGCGGCGATACTTCCGTTATAGGAGAAGACCACACTGTCACGGTCTTTTGCGACGGAGGTGATGGTCAGGTGGTCCTTGGCGGTGAATTTGGCCGAATTGACCACTATTGCCTTGGAGAGGGCATAGCTGCCCGATTCAAAGGCGAAGGTGATTTGGCCGGTGATGTTACCGGACGAAACTTCCGTCAGCAGGGAGTCGAAAGCGGCGAAGGGATGGTCAGCCTTTGCCGAACTTCCGATGACGATTGTCTTTTGCGCCCATAATCCAGCAAATGGGATGAGCAGGCAGAGCAAAAGAAGTGCGAATTTTTTTGAAAGAATCTGCAATGCTTTCATAACAAATAAATTATATTTAACAATAAATTATAAATTCAATGCGCAAATATACAAATAATTTATATATTATGGCAGAAAAAGGGCAAAAAAAAGGCAAAAAAAGTAAACTATATGGTTTTCAGGTGCTGTATGGAGATGGGAGAGGTTTTGGGGATGCTCTCCTGAAGTTCCGCAAAACGGTCGTGTCGGATTTCAAAGCGGACGATGCTTTTCCCGTCCGCATAGTCCATGCTGCGCACCGTGGCCTCCTTTTTTTTGAGCAGCTGGAGCAGGCTGTTCACCCTGTCGTACGGAAGGCTGGCTTCAGCCAGGTCAAGAATCTCTTTCTCCACCACTGTGGCGTTCGCGATTGCCTCCCGCGTGGCGGTCTTGTAGGCGTTGATCAGCCCGGGCACGCCGAGCTTGGTGCCGCCGAAATAGCGCACGACAACCGCCAGCACATCTGATAATCCGGCGGATTGCAGCTGCCCGAAGATGGGGCGTGCCGCGCTGCCGGAGGGTTCCCCGTCGTCGTTGATGCGTGTCTGGGGCTGGCCGGTGTGGCCGATTGTGTAGGCGTAGCAATAATGCGTGGCATCATGGTATTCCTTTTTCAGTGCGGCCAGATGCGCTTTTATCTCCTCTTCGTCTGAAACAGGATAGAGGAAGCCGATGAAGCGGCTCCCTCTGTCCTTGAATTGTCCCGTGGCTGTCGCCACGATTGTCTTGTAGGTGTTTTCCATGCGGTTACGCCTCTGCCGGTTTGGCACGCAGCGAATCCCACACCAGATAGATGCAGAGCAGTGCGAACATCACGATGGCCAGCACGTTGAAGAGGCTGCCGCCCACGTATGATTCGGGCATGCCAACCTCTGCGCCGCAGAGTTTCATGATTGCGCTTACAACGCCCATGATTGCGCCGCCCGCCAGCAGGCCGGATGCTAACAGGGTGCCCTTGTCCTTGCGCGCCTTGTTCAGTTTCTCGTCCTTGCTGCGGCTGCCGATGAACCATGAGAGCAGTCCGCCGACCAGCAACGGGGTGTTAAGCTGCAGCGGGATGAACATTCCAAGCGAGAAGGCAAGTGCCGGCACGCCGATGCAGTCCAGCACTATGGCGAAAATCGCACCGATGATGTAGAGAATCCACGGTGTGCTGCCGCCGAACATAAGCGGCTTGATGATGGCCGCCATGGCGTTTGCCTGCGGTGCCGCAAGCGCATCCTCGCCAGTGTATCCGTAAGTCTTGGAAAGCAACATTATGACCGCTCCCACCGTAAGTGCGGAGACGAGGGTTCCCAAAAATTTGAACCCCTGCTGCTTGTATGGTGAAGAACCGATCCAGTAGCCGATTTTCAGGTCGGTGATGAATCCGCCCGCCATTGCAAGCGCGGAGCAGACTATGCCGCCCACAATCAGTGCGGTGATAATGCCGCTTCCTCCCTGCAGCCCGACGGCGGAGAGGATGAATGAGGCCAGTATCAGCGTCATCATGGTCATGCCCGAAACGGGGTTTGTCCCCACGGTGGCGATGGCGGTGGCCGCAACGGTCGTGAACAGGAATGCGAACACAAATACCACAAGCAGTCCGACAATCACCTGGGTGAGGTTCATCTGAAGGCCGCCGAAGAAGAAGAATGCGAAAATCATAAGCAGGACGGCCACGAAGCCGAGCAGCAATATCTTCATCGGGATGTCGCGCTGGGTGCGGGCGATCTGCTGTCCTCCCTCCGAGCCTTTACCCACCTTAAGGGCAACACCCAATGAGGTTTTGATAACCTTTGAGGATTTGATGACTCCGAGCAGACCGGCCATGGCGATGCCGCCTATGCCGATATAGCGGATGTAGTTGGCGAAGATGAATTCCGGATCCAGTGTGCTCATGCTCACAAGCATCCCTTCAGCATCGGTGATGCTGCCGAACTCGCCGAGGAGCGGCAGTATGAACCACCATGAAAGGAAAGAGCCTGCGCAGATGATGGCGGCGTATTTCAGTCCGATCAGGTAGCCGGTGCCAAGCAGGATTGAGCTTGCGTTCATCTTGAAGAGGAACTTGTGGTCGGTGGCCAGCTGTTCGCCCCAGCCTGTCATGCGGGTGGAGATATTCTCGGCCCACATGCGGAAGGTGGTCATCAGGAAGTCGTATGCGCCGCCGATGAGCCCGCTAATAAGAAGAAGTTTCGCCTGGTTGCCGCCCCGTGCGCCCGAAACCAGGATTTCGGTGGTTGCGGTGGCTTCAGGGAAGGGGTATTTGCCGTGCATGTCGGAGACAAAGTATTTCCTGAAGGGAATCAGGAAAAGGATGCCTAGGAATCCGCCAAGCAGCGAGGCCAGGAAAATCTGGAGGAAATGCACCTCCATGTGTATCTCCGGGTTGGTCTCCTGGATGATGTAGATGGCCGGCAGCGTGAAGATTGCTCCTGCGACAATCACACCGGAGCTTGCGCCGATCGACTGGATGATGACATTCTCCGACAGCGGGCTTTTCCGCTTGGCCAGCGTGGAGGCGCCCACCGCTATGATTGCGATAGGGATGGCAGCCTCAAACACCTGCCCGAACCGCAGCCCCGCGTAGGCGGTTGCGGCGGAGAAGACGACGGCCATCAGAAGTCCGCCGATGATTGTCCAGGCGTTAAGTTCCGGATACTTTTTGTTTGGATTAAGTATGGGGCGGTATTCCTCCCCATCTTTCAGCTCCCGATATGCGTTGTCGGGGAGTTTGCCGATGGTTTCCTCGTTGTTTTCCATATTACTTCACCTCCTTTAAAAGTTTGAGTTTCTCCTCCAGCTGCCTGATTTCATCCTTTGCGCTTTCGATTTTCTTTTCAAACTGCGCCTTAAGCAGGTCGGCGTTCTTGGAGCTGGCGAAAAAGCCTAGGTTGTTGCTCCACAATGTGACGTCTTCCGTCAGTTGGGCAATCTTGTTCTGAAGGAACTTGCGCTCCTTCTTAAGCGCATCGGAGGAGTTGTCGTCCTCAAGGATGTTCTGTATGTGCTGCTGGTAGTTGTTCTTCCGCATTTCGCTCTCGTTGGCGCGCAGCTGGTCGAAGCGTTGGTCAATGGCGGCGCGGAAGGCTTTCCACAACCGCTCCTTCTCGGCTATTGGGGTGTAGCCGATTTCGGTCCATTCGCGCTGGAACGACTTGATGATGTTCAGGTTTTCCTCGCGTGTGTCCGCAAGCGGTGTCTCAGAAACCTTCCGTATCAGCTCCTCCTTCTTGGCCATGTTATTCTGTTCGTTGGCCTCGATGTTGGAGAAATAATCCTTCTTGGCAGCGAAGAAATCGTCGCAGGCTTTGCGGAACCGTTTCCAGATTGCGTCGGATTGTTTTTTCGCAACAAATCCGATGCTCTTCCATTCCTTCTGCAGGTTCAGCAGCTCCTCTGTGGCCTTTTTCCAATCCTTACGCTGTGCGATGGCCTCAGCCTCAATGCAGAGATTGACCTTGCGGTTGTAGTTGTCCAGCTGCTCATCCTTGATTTTCTGCATCGATTCCTTCTTCCTCTCGAAGAAGTTGTCCAGAGTATTCTTGAAACGGTTCCAGATTTCATCGTTGTGCTGTTTTGGGGCGGGTCCGATGGTGCGCCATGTCTTGAGCAGCTCGCTTGCGATGTTGCCGGCTTCGTTCATCTGCTTCATGGAGCTGAAGTCGATTTTTGTCACCTCTTCGGCCCTGAGGCAGAGCGCCAGTTTTGCCTGGTAGTTGTTCTCCTGCTCCTGGGCCATCTGCTCGTAGTGCTCGCGCCGTTTCTGGTTGATCAGGTCGGAGGCGTT
>JAEEGH010019089.1_pt1 | contig 14415 bp, 17 predicted proteins | sample 9134181 | NCBI WGS metagenome assembly JAEEGH01 (sample SAMN16246544, study PRJNA631951) | gut metagenome | biome: gut microbiome; feature: rumen; material: DP-attached | host: Bos | place: Iran: Karaj | collected 2018-10 | reverse complement strand
ATATGTGGTCGGCGTCCGGACTTCCCTCATGAGACCTCACAAACCTCAGATTCAACATTTTTTCTACCATACAAGGCAAAATGCCTCTCAGGTTTACTCTGCAAGGACAGTGCAAACCGAATGCAGAGAGCTCGCTCTATGCTGAGGTGCAGCCTGTTCTCGCTGATTTCATCGGCAAAATTATAAAGAAAAAATGGCTCAAGGTAAAAACATGTGACCGACATGTCGATCACGTATTTAACTTTTCCTCAGAATTTAACACTCAAATCGAAAACTTTTCCTCAGAAAACGCCACTTTTCCTCAAACCGATGGAAAACTTTTCCGCAGGGCATCACAAAATTGAGGAAAAGTTGCCGATTTTTCCTCAGAAGGCATCAAAACGATGGAAAAAAAGTAGATGGACCCCATCGGAATCCATCTACACTTTTTTTCAAGAAATCGAAAAGTTTCAGACCGCCACCAGCTCTGACACCGCATCGAGCATACGCTGGAAGGTCGCAGCGGCACCTCGGTCAGTGATGCCTTGCTCGCGTTGCTCCTTGCGTTCCTTCGATATCGACGACCATACCAAAGGCTGGAACTTCCCCTTATACGTGTCGCAGAAATACTGATACAGGCGTTTCTCCTTGGCCTTCTCCACGCCACACCATTTCAGGAAACACACCATCGTCACGCTGTCCAACTTACCCAGCTGGCCCTCTACGTCCATCATGTCGAAGTTCTCGATGGCCCAGCGCACGGCCTGCACCTTCTCGTGGTTGTTTGGCCACAAGAATGTCTCCTCCTCCGTCAGTCCGTCGTTTCTGCCCTGACGCACAGCCTCCAGCCACACATACTTCTTGAACTCCTGCTTCGCCACGTTGTGATACTCCGTCCTGAGGAAGTCATCCATCGAGCGCGCCTCCCGCCGACGTTTGTTCAGCTCCGTCTCAGGCAACTGCTCTGGTGCTTCCATCATGTCGGCATACTCTCTCACGCTGCCCATCAACTGCTGGCAGCTGTTCTGGTAGATCGACTTCAGCAGCTCGATATCCTCGCGGATCATCGCCTCGTTCTCTATCATCTGGTGACACAGACCCAGAATCGTCGTAGCCGTTGTCAGCAGCGTCTCCATCTCACGATACAGCTGCTGCACCACATCGTTGTACGACGCCAGCCCATACATATCCACCATGTATGTACCCTTGCCTAATGGCGAGCGCTCGAACACCGATGGATTCTCAGTGCCCTCAGGCAATTGCGTCATCGATTTCCTGCACGTCATCTGGAACACCTTCTTCAGTGCGCACAGCGTCGAGCGGATGCGGTTGAAATACCGCTGGGCCTCCTTGAAACACTTGTTGTTGTCAGTGGCAAACTGCTGGATAAAATTCTCAGAGAAGTTCACCAGCGCACGCGCCTCGATGTTCATCCGCGCCTGATATGAGCGCACCATATCCAGCGTCTGCTCGATCTGGAACTGCGAGTAATGCCGCATCTGTAGACCAGCAATGAATTTCTCCTTCTCAAACTGCTCCAGCATGTCGATAATCTCGAGCAGCGTCTTGTCGTCCTTTTCTACAATCGTTGAGTAGCGCATAATTTCTTTAAATTTTTAGTTTATAATACCGTTAACTGTTGCCAAGGCATAGCATCCTGCCCCAGCTTTTCTGGGTGCAAAAATAGCAGCAGGGTGTCCCAAAAGTCAGGACACCCCACTAAACTTTAATGTTTTTTAAGAATGTAACAGAGGGACGGTTCTTACGTTATAACAAAAGAACCGTCACAATGTTATATTAGGAACATCTTTGAAGAGGGAGAGTTGGAAGAATTCTCAACTGTCAAGGAATACTTGACGGTTCGAAAAGAAGGCAAAAGAACTGTGCGACGTCGGATACTCTGACCATACTGAGCCAACGAAATGCCAATGTGTCAGCAACCATATTCACACGCCAACTATCCCAACAGCAACAACTTGATATCCAACGTCACAATCAGCAGTACCCACATATTAATATATGTACCACCCAGCACAATCACGACCGATTTCTCATCATCGACGATGTGGTCTATCTCTTCGGGGCCAGCCTGAAGGATGCCGGAAAGAAACTCTTTGCCTACATCAAAATGCAAGAAACCTCTGCTCAAGCGCTGCTCAACAGCATCAGATAATGTCACATCGGGGTCAGGATACTTCGTGACAGTCACAAATTGTCCTGACCCTCATGTTACACGACTGATGGAAGCCTCATAACTGGCCCGAAATTCTTTTAGTTCGGGTTCGTCGCTATTCAAAGAAGCAACGTAGCGGGCTTCTTCGTACATATATAACCACGAATCGAGTGTGTCAAGGCTCGTCTCGTTGATGATTTGCTGGATGAACTCCTGCTTCTTCAGTGCCAATGCCAAGGCGTAATCTTTATTCTCCGTTGCTTGACGGCTTTCGCTGCTATGGTCTTTTGTTGTCTGAGTGCTCATAAGCGATTCAATTAAAATTTGTTGCAATGTTTAACGACCTCATAGGGGGGATAGGTTCAATGTCACGTCGAGATCAGGATACTTCTGACTGTCACAGATTGTCATGTCCTCAGTGTGACATGTTCATCCCCTCGAGTTTATTCGTTCCTTTGTTTTTTGGCTGAGTTTAGTCGGGAAAGATCGAATATATCATTATATTCTTTGAGACATTCGCCCAATCTGTCCTCGTCAGAATAATAGTAAGGATTTACGGACTTGTTTTTAAGAATTTCTCTTGTCCCTTCTATATTTCTCCATATTAAACTTCTGCATCCTTGCTGGTGAGAGAAATCCATATAGTTAATAGGCACTTCACCCCTTATTAGTTCTTCTACAACTCGTGTATTAACATCTCTGTGGTCACACACATACACTCGATTGATTGCACCAGCTATTGGGAACCACTCTTGTCGATTAGAAACGATACGATACTCATTTTCGTGTTCCCAATGTTTATGCTTGGTAAAAAAAATAGCTTTCCTGTTCTCTATTATAAATTGCTCTAAATATGTGCCATCTATCAGTACATCTTCTTTGGCGAATACAATTGCGGGAACATCATATGAATATTTTATCTTGGCTCTATAAGCATTTTTTGGAAAATGCAGTTTCTCGCTGTCAAACTCTATACAAACACCTTTCTCATTATGTGCGTATTGTCCCCACATCATTGGGGACTCCCATCCGCCTATGTTTTTGTAGTCCAACGTAAGACTTATCTGCTTATACTGGGCTAGTATATTGGAGAAGGTCTTGGAAAACTCATTTATTGCTTCTGACGTACTATTTACAATAGTTGCAGGAATCATTCCGTGAATCAGTTGCCACGACTTTCTCTTCTCAAATAAGTCGTTCATGTTCTTGCTTTCTGAAAATCTCAATTGCTTGGAAACCCAGATTTTTAAAAATGCCTCTATTGATGTATAGTGATATAACTTCATTGATAAAATCTAAAATGTAACTATCGGACACTCTTTTGTAAGAGAATTTATTATTGAAACGTTTCAGCTGGTATGATATTTGTAATACTCCGAAATGACAGTTTATTTAAATAGGCAATTGCACTAGCAAATTTCGTACGATACACTTTTCCATATTTTCTTTGTTCACATGCCTCAATAACACCTTCACCCAAATGACTATCGATTACATGATCGCCAATATTGAGATTAGGTATATTTAGTGTGTCTGTAGACTTGCACTGTGAGAAGAATTCTGTTTCTTGGATCTCTTCAGCGGGTATGATTTTAGTGATACTCCGAAATGAAAGCCTTGATCTTAAATAAGAAATCGCATGATCAAATTGGACACGATATACTTTTCCATACATTCCTTCTTCACATGCATCAATAATACCTTTACCAAAAGTACGGTCTATCACAAAATCGCCAATTCTTACACAATCATAAGAATCTCTAACACTTTCGTCACTTTTAGGCGATTGTCGCTCTTGGTCTCCTCTTTCTTTTTTTTCTTCAACAGGTTTTTGTACAGAACTCTTTTGGTATAAATGTCCACCTCGAATAAAGCGAATACCATTGGTAAAGCGTACACGAAATGCCAATCCCTCATCGTCAGATTCGCAAGCCTCGATAACACCTTCACCAAACACCCTATGCATTACATGATCGCCAACACTAAATCTCGGCAAATCAAATTCTTGCCAGTCAATGCCGTTCTTAACAAATTCTTTTGTCGCTTTGAATAAAGATGCGTTAAAATCTCCTTTGACTTTAAGAAGGTCATCTTTAATCTCAACTAAAAAACGAGATGGGAATTTTGCAGACTTTAGGGTAAAAGAATAGCCTTCTGATTCAGTAAGAAACAATGCCCGTTCTGCTCTTGTTACGGCTACATACATCAGTCTCCGTTCTTCTTCAAGGCCTCGTTTTCCGCTATTTCGAATTGTCCTAAGGCTAGGGAATATTCCCTCGTTCAGACCACATACAAAGACAAAAGGAAATTCAAGGCCTTTTGCCTGATGTATCGTCATAAGCTTTACAGTTTCACCATCGTCTTTGTAATCAGCATTAGTAAAAAGGGCAACATCCTGAAGATAGGTTTCCAACGTAGCGTTCTCTTCTCTTTCGATACTTTCATAAAGACGTATGGAATTAATAAGTTCATTAATGTTTTCTATCCGATCTTCATCACCTTCTTTACGATACATATCCCAAAGACCACTATTTTTCAATAAATAGTCAAATAATTCTGATATGGTAATATTGCTTTGTCTTGTCGTGCATTCCTCTATCAGTTCAATGAAGGCAAGCAAAGATTCCTTATTAAACATTTTATCTTCTTTGTGATTGATAAGTGTTTGATAAAGATTAGTTCCATCATGCTCCGAATATTCTTTAAGCAACTTCATTGATTTTTCCCCGAATTTCCTCGATGGAACATTTACTATGCGTTGAAAAGAAAGATCATCCCTGTTTGCCACCAAGCGAAGATAAGCCAAAGAATCCTTGATTTCCATGCGCTCAAAAAATCTTATGCCGCCCCATACGGTATATTTTACTTGTTTTCTGATAAGGGCCTGTTCTATATTACGAGAAAGATACGACGCCCTATACAAAATAGCAATATCGTTATATTCTACACCGGTTTTATTCAGTTCACATATCCTATTAGCAATCCACATTGCTTCTTCTTCCTCTGATTTCCCGTGAAAGTAGACAGTTTTTTTACTTAATGGTTTTCGAGTAAACAAGTCTTTTTTTACCCGCTCCTCATTATTGGCAATTATTGAATTTGCTACATCAAGAATATTCGGTGTTGAACGGTAATTTTCAGCGAGAATAACATCTTTGTCGGCTTCATAATTTACAAAATACTTAGGAAGAGCTCCGCGCCATTCATAGATCGCTTGATCAGGATCACCCACGATGAAAAGATTGTTATACTTCTCGCTAATTATATTGATTAGTTCCCAGTCAGTTCGGCTACAATCCTGCACCTCGTCCACCATGATATAATTCAGTTTATCCTGCCAATATGAACGGACATCCTTATATGTCTCCAATAAATGAAGAGCAAAATAAATAATATCCTGAAAGTCAATAGCAAAATTATTTACTTGAAGTTGAATATAGCGGTCAATAGGTTCTATATCTTCTTTGTTCAATTTCTCTGCAGTTGGCAAAACATTTTTTTCAATATATAGATGGCGAGAAAACGCCTTAGCCAGTTGCACATCATTTAAAAATTTGTTCAATGTTGTGATAGTGTAATCCATTCCAAACTCTTCCATCACTTGTTTGGCGAAACTTTTAGCATCTTCATCGTCATGAATTATGAAGTTTTTGGGATAGCCCATGCGGTGGATGTCTCGTCGAAGAACTTTTACACAGAAACCATGAATAGTACATACAAAGTCATTAACATGGCCTGTATGCACCATTTTGGCTATTCTGTTTCGCATCTCCTGAGCAGCCTTGTTAGTAAAAGTCATGCATAATATGTTGCTCGGACTAATACCTATTTCATTAACAAGGTAGGCGAAACGATGTGCAAGAACGCGTGTTTTCCCAGAACCAGCTCCGGCGATGACACGAACTTTTCCTTCCGTTGCTAGGACGGCTTCTTTTTGTTTGTCGTTGAGGTTGTCAAATATACTATTCATACGTCTTGCTCTTTATGACCTTATATCTTTAGGCTAAGTTTTCAAATAAAAAAATAAAACTAACGGAGTGCATGCCGTTGTGAGGCAGAAGAACCATTTGTTTGTTCAAAGCACTCAGTGGCTAATTATATATTCCTTTGTTTGTTTATATATATTATGGCTGCGTGAATAATGTACGATATTCCATAAATAAGAATTGATGACAAAAGAACACCTAGCCCTTCGAAAATAAAAGCTGTCTCTTGAAAGAAACCAAGTATGATCATTAAGATGCCAACTAAAGCAATAAACAACGAAATAACTCTCAAAAGACGGGGAACACAACCGGATGCGTTATTCCTTATGATTTTTTGTTCAAAGTCACCTGATTCTTTACTTTGATGAAAGTAAATGCCAGTGCCAGCAAGGGAAAAGGATCCAATAACAGCGAAAATACAGCCAACTATAAATGTTGTATAGTCGCCAGGATAATAGGCAGTTCCCCAGAACATTCCTTGTGCCATATTATATCCTGCATACATTAAGCACAAACCTACAATTGTTACTATGGTAGTAATAATAATCAGACTTTTCTTCATTGTTATAAGGTTTTGTTTTGTGTTAGTCACAGGGACTGGTACTTGGGTATACCCAGATGCCTGTCCTCATGACTACGGATTGCTGCTGCAAATATAAGAAAAGATTTCGATAATAAAAAGGATTTTCCTCTTTTTCTTCAAAAAAAGCTAGAAATAGTTTGTATATTCAGAAAAAAGCCGTATCTTTGCAGCGTGAAAGGAACCTATTAGGATAAGAGCCCCGGTTGGTCCGGCAAGCGACTTATGAAAATAGAAGCACTTTTAAACTCCGCTTCAGATGGATAGCCCCGGTTGGTCCGGCAAGCAAGGCCATTAAAGCGGAGTTCCTTTTTGTAATAATTCCTTGGTTGCTGAGAAAGAATACTCGTCAATGAACGCATAAGGTTTATAAGGGCCACCTTTCTTCATCTTTCGCATAGCAAGCACAGTCTTCACACCAACCTTTCTGTCGAAATAGGCAAAGTAGGCACTTTCTTCATGCTTTTCGCCTGTCACAGAACGCCATCCTATATATTGCCCCTTTTCCAAATAGCCTCGAATATCTTTAGCCAAAGCATTTTTGATAGCATTAAATCTATTATCACGGGATGCTTTGCTAACAATGGTTTTGAGATCCGACTTTGTAATTTCCACATTCATCGTGATACCATTTGTTATAGTGAATCGCATGGGACTGGTCTTTAAAGAATCAGCCATCTGCAGCACCTCCTTACGAAGTCGCTTACTCTCCCGATAGAAGTCATCTTGAGTTCGTTTTATGTTTTGCATATCTTCTATTTAAAGCAACGCTGTTGCAAAGATAGCAAAAAAACATATACGCTCCAAGAAAAACGGCAAAAATCTTTTAGAATTAAACACTCTTTATCCTTATGTAGGCAAATAAGCAGCTGGTATAATTCAACTTGTTGAAGAGCCAATCAGCGGGTGTTGACCACTCTTCCAATTTTGCAATCGCTGATTGCCAAATTTCATTTGATTGATTTTCAGGCGTTTGTAATTTGGCGGTTGAAAACAGCCAAATTGGTGAAGTATCTGAATCTGCAAAATTATTCACCATCTTTTTGCCAATCCTCGGTGGTGTCGTCGTCTGGGGTGAAGACGATGAGGGGTTTCGGCTCTGAGTCGTCGGAGTCAGAGACAGACTGTACGTAATCATTCAGCAGACTGCCGAGGGCAATCGTCATTACAAACATGAGAAATAATCCAGCCATAACGTTCAAAATTTTAGTTCGACAATCATGTTATCGGCTGCAAATATAAAATGAGAGGTGTCCCAAAAGTCAGGACACCCTACTAAGTTTTAACATCTTTTAGGAATTTTGGCTATCCAACAACCAACGAGAACCTTAGTCCAAGGGCATTCGCGATAAGCATGAACGTAGAGAGCTGCATGTCAGTCTGTCCCTGCTCAAGCGCAGAAATATATTCGCGCTTCTTACCGATGCGCTCACCCAACTGCTGCTGGGTCAGTTTCTGACGCTTGCGCTCGTCACGTAGTAACTCAGCATAGTACCATGCCTTGGCCTTTGCCTCAAATTCCTCACGACTGGGAGACCCTACAGGACCATACGTCTCTGCCAAATGTTGTGAACCGGTTTTCAAACCAGCCAGTTTCTTTTCGTCAAGCTTTATCATCTTCTTGTCCTCCTTGGATATATTTGTTTAAAATCTGACGGGCGGTTTCTATCTCGCCCTTATATTGCTTGGTGTCCTTTTTCAGGAATGAATTCAAGAAAAGCACCTGTTTGCTCTCCATGAACGAAACGGAATCGACTGCAAAAACTATCGTGCGGTGCTCATTGGTACCTATAGATATTCTTGCCTCATAGAACTCTGTCCCTTCGAGATTCTTCACGAATTTCCTGTTGACCACATATTGGGTCTTTATAATCGTCTCCACGTAGTCGTACTTCGCCTTCGTCTTAGCATCAAGGCTGGCGTAGTATTCATCGTACTCCGCAGAGTGGAAAGTTTCTCTAATATCTTCGTTCATGCCGCAAAAGTAATATATTTCTTCCAAATCTCCAAAGAATTTGGAAGAAAAACGTTCATTTTGAATATCTTTTAAGATTTTCGACTATTTTTGCTCGTAATAGTGATACATTTCGAGGACGCGGTGGCGCATTTTCTCGCGGAGGTCGAGGGGCTGGAGGACTTCGATGCCGAACTTCATCAGCTCGTTCAGGAAATCGTCGGTGGGACGGATGTCGAACGAGAAATCGGTGTAGGGCGAGGTGGACGAATCGGCGTGGGTGATTTCCCCAGACTCAAGCTCCTGCTGCGAATGATGGAGGGGCAGCGTGCGCATGCAAAGATATGCAAATCGAGCGAAATACAAAGGAAAAACACCTTTTTTTCTTTTATTTCCGAGTAACGAACTTTAATCCCTGTATTATAGCCGCCCCTTATCAGCACCACAAAAAAAACGCTGAAAGTTTGGATTTATAGAATATTATTCGTATCTTTGCATCGGTATTCCCATCATCTTATCATATAGACTCCATGTAGGAGCAACGTACTTCCTCCACCGAAAGTCAGACCTCCCTCTACCGAAACTCTACCGAAACTCAATGGGAGGAACCTCGGAGGAAGCCTAGAGCAACTTCGGAGCAACATGCTACCAACGACGATTCAATAATAAAGGAACAGCGAAACAACATAGAACAACAAAACGAAGTAGATTATGGCAGAAATAACAAAAGGGCCTTTGAAGGACGCGACAGGTCATTTGGGCGGCGCGACCATCTACCAACGGGGCAAAAAAACATTTATACGCGAGACACATATCATTCAGCCGCATCGGCTCTCGCGCACGCAATTGGCGTTGCGCGAGAGGATTGCCCACAACAACATCCTCTGGCGCATACTCAAGGCCACCGACCATACTCATTTCGAGGGTGGCGTGGATGCCTACCGCCGTTTCATGTCGGTCAACAGACTCTCGCCATCGGTCTATCTCACCAAAGGTCAGGTAAGCAACAACACCTCACTACTCCTACCCAACATGGCTGTGAGTAGTGGACCACTGACTCCCATCAGCTATCAGTTTGGCGAGGTGGACGGACAGCCAGCATTGCTCACCGACCTTACGCCCAAGGACATTCGTAAGGGCGAATATCTGTTCTACGTCGTGCGACAGGAGGTCATACCCTGGCATGGCGGGGAATACCTGCCACAGGTTCAAATCTCCGTTGAGGCTGTCACGCCGGACATGTTTACCGTCGTACCATCAACACTCCTCACACTACGCCAAAGCACAAACGGCTGCTTAGCACTCGTGGACGACCGCTTTGCCGACCCCATGCTGGGCTTCGGACTGGTTCATGTCATCAATGGCCATGTCTCGACACAGCACGTCATCACCCGTTGCACCTACTATGAGCGTTACACCACCGAGGAGGCCCTGCAGGCCGCGGCAAAAAGCTACAAAGGATTGACAGGCGAAGAATAATAATAGCAAGAATAATAACATAAGATGATCATGATGAACTTAAATCTGACTACGACAATTAATTTTGACCACATCGTGGACCGCGAATTGCGACGCGACGTGATTGGGCTGTGCCGCAAGACGGGCAAGCCCGTGCTGAAGCTATCGACAAAGGACTATGTGGACAACGGACTGCAACACTACGTGGAGGAGTACGGCTCGGCAGGACTGGTGAACATAGCAGTATTCAACATCCTGCAGCATACCATCACCGGATGGCCGGGAGGCAAGCCCAACGCGGACGACTCGACACGACCGGAACGGGCACTGCCCTACCCTAAGCGCGTCATCGTGTTCTCGCCACATCCTGACGACGACGTGATATCGATGGGTGGCACCATCCGACGGCTGATGCAACAGCAGCACGACGTACACATAGCCTACGAGACGTCGGGAAACATTGCCGTGGCGGACGAGGAGGTAAGGCTGTATATGCATTTCATCCGTGCCTTCAACGAGCTGTTTGCCAACGGCAGCGACGAAATCGTGAAGCACTACAGCAAGAGCGTGCTGGAATTTCTGAAACGGAAGGAGGAGGGCGACCTGGACAACCGTGACGTGCTGGCCATCAAGGGGCTTATCCGTCGTGGCGAGGCGCGCAACGCCTGTGGGTACAACGGTATCAAGAAAGACCACATCCACTTCCTTGACTTGCCGTTCTACGAGAGTGGCAAAATAGAAAAACTGCCCCTGGCGGAACGGGACGTAAGGATTATCGAGGAACTGCTGCAACAGATACAGCCGCACCAGATTTACGTGGCGGCCGACTTAGCAGACCCGCACGGGACACACCGCACGTGTACCGACGCCGTACTGGCGGCCATCGACGAGGAGAAGAAGGCGGGAGCGGAATGGCTCAGCGACTGTCGCGTATGGATGTACCGCGGAGCGTGGGCGGAATGGGAGATAGAGGATATCGAGATGTGTGTGCCGATGAGTCCGGAGGAGCTGCACGAGAAGCGTAACGCCATCCTGCGCCACCAGAGTCAGATGGAGGGGGCACCATTCCTCGGCAACGACGACAGGCTGTTCTGGCAACGTGCCGAAGACCGCAACCGCGCCACCGCCAAGCAGTACGACGATTTGGGACTGGCGTGCTACGAGGCCATGGAGGCCTTCGTGGAATACAAATTCTAAGCCGTTTTGAGCTTTTTCACCACTGCGACGTAGGTCAGCAGGACGACATTCATCATCAGCGCATAGATGATGGCGGGAATGGCCATCACGTCGTTGGCGAAGACGAAGGGACTGCTGGCGACGGTAATGGCCTGCGCAGCATTCTGCATGCCTATCTCGATGATGATGGTGCGCTGTTCACGTCCGTTGAGGCGCATGAGCCACGAGAGCAGGACGCCTCCGCCCATGGACAATAGGATGAGGACGGTGACAGAGAGTCCGAGCTGGGGAAATTCGCGGATGATGATGTCGCGATTCTGGATGAAGAACACCGTTGCCAAGAGGATGAGACAGGGAAAAGCGAGGCGCTTCAACACGTTATGCATGCGCTCGGCAAGCCGTTCGTTGCGCACGGCAATGGCGAGACCGATGGCGATGGGTACCGCCATCAGTACGATGTTCTGAACCAACAGGTTGCCGACGGGCAGGTGGATGCCGCTCATCTCGGTGCCGACATAATCGGTGGCAAAATCCATGACCAGCGGACCCGTAAACAGCGTGATGATGCTGCTAAAAGCCGTCAGCGATACGGACAGCGCGACATCGCCACCGGCAAGCATGGAGAAGACATTGCTGGAACTGCCGCCCGGACTGCAGGCAATGAGCATGACACCCAGGAAGAACAAGGGTGCTAAGTGGAATCCACTGGCTACCGCCCACGCAATGAGGGGCAGGAGCAGAATCTGACCGGTCAGTCCGACGAACACGGCCTTCGGGCGTTCTGCGAGCAAACGAAAATCGGCAGGACGCAAGGCGAGTCCGAGGTCGAACATCAGGAGCGTCAGTATCGGCAAAACGATGAAAATGGTATTCATAAATGAATCAAAATGCAAAGTTAATGTGATTAACGGGTGCAAAGGTAGCACTTTCCGACGAAAAATCCAAATTTATTTGGTATTTCGCTCATTTTACCTTAACTTTTCGCTTCGCGAGAAGATACTCTCGCTCGAAAGACCAAAGAAAAACGAGTTTTCCTTTGGTTCTTTGCTCGCTTATTCGTATCTTTGCAGGCGATATGATAAAGATTCTGCACCGGTGGCTGACAATGTTCGGCCAATTTCTCATACTGATGGGGCGTACGTTCAGCGTTCCGGAACGCTTTCGTATGTTCTGGAAACAGTACGTGAAGGAGATGGAACAGCTGGGCATCAACTCGATTGGTATCGTGCTGCTCATCTCGTTTTTCATCGGAGCTGTCATCTGCATCCAGATGAAGTTGAACATCCAGTCGCCCTGGATGCCACGATGGGTGAGCGGCTATACCACGCGCGAAATCATGTTGCTGGAGTTCTCGTCGAGCATCATGTGTCTGATACTGGCCGGTAAGGTGGGTTCGAACATCGCCTCGGAAATCGGTACCATGCGCGTGACGCAGCAGATTGACGCGCTGGACATCATGGGTGTCAACTCGGCGTGCTACCTGATACTGCCGAAAATCATGGGAATGATCACCATCATGCCGTTGCTGGTTGTCTTCTCCAGTGCACTGGGCATCGTGGGTGCCTACGGAACGGCCTACGTCGGACATATCATCGTGCCTGACGACCTGACGCTGGGACTGCAGCATCAGTTTAAGTCGTGGTTTATGTGGATGAGTATCATCAAGAGCCTCTTCTTCGCCTTTATCATCTCCGCCGTGCCGTCCTACTGCGGATATACCGTAGAGGGCGGTTCCGTCAACGTCGGTAAGGCCTCAACGGATGCCGTCGTGACCTCGAGCGTGCTGATTCTCTTTAGTGACGTATTCCTAACGCAGCTGCTGTCATGATAGAAGTCAAGAACCTATACAAGCGTTTCGACGATATCGAGGTGTTGAAGGACATCTCGACGGTGTTCGAGGACGGCAAGACGAACCTCATCATCGGACAGAGCGGCTCGGGTAAGACGGTGCTGATGAAGAACCTCGTGGGACTGTTTGACCCCACGGAAGGCCAGATACTGTACGACGGTCGTGACTTCGTGAAGATGTCGAAGAAAGAGAAGGTGATGATGCGTCGCGAGATGGGTATGATATTCCAAAGCGCCGCACTGTTTGACTCGCTGACGGTACTGGAAAACGTGATGTTTCCGCTGGATATGTTCTCGTCGATGAACCTGCGCGAACGGCAGAAGCGCGCCATGGACTGTCTGGACCGCGTGAACCTCGTGGGTGCGGAAGAGAAATATCCCGGCGAGATCAGCGGTGGTATGCAGAAACGTGTGGCCATTGCCCGCGCCATAGCCCTGAACCCCAAATACCTGTTCTGCGACGAGCCGAACAGCGGTCTCGACCCCAAGACGTCGCTGGTGATTGACGAACTGCTGCACTCCATCACACGGGAATTCAACATGACGACCATCATCAATACCCATGACATGAATTCGGTGATGGGTATTGGCGAAAACATCATCTTCATCTACGAAGGTCATAAGGAATGGCAGGGTGTCTCAGCCGACATCATGGGCTCGACAAACAAGCGCCTGACGGACTTCATCTTCGCCTCAGATTTGCTGAAAGAGATGCGCGAAGCGGTCACCCATAACCGCCAATAATTCCGTTTTTACGACAAAAATGCGTAATTGACACAGGTCAACAAATAGACTGTGTGCGCAAACAATTTGCTTTTTTCCTTGTTTTGTACGAAAAAACGTCGTACCTTTGCATCGTCAAAAGATAACAAAGGCTGCACAGCGGTGCGGCAAGGATAACAAAAAAAAGGATAACAAAGTATTTAAGTAGGACGGCTCAACACACCGTTCCGAGTAAAGTAAAGAAAGGTAAAAAGATTATGAAAAAGTTGATTAACAAATGGCTGAAGAGTGAAGCTTACACTGAGTATTGCTTGAACATAGCAAGATTGTATAACTACCACGCAGCAATGTAATAACAAAAAGGCCCGTCAGAATTTCTGGCGGGCTTTTTATTTTGAAGCGGATTGCTTACTTCTTGTTCAGGGCGAGGTCGATAGCTACGGCGATAGCCACAGTAGCACCTACCATTGGGTTGTTACCAATACCCAGGAAGCCCATCATCTCAACGTGAGCAGTAACAGAAGAAGAACCTGCGAAC
>JAEEGH010019085.1_pt1 | contig 14419 bp, 14 predicted proteins | sample 9134181 | NCBI WGS metagenome assembly JAEEGH01 (sample SAMN16246544, study PRJNA631951) | gut metagenome | biome: gut microbiome; feature: rumen; material: DP-attached | host: Bos | place: Iran: Karaj | collected 2018-10 | reverse complement strand
TATCGAGATGGCTGTTGCCAAGAGATGTTTCGTAATGTCCAAGAAGGCAGGCGCTACAGATTCAATCACACTTACCGGCGGATGCGCAAAGAACGCAGGCCTTAAAGCAGCTATCGAGCAGGTACTTAAGCTCAAAGTTGTTGAGCTTTCAATCGACCCTCAGCTCATGGGAGCTCTGGGAGCAGCTGAGTATGCAAGACAGAAAGGTCTGGCTAAGTAAACCGGCACAAGAAAGGACTTATTCAGGATGACTAAGACAATAAAGATCATTCTCAAAATAATAAAAATCCTTGCCATCGTCACAGGAATACTGTTTGTTGTCTATTTCTGGAACCTGGATCAGAAGCTCATGGCCTGGGCTTACACTCAGGTAAACAGAATATTTGACCGCAAGAAGGTCGACGACAGATTCTAAAGGGAGCAGGAAACATGAAGTTATATGACAATATGATCGATGTCACCATGGATACCCTGTCGGGTCATCAGGTGAAAAGAGCTTCCTACTCCCCCGGGGGTGCCTGGAAATGCCTGGAGAACACCGAGTTCATCATGCAGAGTCAGGCTGCTCTGGAACTGGGCGGCGCTCCTGAGCCATCAGTAAACTACACCTGCGTGACAACCTCAGGCAAGGTCACCGGGGACGAGATCCTTATCTACGGTAAGGACATCGCTGAGATCAAAGGCGGATGCGGCTTTGCCAGGATCGTTGTCCTGGAGACCGAGGACCTGGGCGAAGACAAAGATCAGGAGAAGGCCTTCCAGGCCATAAGAAACCTGGAGTTTGTCCGCTACCATGTATTCCCTGAAGGCTACATGGTAAGGGTTTCGGCCCAGAGCAATCAGGAACAGGTCCGCATCAGCAAAGAAGCCCTTAAGAAGGGAATGGACTTTTCGAAGGTGGGCGCAGCCTACATAAGAAAATACAAAGAAGTTGCCGGAGTGAAGAACGTCAGGATAATCTTCATAACCGATTCTTCTCTGGTAAAAGAACTTGTTCCCAATGCCGACAAGGTGGATGCAATAACCAGGACGCTTACCCATATCCTCGACGGAATGCCCACAGACTGCGGACACTGCAGCATGAAAGCCGTCTGTGATGAAGTTGAGGGCATGAAGGAACTGCATCTTGGCAAAAAGAAATAATAAATGCGACAACAATAACGAAAGGAAGAGGCTTTATGAAGCAGGAATATGAGGCTTTATTTACCCCATGGAAGATTGGAAATCTGGAAATAAAGAACCGTATTGTACTGGCTCCCATGGGCGGAACATGTATCTTCGGATGGATGGAACCCGGCGGAAGCCATTTCGACAGGGAGGCTGCAAGGCTCCTTTTGAAGATCGCCAAGCACGACTGCGGACTTATCATCCCGGGAATCGCTCCCGTAAAGGACATGCTGGGCGGCAAGTGGCTCTATCAGAACAAGCGCAAATTCGCAGAGCTTGCTGATTTCATGGATGAGATCCATGCAACAGGCGCAAAGATGTTTGTCCAGATGACTGCAGGATTTGGAAGGTCTTTTGCCCTTACGGCACCGCTGGCAATGCTTGCCAAGAACAAAGCGCTGAACACTCTGGCTAAACCCTACATAGACGCAGAGTATCTGACAGCAGCACCTTCAGTTCTTCCCAACAGATGGGCTGATGATGTTACAACCCGTGCCATCACGGAAAAAGAGATCAAGGATATCATCTATGCTTTCGGTGAGACCGCAAGACTCTGCAAGGAAGCAGGCGTTGACGGCGTAGAAGTGCACGCTGTTCATGAGGGATACCTCCTTGATCAGTTCACCTTAAAGTACACCAACCAGAGGACCGACGACTACGGCGGATCCTTTGAGAACCGCTACCGCTTTGCTGTTGAGATAGTAAAAGAGATAAAGAAGACCTGCGGTGAGGACTTCCCTGTATCCCTGAGATACTCAGTAAGGTCCATGACCAAGGAATTCCAGTATGGTGCAATGCCCGGCGAAGAGTTTGAAGAGATCGGACGTGACATGGAAGAGTCCGAGAAGGCTGCAAAGTACCTTCAGGATGCAGGTTACGATATGCTCAACTGCGACAACGGAACCTACGACGCCTGGTACTGGGCTCATCCGCCGCAGTATATGCCTCAGAACTGTAACCTCGAGGATGTGGAGCACATCAAGAAGTTCGTGGACATTCCGGTTGTCTGCGCAGGAAAGATGGAGCCTACTGTCGGTGCAAAGTCCATCAGTGAGGGCGGCATAGACGCCATGGCTGTGGGGCGTCAGTTTCTGGCAGATCCCAAGTGGGTTACAAAGCTTAAGAGAGGCAAAGAAGAGGAAATCCGTCCCTGCATCTGCTGTCATTCAGCATGCTTTAACCTTACCAAGCACAACGGAACTGCCAACGACCAGGATCTTTCAGAGTCAGCCGGCATGTGCAAGTGTGCAGTTAATCCCAGAAGCATGCAGACCAAGAAATACAGGGTTATTCCTACTGAGAATCCCAAGAGAGTTGCCATCATCGGCGGCGGCATAGGCGGAATGGAGGCAGCAAGGATCCTTGCGCTCCGCGGCCATATTCCGGAGATCTACGAGAAGACCAGCGAGCTGGGCGGCGTATTCATCGCAGCTGCAGCGCCTTCCTTCAAGGAGAAGGACAGAGAGCTCATCGCATGGCAGAAATATCAGCTCAAGAAACTGGGCGTCAAGATCCACTTCAATTACGAAGTTAAGACCGATTCCCTTCCGTCGGCAGATGAGTACATCATCGCTACAGGAGCTGAGGCCAACAGGATTCCGATTCCCGGCGCAGCTGAGTATGCTATGGATGCTACAGATTATCTCCTTGGCAAGAAGGAAGTCGGAAACGACGTTGTCATCATCGGTGGCGGCCTGACAGGCTGCGAGATCGCTCTTGACCTCTTCAGAAAGGGCAAGAATCCTCAGATCGTAGAGATGAAGGATGATCTGATCGCCGTTAAGAATATGTGTCTTGCAAACACCAGCTATCTTCGTGACTGCTTCAAGACAAACAACGTGCCGGTTTACCTCAATGCAGGTGTAAGCCAGATCAATGAGAAGACCGTAGATGTCAAGCTGGCAAACGGAATCATTAAGACTCTTCCTGCAGACAGCGTAATCATGTCAGTAGGATATCATCCAATCCCGCTGCTTCAGGCAGCCAAGAACGTACATCTCCTTGGCGACTGCCAAAAGGTAGGAAATGTCCGCTCCGCAATCTGGGGAGCATGGGATATTGCGATGAAGATATAATGCGTAAGTGAATAGAAAATATTTAAAAAGTGGTTTTGAGTGCACGTACTCAAAGCCACTTTTTATGGGAATTCTAGCAATAGCAGAAAAAATATCGATTTAACATGAGCTGAGTCTCTAATGGACACGTTGAAAACGATTGATTAGTCTGCATCGTGTCAATTTTGCCTTAAAATCTCTGAAAAAGACACGACATAATAGAATCTATTAGAAATATCGTGTCTGAACACCTTCAAAACAGCAAAAAAAGACACGAAATATAAGGCTCAGTTATTCTCTACGTGTCTGCACGGTGTAGGGGATCAGATTTCCTACAACCTCGCATGGATGCCAAGTTCTTCATGCATTTTCCGCTTGTTCTCATACATCCTCTGGTCGGCCAGCAGGTAGATCTCGTGGGACGAGGCCTCCGGCACTTCATGCCGGAACGCGTAGCCGGTGGCAACGCTCCTGTGGTAGTCGGTGTACAGCGCGTTCATGACGTTGAGGGCGCTGACCATGCGGCCGATCAGGGTCTCAGTCTCTTTTTCCGTGGTATCCTTCAGGATCACCAAGAATTCATCTCCGCCTATTCTGGCACAGAAACCTTCTTCAGAGAACGAAGTGGTGAGGACTTTTGAGAAGTCCTTGATATACTTGTCACCGGCCGGATGTCCGAATTTGTCGTTGACTATCTTCAGTCCGTTGAGATCGACACTGACGATGCAGTAGTCGTCCTGAGTTTTGTTGAGATCTGCCATTGCTTTGTCTGCTCTGGCTCTGTTTGCCATGTTGGTGAGGCCGTCGGCGTAGGCCAGATGGGTCAGTGAAGCATGTTCCTGCCTCTGGGCAAAAGCCTCAGAGATGTAGAGCATGTAGTTGGCCAGCTGGCACATAACAAATATGAGACAGCCGCTGTCAATTATTACGATATTAACGAAGTGGTTGGTTTTTACGTGCATTGAATCAAGAACATATATGATCAGGTGCGCAACCTCAGCAACGCAAAATGCTACAAGACCTGCCATCTGCATCTTTCCGGAGGCAGAGACGTCGTTTTTTCTCAGGTTTCTGATCACATAGTATGAGATAAGCACAAATCCCAGGAGGCCGACTATGTGGTAAATAGGAAGCGTTGACCTTAGATGGATGTTGAATACATAGTGAAGCAGATACTGCAGGAAGGTCAAAAGGAAAGTGATGGCCGCTGCAGTCATGAAGAGACGCTTCTTTTCTATCTTCTGCACGAAGTAAACCATGAGATAGCAGTATGGCACTATCAGGTAAAGGGTAAAGTACTCTATCTGCGTCTCGTAAGGCGTATACACGAAGGGCGACAGTACATTGTAATAGGTCATTATCCAGGCGCCCAGATTCAAGCACATGAGTGATCCGATAAGAAAACTCATTATGTCGGGTACCATGGCTACAAAGAACAGGGCAATACACAGGAATGACATTCCGAATATGATAAGGAACATTCCTGTGGCAATTATCATCATATGCTCATGGATGAACTCCCCTTCAATGTCGGGCTGGGAGCCCATCTTGATGGGACTCAGCGCTGTGAAAGGATTATTTTCTGCTACCGTCATTGCGAGCAGGAGCTCTTTTCCCTCATAGCCGTGTGGCAGGGTGATGAAGTGATACATCTTGCCGACGAATTTACTCTTCTGATACATATCCTGGCCATATTCGTAGATGAGCTCGCCGTCAATATAACATCGCACGGTGGTGTATCTGCTTCTGAAGAGCAGGACAGGAAATGGTACGTCACCCATATCCGGGAGGGTCGTTCTTGCAGTGATATTGTCGCCGCGCTTTAATTTATCGCCTATCACCTTATAAAACTCTGAGAAACTGACACCGGAGTAGTGGCGCTGATTTATGGTCACGGCGAAGCCCTCATCCAGTGACAGGATCGGATACTGGGGGGAAGTGGTCAGGCACACTGCGATGATCCAGGATATTAATACGGCAAATATGGAGGAAAGAATTATCGGAAGCAGCCTTTTCTTTGTGATCATGACTTGCCTCCTTCCCCGAGAAGCTTGCCAACCAGATCATCATAGAGCCTTCCGAGAGACTGCTTGTGGTGCTGGTTCTTCATCGTATACATGCGCTTGTCTGCGAGAAGATAAACGTTGTTGGCACTGTGATTGCCCTTGAGCTCCTTGTCTTTGCTGGTTGCATAGCCCCAAGAAGCTGAATAACGAAGCTTTGATTCCGTACTGTTTCTGTAGGCGAGCTGGTCCTCAAGGCAGCTGAAGTCCCTGCTTGTTCGTGATTCGTCCACGTAGGGCAGAACCGCTATAAATTCATCACCGCCCATTCGTCCAAGGAGTAATGCGTCGGTGAAACTGTTTTTGAGTATATCCGCAAAGCCTGCGATAAGGCGGTCGCCCTGATCGTGGCCGAAGTTGTCGTTGGTGTATTTGAGGTAATCCAGGTCCAGACTTATGATGGTAAAGCTGCCGGAGAGCTCTGTGAGAACCTGCTCGCACCTGGCGCGGTTTGACAGACCGGTCAGAGCATCGTTGTAGGCAAGACCTTCCAGCTGCGGTTTTATGGTAGATTCGCTGAAATATTCGATAGAGTGGTAGAAATAGTTGACCAGAAGGGCCATGATGAACACAAGGGCTCCGATGGTCATAAAGTTGATATGGGAATTGACTTCGCCCAGCTTCGAGTACTTCATTATGTTGTACTTAATGATGTCTACAAGGGCGCATATCAGGAAGAAGATCAGTGCTCCTATGAGGATATTGGTGGAGGATGCTTTGTTCTTAAAGTTGGTATCCTCTTTGTTAAGCTTTATTGCGGTTATGATAAGGGACATAATCACAAATATACCTTCAACGAGTATCATGACGTGAAGGAAGGGAACAAAAATGCAGATATGGACGATGTTGGTAAGGTGAAGAACTGCGGTGACAAGGGCAAACAGAGTATTGACTATCAGCTGCATGATGCCAAGAATCTTAAAGTTGGACTGCCCTGAAGTGAGTATAAAGCCCAGAATGGCGCCCGGGATCATGAAAATGCAGAAATACTCAAGAAATGTGTAGAACGAAGGGTTATCCGATATATACCAGAAGACGTCGTTGTAGCAGAGTATGTAGACGCCCATAAAGACTGAAGTGATGGCACTGAAGAAAATGCTGAAATCGTGGTTTCTTGAAAAGGCAAGGAACGGTGCTATGATCAGCAAAAGAAATCCCAGATGGCACAGGTATACTCCAATGACCATGGGGAGCCTTTTTTCCTGAACCAGCTTGTTCTTAATGTCGTTGTAATTTCCGAAGGTGACGGGAGAGAGCCCTGAAAAAGCACTGTTCTCATGAGCTGTGATCTTTATCGTTATCTCTTTTCCCTGATAGTCCTGAGGGAGCTGGGCAAAGACCTCCATTTTGGGGAGCATTCTGCCGGATGCCACATACTCATCCCCGAAGGAGTAGATGAGATCTCCGTCAACGCTGATCTCGATGGAGGAGAGGATCGATCTGAAGTAGATGGTGGCTGGATTTACATCGGACTGGGGAAGGGTTCTTGTGAGAATGACCTCGTCGTCCATGTTGAAGATCCCGATATCCGACCGTTCGAGGTTATCCAGTTTCCAGGAAATATTACCACGACTTACAGTCCAGCCGTCGTTCAGCTGGACTAAGTCGTAGCGGTTTGGTGTGTTTAAAACAGATGTGCCGATAAGCACCAGTGATACTATCACGATGATTATGGCAAGTACCGATAGTATTGCTTTGCGGATTTTTACGCCAGCTTTCACTGAAGGTAAACCTCCTGCATTTTAAAAGTGTCCGTGGCTTCCTCCATGGGAGCTTCCTGAGCTGGAGGTGTGGATTGAGCTTCCGCCGCCGCCGCCGCTTCTTGAACCCGTATCCTTTGGAATGGGAGTCTTGCTCAGGGCTTTTCTTACGAAGCGGTCTTCCTTAACTCTTAATGATATGCCTTTACTGTCCTGGTAAGCATTGGCATTGGACTGCATTTTAACGGTCTTTAGATCAGATTTCATCTTGAGGACCGGAATCAGGGCTATGATAAGTCCGCCTATGATGCTGCCGAAGATATAGCCGACTATGTCTTTTGAGGTCTTTGGCGGCTTGACGCCTACATCGTAGGGGGTGCCGCTGTCGTACATTTCCAGGTATCTGTCGCAGATCATGACGTACTCTTCAAAGGCTTCGTAATAATCGCCTTCTCTCAGTTCGTCCATCATCTCGTCCATCATTTTCTCCTGGCCGTAGTCAGTAAAGGCCCATTGTGCTCTGCCTGAGGTGCTGATGGCCCACTCCCTGTCATACATGCTGAGCATAAACAGGATTCCGTCTTCGTTATAATCGGCTTTGAATCCGTTATAGTCGAAGTAGTCATCGGCGTAGTCCTGGATGGGACCTGTGTGTTCGTCCGTAGTCAGGACCACGATATTGCATCTGCGCTTTTCGCTGTAAGAGTTCAGCATCTCCAAAAGACTTGCTTCCTCGCTGTCAGTCAAAAGATCGGCGTTGTCAAGAAGCCTTTCCTTTTGGCGGGTGGAGGGGATTTCGTACTGGTCCCACAGCTGCCCGGCCGCCTGAACATTTAGTGAAAGGGCAAGAAGACAGATCAAAAAGAGCAGAACGGCATTTGAAAATTGTCTTTGCTTTTTTATTGTATTCATCTGTATGTATCCCAATTATTTGATTAAACAAATATCATCAGCACAGCAAAAATAACTGCAGCTGCCACACCCGCAATGGGGAAGAAATACTTGGCGGCCTGTCCCTTACTGAAGGGAAGGTTGCCGACAAACTTACCGGTCTGTCCGTTCATGGCAAAGAGGTAATTATTACCTTTCCATGTGGTGTTCAGGATATAGACCGGAAACATTGCGTATTTGGTTGATTCATCAGTGGTGTTGCAGTTCTCGGATATATTCCTTACGGAGCTGTATCCGGAGATCGTATTTCTGAAGTTCATTTTTGTTGAGGCGGTCATGCGCTGAATGGCTCTGTCCCTGTCCTCCTGTGCCGTGACGTTGTATTTGTTGGCGAGAAATCCCGCAAGATAGCCCATGTTGAAGGGAACCATCTTGGAGCGGTCAAAGGGCTCTATGGATTCCATGAGATCATCGGGCATCTCCTTGGAACCGTCCACCGGAACCTGCTCGAAACTCTCGGAACCGGCCCTTTGTACATCGTAGAAGCTGGTCTCCGTGTAGTTGTAGTTGGAGTCGCTCCAGGTTCTTACCCTGGTGCACTCAAAGGTTCCCGAGTAGTTCTGGGTGGCGTTGTAAAGCCAGAAGGGCACATAGACTCCCTTTATCTCGTCGATGTGGTTCTCGCCGAAAAAGACCTTTGGCAGAAGCTTTTTTGATTTGACATAACCCGAATAAGCCTCCATTGCATCTTTCTTCGTCTTGGCGAAGGGAATGATGTAATCAGGCTTGAAGGTGCCGCTGAATTTTTCGTGGACTACTACGTTATTGCTGCAGAAGGGGCACTTCATGGAGCCCAGTGACTCCGTGGCAAGGATTTCTCCGCCGCAGGAGCCGCAGCTGTATATGTACATGGGGGTGTCGTCCTCTTTATCCCCCTGTCCTGTAGTGTAGTTTTCTGCAGATTCTCCGGTTGATTCGGAGTTGTGGTTGGCAACATAGTCCTTAACGTCAAATTCAGAGTCACAGAACGGGCATTTGAGCTTCTGGGATCCCGGGTTAAATTCCATTGCCCCGCCGCAGGCGGGGCATTCATATTCGTGTAGGGCCATATTATCACCTGATCCTGATCATCAGTTGGGCTTTGGTGATCCGCAGTTTGTGCAGAAGTTACCTGTGTTTACGTTGCCGCAGGAGCAGGTCCATCCTGCTGCGGGACGCTGGGAACCGCAGTTAGGGCAGAAATTGCCTGTGTTCACGTTGCCGCAGGAACATGTCCAGGGATTGCCTGCTGACTGAGGAGCCATCTGAGGCTGCTGAGGCTGTGCCTGCTGCTGAGCGCCCATCTGGAAGAGCTGGCCAGCGTTCATTCCGCCTGCCTGCTGAGCCATGTTCATTCCTGCAAAAGCCATCATAGGGCCTGTAGCGGTATTCTTGGCTGCGTCCTGCATAGCCTGTGCCTGTGCGCTGGCGATAGTAGCAGCTGCCATATTGGGATTGCGAAGAGCGCCTGCTCTCTGGAGCTCTTTGATTGTCTTCTCGTCTTCAGCGTCGGCTGTAACTGAGCTTACGCCGAAAGTGCTGATCTTGATGCCGTATACGCCTGACCATTTCTTGGAGAGGACGTCATTGAGGGCATCTGCGATCTCTGTTGTATGTCCGGGAAGTGCGCTGTAGCGGATTCCCATCTCTGAGATCTTGGCAAAAGCGGGCTGAAGAGCTGTGAGGAGCTCTGACTTGAGCTGAGAGTCGATCTGGTCTCTTGTGAAGTCGCCTGATACGTTGCCAACGAGGTTCTTGTAGAACAGAACGGGATCGATGATCCTGTAGCTGTATTCGCCGTGGCACTTGAGGCTGACGTCCATATCCAGTCCGATATTTGTGTCAACAACGCGGAAAGGAACGGGATTGACCGTGCCGTACTTGTTGCCGATGATATCCTTGGTGTTGATGTAATAAACGCGCTGATCCTTGGCAGTGCCGCCGCCAAAGCTGAGGCGCTTATAGAATTCCTTGAAAGAGTTGACAATGTTCTCACCCAGGTCACCATAGAAGATGGATGGCTCTGTTGATGTGTCATATACAAACTCGCCGGCCTCGGCGCAGATTTCTGTGATCTGACCCTGGTCAACAAGGATCATGCACTGTCCCTCATTGACAGCAACGATAGATCCGTTTGAAATGATGTTGTCATTGCCCTTTCCCTGTTTCTTTTTAGCCTTTGTCAGGAGGATGTCTGCCGGAAGTGACTCACAATAGAAGTAGTCTCTCCACTGGTCAGAAAGTACACTGCCGCCTGCTGAAAGTGCTGCTGAAATAAGCCCCATAACTGTCTCCTTTCATACTGTAAAACATATTTTTGTAACTTATATTTTCGCACATTTAAACTTAAAATTCCATAGCTTTGTGCTAAACTAAGAGTGTATGAACAGGGATGAAATCAAGGTTACAATAGATGAATACGGCAAAAAGCGGGAGTTTATCTGCAGGAGGGGTAGAAGACTCTCCGATCTACTGCGCAGCGAAGGCATATCAGCTGAGTACCCCTGCGGCGGAATGGGCAGGTGCGGTAAGTGCAGGGGGCGCTTTATCAGTGGAAATGCTCCTGTCACCACCAGCGACGAGAACTTTTTTTCTGCAAAAGAGCTGTCGGAAGGCGCAAGACTACTGTGCAGGGTTGTTCTGGAAGAGGACTGCGAGATTATCCTGGAAAGGGCAGATGAGCCCGACATGTCCATAAGCGAGCTTGCGGATGGCAAGGGTTCTGCCACCGAATCTGAACTGATGACAGAAGAGACTTTTGCACTTCAGGGAGATGAGCGTATCGCAGTGGCAGTGGATCTGGGAACTACCACCATCGCTGCAGCGCTCGTGACATTGAACGGTGATGATGCAAAAGTGCTTAAGACAGCCGGCTGCAGGAACCACCAGAGCGCCTACGGAGCTGACGTGATCTCAAGGATCGCCGCGTCAGAAGATGCGGATTGCTTCGCCCACATGAGGGATGTAGTAAGGCGTGATGTTGAGAGTCTGGTAAAAGAGCTCCTGACAGGCCCCGGTATCCTGACGGAACCGCTATTTATCGCCGTTGCCGGAAATACGGCGATGCTTAATCTCTTTGCGGGAGAGAGCATAGAAGGGCTTGGGAAATATCCCTACACACCGGCCTTCCTGGACGAAAAGCGCTTCGACAGCCGGGAGCTCTTTTCTGAAATAAAGGATTCCGAAGTTATACTGATGCCCGGAATATCCTCCTTTGTCGGGGCAGATATTCTGTCTGGGCTGTATCACCTTGATATACTTGAAAAAGAAAGCGCGCTTTTGGCAGACCTTGGAACCAACGGAGAGATGGCTTTCTGGGACGGAGTAAAGCTATATGTCACCTCAACGGCAGCAGGACCTGTGTTTGAAGGCGTGGGGATATCCTGCGGAATGCCCTCTGTTGCAGGGGCGATCTGCCATGTTGAACTGGATGCGGATACCCACAAGGCGGTCTTTGAGACCATATTTAATGAAGTGCCAAGGGGCCTCTGCGGCACAGGTGTGATTGAGACAGTGTCTGAGCTGGTGCGGACAGGTATATGCGATCCGACAGGTCTTTTGCCTGACAGGTATTTTGACGAGGGCTTTCCTGTCACAGAAGAAGGCACTATAAAGATAACGCAGAAGGATATCAGGAATGTTCAGCTGGGCAACGCTGACATATATTCGGGAATACTGACGCTGCTGGGCGATAAGATTCCGGGTAATGTGTATATCGCCGGGGGCTTCGGAACCCACATAAATCCAAAGCGCATTGAAAATATCCGGATGTTCCCGCCCGGATTTAATGATAAAATAACATCATCCGGAAACACCTCCTTAAAGGGTGCTATACGGTATGCGGTCAGCTGTCTGAAGGGAGATGCTTTCAGGGCTGAGGCGGATAAAGAGCTGGAAGCCATAAGGACGGCAGCAGAAGTGGTTGAGCTGTCAGAGTCGGAAGGCTTTAAGGATGAGTATTTTGAGGCAATGAACTTTTAGTGTGTCACAGGTGGAGGTATAAAAATGATTGATGAGAGATGGGTATTCCATAAGGATGTGAAGGCTGAGGATCAGGGAAACGGTGTTGTAAGGCGCGTTCTGGCATATAACAAGGACCTTATGTGCGTCGAGAATTCTTTTGCAAAAGGAGCTGTAGGCGCCCTTCACCACCATCCCCACACCCAGATAACCTACGTTGTGAGCGGGAAATTTGAATTTGAGATCGACGGTGTGAAGAAAACAGTTGAGGCCGGTGACACCATGCTGAAGATGAACGACGTAATTCACGGCTGCATCTGCCTCGAGGAGGGGATTCTTCTGGATATCTTCAATCCCATGAGAGAGGATTTTGTATGATCTGTGACAGCTGCGCAAACTATGTCTATGATGAGGACTGGGAGTGCTATACCTGCATGGTGAACATGGATGAGGATGACTACTACAGGGTCATGAGTTCGGCAAAGCAGGAGTGCCCGTATTATCAGGACGGCGACGAGTATAAGGTTGTAAGACACCAGATGTGAGTGCCTGCAAATGGACTAAAGTTTTTTCGGGATATGACCGATATATACGTATAAGGATAACTGTGACCATTTGTCACTTAAGACAAGGATGTCGTCGGGATCAAACCCGGGAAAAGGAGGGAACCATGAGTAATATTTCTGAGATCGCGAGCAGTGCGTACGAAGCTGCTAAAACCGGATCTTCCAAGGAAACAACAAAGACTACCGGTAACTACGGCAAAACCATTGGAAAGGCCCAGCTCTCCGAGGAGGGTGCCAAGTACTACGAGGAACTCAAAAAGAAATACTCCGGCATGGACTTCGTTCTTGTGAGCAAGGACATGAAGGACTACGCCAAGCAGAATGCGAGTTCTTTTGGAAATCCCAACAGGATGGTCGTTCTCATCGACGAGGAGAAGATCGAGAAAATGGCCACCGATGAGAATTTCAGGGCTAAATACGAGGGACTTATCAGCCAGGCCCAGGCCAAGATGCCGGAGCTTCAGGCTGCAATGCAGACAAAGCCTAACATCAAGACCATCGGAATGCAGGTGGGAGATGACGGAAAGGCGTCCTTCTTTGCTGTAATGAGCAAGTCCAACACGGACATGGCTCAGAAGATGCAGGAGAAGAGGGCTGAAAAGAAGAAGGCCGAGAAGGCCGAGGCCAAAAAAGAGGCCAAAAAGGAGCAGATGGAGAAGCTCTCAGAGAAAGCGGGGAAAGCAGGAAAAGTACCCGATGAGAGCGAGGACGAAGACGACTACGAGATCCTGATGGCAGATTCCGTCGAGGAGCTGTTCAAGAAGATAGACGACTACAACTTCAGCCTGAGGGCAGATTCTGTTCAGACACCGGCAGAGAAGATGGTCGGACAGAACATAGATTTTAAGGGGTAAGGTGTGAAATAACGGGGGATTTATGTACAGAGTAGCAATATGCGACGATGAGAAAAGCTCTGCTGCTGAGGCGGCAGAGCTTTTGGAAAGATACAGGAAGAAACACTGGGGACAGCAGTTCAGCGTGAGCCTTTTCTACACTTCGCTGGATCTTCTTGATGCGCTGGAAAAAGAGCCATTTGACATCTTTTTCCTGGATATTTACATCGACAGGATAAACGGCATCGAACTTGCCGAGGCCATAAGAAAGAACAACGAGAACGCGAATATCATCTTTATGACTTCCTCCAATGCTTTCTACAAGGAGGCTTTCAGGATCCATGCGGTCCACTACCTTGAAAAGCCCATCCTGGAGGAAGACTTTTTTGACGCCATGGACAGGGTGTGTGAGGCGGAGGAAGAGATCAGTTATTTCACTTTCAGAGACGGAGGAATGGTCCACAGGATACCTGTCGGGGACATCATGTACATAGAGTCGGATGACCACTATAAGCGGATCGTGGTTGGAGAAGAGAGCTACCTTATCCGGAGCACCATGCAGGAGATAAAGAGCGAACTGGACTACCCGTTCTTTTGCGAACTGGGAGTCAAGAGCCTTATCAACCTCAAAAAGGTCCTGAAGATAACCAAGGAGAGCGTTGTAATGGAGGATGGAAAAGAATTCTCGGTTCCCCGTGGTAAATACAGGGCCATCAGCGAGATGGTGCTTAAGTACACCTTTTAAGCAGCTCTTTTGAAAAAGAAAAATATGCAGGGGATTCTGCCATAACAGGAATCCTGTTCGTATAAACAGTCAGAAAACCACAGGTATTGTGATGAAAAACCAACATGGAGGGAGATAACATATGTCAGAGATTTTGAACAATCAGCTTAATGAAGATGAGCTTCAGGGAGTAAACGGTGGTCTGAAGGCTTCTGCGGGCAGCGGCGGAACCAACAGCCAGGACAAGGGAAACGCCACTGAAAAGCATTTCTGCAGAAAGTGCAATAAGGATCAGGCTTTCATCGTTTATTCGGGAACAAGATCGGTCTGCTCGGTCTGCAAGACGCCTTACACTTTCTGAAAATTAAAAAAACTCCATCCTTCCGGATGGAGCGAGCGGAGTTGAGGGGATTTGAACCCCT
>JAEEGH010019084.1_pt1 | contig 14420 bp, 10 predicted proteins | sample 9134181 | NCBI WGS metagenome assembly JAEEGH01 (sample SAMN16246544, study PRJNA631951) | gut metagenome | biome: gut microbiome; feature: rumen; material: DP-attached | host: Bos | place: Iran: Karaj | collected 2018-10 | reverse complement strand
GTTCACGGTGATGACCTACGATGCTAACAAGAACGAAAATGACTTCAGAAAGGATATCCGCGCTGGTGGTGCTGGCTATGATGCATATGGTTATATTCCGCATGGCTGGTTTGTCAAGAGCGATATGGGTGCCTTGAAGGAATCTAAGGAAGAATTTGCCGATGCAGATCTCGCCAATATCTACTTCGACTACGAATTCCAGCTCTTCACGAACTTGGGTGGCGTTGTCGCAAATCAGAAGGGTCGTGTGTACTGCAACGACAAGGACCTCTTCGGTGGCAACTGCGTCAAGAATCGTAGAAACATCGTCCTTGTTTGGAACATGAAGTCCAACGATAACCGCATGGTGGGTTCCGGTGCTTACATCTCCAAGGTCAAGACTTTCGTTCAGCTTGATAAGTATGGCAAGAAGAACAAGCTTGAAAAGTCTGAAATGTGGGGTGTCCGTCACAACGCCAATGAAGTTGGCAGCCTCCCTCCACTTGCGAATGAATAAAACGCACCTGTAAAGGTTTTAAAGCCTCCCCTTAGGGGGAGGCTTTTTCTATATTTCGAACATGCGAAAGATTTTAATTGCCCTTTCTTTATGCGCGATGGCTTGGGCCGGATCGCCAACTGATTTGGATTCCCTTTTCCGCGGTAACGAGTACAAGCCGACGCTTAATGCATCGCTCCGCGATACGACAAGCAATTCTGCTGTGCCTGCCAAGGTGACAGGCAAGAACGACAAGGCTGATGGTTACTACATGCTCCAGTTCGAAGCTGTCGGTGATTTTGATGCCGCTCAGAGACGCAAAGCCCAGCTTTCTGCAAGCACGGGTTACACCATTCAGGTGGTGTTCGATCCTCCGTTCTACAAGCTTCGCGGCGGTGGATGGACAAAGCGTAAGGTCGCCGAAGACAAGGCTCGCGAACTCTCCGCATACAACATCAACGCCTTCGTCGTCAAGCTTCGATAAGCGCGTAAAAGACTGCCTTTTTACAATGTCACCCCGGCCTTGTGCCGGGGTCAGTTTTTTTTGTATGTTGCTTTTATGAAGCAACACAACTATTATGTTTATTTGCTAACGACTAACAATAATCTCACGTTTTACGTGGGGGTTACGAATAATTTAGTACGGCGTGTAATAGAACATAAAATTCATTGTAATCAAGGATTCACGCAAGAGTATAACGTAAATAAGCTTGTCTATTTTGAAACTTTTTCAAATGTAAATGATGCTATAAAAAGAGAAAAACAGATGAAACGTTATAAACGTTTATGGAAGTTCAATCTCGTAAATAGCATTAATGCTGATTGGATTGATTTATCAGAAAAAATTGGCATTACAAGAGATATGATTGAAAATGCCAAAGTGCATGCACAGAATGCCGACCCCGGAACGGAGTCCGGGGAGACAGATTGCAAATAGAGATTATAGCTGAGGCGCTTACAGCACGCCGAGAGTTTGCTTGATGCTGTGGGCGTCGTTTAGGAGGGCGCGTTCTTCGGGTGGCACGTAGGCCATCTTGCGTTCGCTGTCGGGCCTCTTGGAGCGGTCGCGCAGCACGATGCTCTTGTTTGTGCGCGAGTAGAAGAACGGTCCGGTTTTCACGAACTGCTTCTGGTGCAGCGCCTGCTTGATGGCTTCGCTTAATATGGCGCTAGTCTTTGTGTTCTGCTCGGCGTTGTGCAGTTCCAGAATCCTTTGCAACAGGAGCTCTCCGTGAATTGGGGACTCGCTATCCACGTAGAACTTGAGCTCTCCAATGAGATTTTCCACTGGGATTTCTGCAATCGGCTTGTTGCTTGCGTTGGCGGGGTGCTTCACGCTATATGGTTCGACTTTTAGCGAACTATCCTGTTCTGCATCGTCGAGCGGGATTTCTTCTTGCGGTGGCGGTGCGACACTCTGTTCAATTGCAATCGTTGTGATGAGATTTTCTTTCTCGTCTGCGTTGGAAATGTTCCAAAGCGGGAGCCACATGTTGAGGACCTTCCAGCCGAGTCTCGAAAGTGCGTTCGGGCGCGTGTATTCGCGGTCTTCGACAGATTCCTTGAACGGGGCGCAACAGCAGTCGCACTCGATGACGGCGAGCGAACGCTTGCTGTTGTTGGCATCAATGACGACCGGACCTACAGGAATGTTGCCTGTGGCGATGCAATCCTTAAAGGTTATTGATTCCTTTATGAATACGTCTTTAATTTGTGCGTCAAGAACGGATTCCGGGGCTCCGATATGGGGTGTTCCGATTTCGGAACTCTTGAGAGAACGGACCCATTCCTGGAACAGATTGGGCTTCGCGCCTGCAAGCTTGTCTGCATCTTCGCTCGTCATGAATAAGCATAGGCTCTGCTTGGCGAGCGTTGTGCAAATCGAGAGCTTGCGGTTCTCGGCAATGCCCGAAGCCTTGTCGATGTCGGGGCATGCAAAAATGACATCACGGTACAAGTCTACGGCACGTTCTGCAGTCTTTATGTAGAATTTGTTTGTCAAATTCCCTTGCGTAAAGAACTTTGCGATGCTTGAGGCATTCGCCGCTTTTGAACCTTTTTCTAAAAGTTCATAAATGGCTACTTCAATTTCATTGCAGAGTGCTTGGCTCGAGGCTACAATTCCAAGCGATTGGCTTGGATTCTTTGTGGCGTGCTGTAATGCCTTTTCGGCAATGGAATGCACTTTGTCGTGAACGATTTTCAGCGTTTGCAGTTTGCTTGTAGGTGAAACTGAATTCGGGAACTGCGAAATTTCGTTGTTGTAAATTTTGCTGTTTGCAAAAGCGAATAGCGACGGGTCTGCGTATTGTGCTGTATAGCCAATGACTCGTGTCGGGATTCCCTTGCGGAGCGCTGCCGAAAGAACGTTGTCCTTAAAGAAAATCGACGGCGATGAAATTTCCATGTTGCAAGCATCCGACGGGAGCATCTCGAGCGTGGGAGCGCATGGATTTCCAAAGAGGATGACCTTCTTTGTTTTTAGAATTCCGGGCATGGCTTCGGCGATGGTCATGCAGTCTGCATCGAGGAATAGCGTAACGTCAGACGGCTCGAAGTTGGAATCGTAAGTCTTTGACAACGTGACAATTTGCAAGCTTGCGGGATCCTTTTCGGCGCACTCGTGAACGGTACGGAAGTTTGCGTTGCTGAACTGGTCCAACAGCGTTCTGTATTGCTTGCCTTGTTGCTTTCTGTTTCTTGCAGACGGACTGAAAAGTTCCGGGCACTCGGCGGTTGCGGCCTGCATCTGGCGATTTGTCCAGGCACGTGCAAATGCCATGGCGAGTTCCTTGTTCGCATTCTTGGTATCGCTTACGAATTGCGCAAGATTCTCGCACGGCGAATCGCTGATGTTTTCCATGTGCTCGCGGATTTGCAAATAAACGTCTTGAGCGCTCCAATGCGTTGACCAGAGCCCGATTTTATCGAGCCATTGGTCGATGTTTTGCGTTTCCAGGGACGGACTCAGATTGAGGGCTTTGCTTATGCTCTGGAGTGTTTTTTGGAGTTCTTCAAAACTTGTCTGAATGTTGTCCAAACTTTCGACGAGCGGTCTGAACAGATGCCATTTGGCTAGCAGCTGGAGCAGATAATCGTGCTGGTCGCTTTCCTTGATGCGGGCACGGAATACATAGTAATGGCGGATTTTGTCTGCAAGGTCTTTCCAGTCGGTCTTTTCATATTTCCAGTCTCTGCCGAACAGACGGGCGGCAAGTACTGAAGAATCCTTGTACTTGCGCCTGTATTCCTGAATTTCGATAAGTTTGTCGGCCTGTTCGATGAGCATGTCATCGGAGGTGATGCTCTTGGGATCCTTGAAAAGGCTGAGGAGTATTCGCTTGGGCCTGCGGTAATGATCCGAGAGCGCCTTGAGCGCGGAACTCAGGCTGCTTTCAAATTCATTGCGGGCAGCAAGGATGTTGGCATCGATGGCTTCGTCGGTGAAAATGTCGGAACCTTTGCGACGATAACTTGACCAGCGTGCACCTGCATTCGGTAAGTCATTTAGGTCATCCTGGTAGGCAATCCAGCCGTTGGAATGGAGATCCCAGTCTTCAAAGCCGGGCATTTCGCTATCGAAGTTTTTCTTGAATACGCTAACCAAAGCGAGCGCATCCGAAATCTTGAAACCGTTAGTGTAGAGCTTGGACTTGTTTACGCTTTCGATAAACGGCTTGACTGTTTCAATCAAATTTTTTGCACATTCCAGGTCTTCGCCAATTTGGCTCTTGCGTTCTTGCGAAACGGCGGGCAGCGTGATTCCTTGGAGTGCGTTGAAAACCTGGACCCCGTTCTCGTTAAAGAACAGCTGCGCCAGTTGTTCAAGGCTTGATTGCATGGACTTGAACTTTTTATAGCGCACATCTTCGATATTCTTGAAAAGGTCGCTTGCAAACTTTGTCTTAACTGGCCTTAAATTTGCAATTTCGTCAAGGAGTTCCGTGAGCTTCACGCCACTTGGCTTGAGCGGAAAATTGACCGCATCGTAGTACGAGACGAGCTTTGCTCGGGTTTCGCTCAATTGCGTTTTTACGGTATCGCGTTCTGGCCCTTGGAACGAACGGAATTGCGGTTTCCATGCGTTTTCGAAGTTGTATTTGGTGATGGCACGACGGCTTACGATGCAGACTTTTTTCTTTTGTTCGATGAGGTCTGCAACGATATTGACGGCGGCTTTGGATTTTTCGCTCCCGGGGAGCGTTTGTATGGCATATGCAGAAACGTTTGCATCAAGCGCATCGATGACGGCCTTGTTCGTTTGCGAGTCGGTCGTGTACGGGAAGTAGTAATCTGCAGGCGTAAAAACGTGGTCGTAGGGGAGTTCTTCGAAAAGCGATGGCTTGGGCAAGAACCCGTCATTGCCAATCGTTGCAATGAAAAACTCGTTGTTTGCGGCCTTGGCGGTTGTCCAGCATTCACTTGTCAGCTTTTTTTGGAGGCCGATTCTGTTTGTGCTGTAAAAGGTGATACAATAGCCGTTACGGGTAAACTTCCAATCCGTTTTCGGGGCAATCTTTTTCTCGAGGGCATCAAAGAATTTGTGGATGGCAAAAGTCCCGTTTTTCCAGAAATCCACGGCCATGGGAAACTTGATGCTTTTGTCGAGTGTCGGGAGTGCAATATTTTCGATGGGGGTGCGTGCAGAAATGGCGACGGTGTCGTTTTCTGCGTTGTATGTAAGCGGGATGAGGATGGCGGGCGCGAGGCTCTTTTCGCCCCACTTGATAAAGCCCGTTGCCATATACAAATCCTGGTTGCAAAAGTCTTCGGCTTTGGACTTGAGGACCTTGCGGAATTTGTCTAGGTCGGCCGCTTGTTTTGCTTCGTCATATTTTGCGGATACGGGGAAGAACTGCGCAAGTGCACGCGGTTTAGCCTCGGTTTGCCAAGATTCGAAAAACTGGTCCCCGTTGCCTAAAAGCAGTGGTGACTGAAATTTGTTCTTTTGCGAAAAGCTGAGCAGACGGTCTTTGCTATCAAAGACTGCTGCCTCTTCGCGGATTTTTTCAATGGTTGCGGACACGGACGTTGATGCCATGTCTCGAATATAAATTTTTTTTAACCTAATTGTCGTTAAAGTTGATTCATAATTATGGATATCGCGTCAACGAGGGCGATGGGAGCATCGCTTTCCGTGAGGTGGGCCTTGTGGCAGACGCGGCCAAAAAGCATTTCGGGCGTAATGCCGGCTTCTTTGTCCTGACGCAGGCTGTGGGCGAGCTCGCGCTTGGAAAGCTTCTTATTGTTTGCATCGACGATGAGCGGGTGGTGCAAGTAGATGGGGCGTTCTGTGCGGCCTAGCGCTTCCATGAGCGCAATTTGGCGGGCGGTGGAATTGCGGATATCCTCGCCTCGGACGATGTGCGTGATTTGCTCGTCGATGTCATCGACGCAGACGGCGAACTGGTAGGTCCATTGGTTGTCGCGGTCGCGGATAGGGAAGTCGCCGCATTGGAGTTTCGGGTTCTCGTGAAAGTCCCCGAGACGCAAGTCGTGCCAGTCAATAAACTTATTCGGGACAATAAAGCGGAGGTTGTGAGGGAGCGGGATGACGCGCGTTTCGTGCAAACACTTCCCTTGGTAAATGATTTCACCGGTTTCGCTTTGCGGGTTTTCGGCGAGGAGCTGCTTGCGGCTGCAATAGCACGGGTAAACTAGCGATTTTTCTTTAAGCTTTTGGAGTGCGGCTTCGTAGACTTGTCCGCGTGCACTTTGTATGCTCTCGGAATCGTACTTGAACCCAAGCCAGGCTAAATCTTCACGGATGCCTGCTATGTAGGCGGGGCGTGCACGGCTCTGGTCGTGGTCTTCGATTCGCAAGTGGATCTTTAAGTTCCATTTTTTTGCGGCCGCCCACACATAAAGTGCCGAAAGCAAGTGGCCTTCGTGGAGGTAGCCTGTGGGGCTCGGTGCAAATCGAATTTTTCCGGACATAGTGCAAATTTAGGTTTCGGTACAAAAATAAGTTTTAAAATTGTTACTTAACTCACATTTTTTGTATGAAAAAACATAAATATTTTGTTTTTTTTGATAAAATTGATTTTGTGATATATATTACTCATAGGTAAAGGGATGTTTTATAAAAACGGAGTACTTATGGGTGGAATGAAAAATCTTTCGAGAGCCTGCATGGCTCTTGTCTTTGCGATTGCCGCAAATGTCTTTGCTGAAGATGTTGTCGCAATGGCTTCTAACGGCTCGACCGTTATTTTACACGACAATGGTCGTTGGGAATATCACCAGAATAACAGTAGAATCCGTGATGTGCGTGAGAGCGCCATCCCTGAAGATGCCAAGTTCAATGTGATGGTGGAATATGAATCTCCGGATCGTGTGCGCAAGAACGTTCGCCTTGCCATGGAAGCGGAATACGCCACCGAACAAGAAATCATGGACAGCTTAAGAGCAGTTCCGCAGGGCGGATACATCTATTTCCAGGTCAAGACTTCGCAAATTAAGAAGGGAATGCCCCGCAAGTTGACGTACTCATTGTACGATGGCGGCAAGAAACCTATATTTACGAAAACAGCTTACGATACCGAAGCGGTTCCGAGTGAACAGAGAGGCGTGTCTAATTTGATGGTTGTCCCTGTTTACGGGCACCCGAAGTCTAATGTGATGCTTGCGCGTGTGCAGGCTCGCGACGGGATGGAGACGCTCGATATCGATATCCCCGTTAGGTAATTTGCATTGCTAAAATTTGCGGTAGTCGATCTCGAAACGACCGGCGGACATGGTGAAGATAATCGAATAATGGAAATCGGAATCGCCCTGATGGACGGTTCCGAAATTGTTGAAACGTACCACGCGCTTGTAGACCCAGGAAAGCCGATAACGCCGTTTGTCCGAGAGCTTACGGGCATCACGGACGAGATGGTTTGTGGCAAGCCGCAATTTGGTGCAATCGCCGAGCATGTGGCAGAGCTTTTGCAAGACCGCATTTTTGTCGCACACAACGTTCAGTTCGACTGCAAGTACATGACTGCGGAACTGAAACGCTGTTGCATTAAGTTCAATCCTGCGAGACTTTGTACGGTAAAGCTTTCGCGGCGCGTGTTCCCGGGGCAGCCGAGTTACAGTTTGCACAAACTCACGGAATCGCTAGGGCTCCCTGATTTTAATCATCACCGTGCTTTGGACGATACGCTCGCTGCGGCTGCAATTCTAAAGTCTGCTCTGGAGAAAGTTGGCGAGGCGGGCGTGATGAAGAACGTCGTGAATATTTCCGTTGCCAAGAAACAGGCTTTTAATAAATAGCTAGTGCAAGAATCGCGCGGAATTTTTGCTCAAGACGCCGCGAAAATTTATAACTTCAAAATTCCTGCTTTGTATTTCAGCTTCAAGATGCGGGCAGCGGATTCTTCGATGCGCTTCTTGTATTTTGAACTTTTGTCAGAAAGCTCCATCATGATGTTGATGATATCCTTGGCTTTGGACGTGTAAGAAATCATGAGAATATCGTTACCTGCGTCGATGATGGCGGTAACGAGGCGCTTGAAGTCTTTGTCCGGGTAGGTCTTGCGAGGTGCAATTTGCGTTTTGCCGCTTGCCCAGGTGCGAAGCGAGGTGCCCCAGAGGTCGTCGGTAAGCATAACCATATCGGGGGAATACTTGCGGGCCATTTTGACGATGTTTCCGTCAAAGACGGCGGGACGGCTGGAGATGCGCAAAAAGTGGACACTCGACATCATTGTGACGGGAATGTCCTTGGAAAGCGTCTTGAAAAAGCTGATGTTCTGCTCGATTTTTTCCTTGGGCGAGGCGCTGATGGCAATTTGTATGTCGCTGTTGGTCCAAGAGTCATAACCGGGGAAATGCTTTGAAACGCTGATGACACCGTTGTCGCGCATGCCGTTGACGAAAGCTCTTACTTTGTAAGCGTTCGATGTGTCGGGTCCCCACGAGCGTCGGCTCTCTTCCATGAACGAATTGGAACCACGGTGGTCTTTGGAGGGGTCCAAAACGGGAGCTAAGTTCATGTTAATTCTGATATCCTTGAGAGCGCGTCCAATTTTTTTTGCAAGTGTGCGAATTTGCGTGGTGTCCATACGGCGCATTTCAAGGGCGCTTGGGGTGTGTCGCCAATTGTCGGAAAATGATGCCAAACGGTTGACGATGCCGCCTTCTTGGTCAAGTGCCGTGAAAAGAGGAATCTTCAGGTTGCTGTCAATTTTGTCCATTCGTTCTTTGTAATTGTCGAAACTGCGGAGGTGCTTGCCTGTGATGAGGACACCGCCGAGCTCGTTTTCGATCACGAATTGCGGCGAGGTGAGGAACACCATGATCATTTGGCCCGCTTTTTGGCGCATGGACATGGAATTCCACAAAGGCATAAGCGCGTCAGGCAAGTTGTACGGATTCGGCTTAACTTTTGCGGATGGCTTGATTACAGTCGTGTCTTTTACAAGGGACGCGGACGAGCTAGAGGCTGCGAGATTTGTCGAGTCTTTTGCGAGATTCGCGGAAGAACTGCTCACGGCAGGTGTCATCTGTCGTACGCTAGACGAAGACTGCATGACGCACATCGAAACTTCGGAAGAACTCGATTCCGGTATATACCGGTCGATTTGATAATCTTGCGCAAAGACGAAGTTTGCAGAAAAAGCTGCGAAAAAAGCTAGTGTAAGTAAGTGTCTTAAAGGCATGGAAAAATGAATGAGAGTGTTCTGTGGAATGGAGGTGCCCGCTCTGTGGCGGGCATGACAGCATTGATACTGGCTCCTAATTACTCTTCACTCTTTTTCTTCGCTCCGAATCGGCGTGGCTTGAATTCACGCGGCGGGAAATCGAACTTGAGCTTGCCCTTCACGAGCGTGAGGTACGCGTCGAACAGGCGGCGAGTCTTGTTGCTGCGGAATCCCTTGATAAGCGAAGTCTTTTCGCCGGCGAGCAATTTCTTGATGTCATCAAGCGGAATTTCCTTGCCGAGGAGAATCTTCGGGAGCGAAAGCCCGCTTGGTTCCTTTTTTACGTAGCTTTCGGAGACGTAGCCCGTGAGCGTTTCGTAAACGTCGGAGCCGTCTACCGGAGACTTGCCGATAACTTCACCGAGTTCGATTTCTTCGGGCTTTTCTTCAAAGACAAATTCAACTTTGTTCTGGTCATTGATGATGAGGCCTGCTGAAAATTCAGCGCCCTTCTTGCTGCGGAAACCTGTGAGCGGTCCAATTTTGCGCTTGGTCAAGAGCTCTACAATTTCGCTTTCGGACAAATGTTTGCCACCCGTAATCTTGCGGATGACGATGCCATCTTCGGTGGTGTAGCGGCTGACTGTTTCAAAAACCTTCTTGCCATTTACGGGGCTGAAACTTGCTTCGCCGGTTGTGCTTTCTTCCTTGAATCCCTTGATGTTTTTCACCATCGTCTTTGTCATTTCGACGATGCCGTTCATGAACGTTTCGCGAGATTCCTTGCCCTTCGAGATGAGGTCCATCTTGTATTCCCATTCGCCGGTGAGTTCCGGGCTGGTGAGGGCTTCGCAGTTCATGGCGGAGAGAACCTTGATGAGGTCGAACGCCTTTGCGGTGGGGATCATTTCCTTGCCGTCGCGGACAACATACTTGTCGCTCACGAGTTTTTCGATGATGGCGGCACGCGTGGCCGGCGTCCCGAGACCGCGTTCTTTCATGGCGTCGCGGATTTCATCGTCTTCGACGAGCTTGCCTGCACTTTCCATCATCGAGAGGAGCGTGCTTTCGGTGTAGTGGGCAGGCGGCTTGGTAAAGTCTTCGTTTGCTTCAAGTGCGGTCGTCTTGGCCGAGTTGCCGTCTAGCTGCGGAATGTCCGAATCTTCGTCGGATTCCTTGCCGTAAATCGCCTTGAAACCCGGATCGACGAGAATCTTGCCTTCGGTGATGAACGTCTCGCTTTCGACCGTCGTAATGCGGGTCGTGTTGAGGTACTGCGCCGGCGGGAAGAATACCGCGATAAAGCGCTGGCAAATCATCGTGTAGATTTTTTCTTCGGCTTCGGAGAGGCCCTTCGGCACGACGCCTGTGGGGATGATGGCGAAGTGGTCCGAAATCTTCGAGTTGTCGAAAACTTTCGGCGTGCGCTTGACGTAATTCTTTTCGAGCGCTTCTTGGGCAAACTTGGCGAGCGGGCCTTCTATCTTGCCTAAAGTCGCTTTGACCGGTGCGACGTAGTCTTCGGGCAGGCAGCGGCTGTCGGTACGCGGATACGTGGTTGCCTTGTAGTGTTCGTAGAGGCTCTGCGCGATGGAAAGTGTCGTCTTGGCGCTAAACCCGAAGCGGTTGTTCGCTTCGCGCTGGAGCGTGGTGAGGTCGTATAGCTGGCCGCACTTTTGCTGGCTGGGGGCGGTGGTTTCTTCGATGGTGCCTTTCTTGCCCTTGCATTTGGCGAGGATTTCCTGAACGCGGGATTCGTCGAAAATCTGCTTGATGCGGTCCTTGTTCTCGGTCTCGAACCACTTGCCTTGGTAAACCGCGCTGTTGTTCTTGAACGAGGCCTCGATAGTCCAGTACTTTTTCGGTACAAAGCGGTTGCGTTCTTCTTCGCGCTTGACGATGATGGCAAGCGTCGGGGTCTGCACGCGCCCGCACGGCGTAATCTGGAACCCGCCCATGGAACTGTTGTAGGCAGTGAGTCCGCGGCTACCGTTCATGCCCACGAGCCAGTCGGCTTCGCTGCGGCAGAGGGCTGCGTTACGCAGGTTCACCATGTCTTCTTCGGTGCGCAGGTGCTCGAACGCATCCTTGATGGCGGCAGGCGTCATGCTCTGCATCCAAAGTCTCTTAAAGGTCTTGCCCTTGAAGTTCCCCTTGAGCACGTAATCCACGATGTAATAGAAAATCAGTTCACCTTCGCGGCCCGCATCGCACGCATTTATAATCGTCGTTACGTCCTTGCGCTTGATGAGCTTGCCCAAAGCGGAAAGGTGGCCTCTGGTGGTGGGGAGGGCTACAAGCGGGAACTTTTCGGGGAGCATGGGGAGCGTCTTCATGTCCCATGCCTTGTACTTTTCGTCAATGTCTTTTGGGTCGGCAATGCCTACGAGGTGGCCGATCGCATGGCTTACGATGGTCGTGTCGCTTTCGTAATAGGCGGTTTCTTTCTTGAACGATTTTGCACCGAGAACCTTGACTAAGTCTGCTGCTACGCTTGGCTTTTCTGCGATGATGAGGGTCTTGCCCTCGACTGCCGCTTTAGCCGTCTTTGTTGCTTTTGCGGCGGTTTTTGTTGCTGTGGTTTTAGTCGCCTTAGTTGTTGTTTTAGTCGTTGCCATTTTTATTTCCACTTGAAACGTCCGAACAGTCCGAACAGAACGGCCAGCACGGTAAAGGGGGCATGGATGAACTCAACCGGGATGCACCACTTGAGTAGGTGTTCCTGTTTGAATATTTTGAGCCCGCGAATAATGAGTACCATGTCGCCTACGCTCTTGCACAAGAACGCAATCAAGGTGGCGACGAAAATTTTAAAGTTGAAAATCGAGAACACTGCGGTCACGCAGAGCATCACGAGGAACAGGAATACCATCGAGAGCACAAAGACGATTTTCGGGGTGTAGTAGATGGTCTTTGACGCCCAGCGCTTGCGCTGTTCCCAGAGTTCCTTGAGCGTTTCCTTGCCGTTTGTCGTGACGAACGTGGAAGGCGTGATGCAGTAGCGCATGGCCCAAGGGCGGTCGCTTGCGAGTTTTTGCATCAGGAGGTCGTCGTCGCCGCTCTGGATTTTGATGACTCCCGTAAAGCCGTTCACGCTCATGAAGAAGCTCTTGCGGTAGGCGAGGTTGTTGCCCGTACTCGTGAGCGGCAGGTGCATGGCTAGCCCTGCCGTGCCTGCAATGCGGTAAATTAGCGTCTCGACCGCCTGCATGCAGATGATGAACGGCGAACTCTTGTCGGTCGGGATGTAGGAGTGCCCGGCGACGAGTTCGATTCCCGGTTCGAATTCCTTGACGAGACCTTTGACCCACGACTGCTGCACGATGCAGTCTGCGTCCGTGAGACAGAGGATTTCCCCGTCGCAAGCGTCGATGAGCTTGGAAAGAGCCTGTTTTTTCGGGCTTACGCCTTCGGGAATGGAATCGATGGTAAGTACATGGAACCGGTCGAATTTTGCCTCGTATTCGGCAAGAATCTTCGGGGTGTCGTCCGTGGAACGGTCGTCGGCCACCCAGATTTCCCATTCGCCAGTGTAATCTTGTGCCAAAACCGAGTCGAGAGTCTTGCGGATACCTCCGGATTCGTTGCGTGCCGCAATCAAAATGCTCACCTTCGGCAGCGGTTCCGGATCGGCAAAGCCCTCGCGCACCCGTCCGAGCGCACGGTAAAAACGGACCTCCAACCCGAGGTAGAAGAGTCCGAGGAGCGCCAAAAGCCCGATAGCCAAGTATGTCAAAATCGACAAAAACATTTTTCTTCGGCAAAATGTAATAAGGTTTTTTTGAATGTTTAAAATACAGCTACGGAATGACGGGGCATTTTTGAGGATATAATATAATAGTAAGGAGTAAGGTGCTGAACACGTGGGCAGTAAGAGGTGCCTCGTTATCCTCGAAGTGAAGCGACGGAATCCAGTGCTGTGAAAAGGAGGTGCCGGCTCAGTGGCCGGCATGACAAAAAGCGACTGTCAAGCCCGACTTGATCGGGCTTCTCCTTTTTTATCCGATCGCTAAAATTATTTTACGCAAAAATTCAGTACAAACAGCCCCCAAAAGCGTGTTAAGGATATAGAGCCCTCTTGAAAAAAGGAAATTTCTATGTCTGAAAATGAAAAGAATGCCGAACCTGCAAAGCCCTACATTGTCAGGGACGCCAACGGCGTGGAATATCTTATCCCGACCTATCCGGCAACATTTCGTGCATTGTTGGACGACAAGGACACGATTCGCGATTTGCTCAACAGCATACTTGAGCTAGACCGCGACCACGAAATCGTCGATCTCACTTACGAATTCGAAAAGTACATCGACGTGTTCATGCCCGGCGACGAACCCATGCGGCTTGATGTTTGGGTTACGACGAAGGATAATCGCTTTATGGATATTGAATTGCAGAACCGTCAGAACCCCTTCTTTGGAGACCGCATGAGGCTATATAACGCTTACCAGACTCTTCGCGGCAAGCATGACTACAACAAGTCGGAACAGTTTTCCACTTTTACGGAATACGAGAAGAAGGTTCATTATTACGAAGTCCCAGAAACAGTATCCATTTGGCTCTGCGGTTTTTCGATTCTCAAACCGAGGAATACTTACAAGGATACCTGGATGCTTTACAGTAAATACGACGTAAACCAGCGTGATAAAAACGCAGTTGAACCCCTTCCGCTGTTCTCGAAAAATAAATATATTGTAGTAGATCTTATCAAGTTTGCGAAGCTCCACAAGGGCGTGAACAGCCATGAGGACTTTTGGCTTCAGCTCTTGTGTGAAGGCCCGCTCAGCGTGCCCGAGACGGAAAATCCGCTTTTTTTGAACGCTCTGGACCGTTTGCGCGTGAGCAATGCGAAACCGGAACTCTTGAAATCCATGGAGGAATACATGTTCGACGAAAAGCACGTATATGAAGCCATCATGGCGGAAACCTACCTCAAGGGTGAAGCAAAAGGTCGAGCCGATGGCATTGAACAAGGCATTGAACAAGGTGTCCAGCAGGAACGCGAGAAGAACGAAACCGAAAATGCCGCCCGCGATAAGAAAATCGCGGAATACCTGCGTTCAATAGGCGTTTCTGCAGAAGGTGTGGCAACGGCTCTTTCCATCAAATAAGGTCATAAACTCCTCGCTCTGTTTCCCTGGCCTAAGGTTGGTGAGCCTGCTGAAAGTAGTTATTTTTGAGTCTTAGAGAGTTGCTATGAGCAAAACGAAAATAGTGGGCATTGTTTTGGTCGTCCTTGCTATCGGGGCGATTGCCGTATGGTGGATAATGTCCGACAACGCAAAGGACAAGAAAGTCCAGCAAGAAATTGACGCCGT